>Ga0207080_1139_pt1 | contig 13689 bp, 11 predicted proteins | sample Alteio_BWMinHeat_58_FD_153532 | JGI IMG/M metagenome (GOLD analysis project Ga0207080, IMG submission 153532) | Enriched cells from forest soil in Barre Woods Harvard Forest LTER site, Petersham, Massachusetts, United States -... | ecosystem: Environmental > Terrestrial > Soil > Temperate forest >...
TTATGTATACCAATAACAATGCAGCCAACACATGCTTGACCTTCCAAGACAACGTCGTCACGCCTACACCCTCTTTTGGCCACTCGGATTTTCATTTTGACAATACAGGTGGTACCTTTAAATTGGTTAGTACACGGCTCTCTTCTAACGTAGGGCAGATCGTTGAGACAGGAACAATTACTCTGTTACAGAATGTCCTTAAAATCAAACGGTTACTATGTTGAAAATGATTTGTGCTTCTCTCCTGTTTTTTCTTCCCTGCCACTCAAGCGCTCTGCTTGAAAAAATGACGTTAGAAGAAAAAGTGGGGCAGCTTCTTTTTGTCTGCTTTAAGGGGGAGCAAGTCAATGAAGATGCCGTAACCCTTGTCCAAAAGCTTCATGTTGGCGGTATCATCTATTATAATTGGGCAAATGGGCTTAACTCCCCGGAACAAGTAACGGCTCTTAGCCAGGAGCTCCAAACGCTTGCAAACAACAACCGGCTCTCGATTCCTCTTGCAATCTGTGCAGATCAGGAGGGGGGTCCTGTTACAAGACTTAAAAACGGCTGCACTCTCTTTCCAGGTAATTTAGCCCTTGGCATGACAGGCAATTCAGAGCTTGCGGAAGAAGCTGCCTACATCGCAGGGCAAGAACTGCTCTGTTGTGGGGTGACTCTCAATTTAGCCCCCGTTGTTGACGTCAATAGTAACCCGCGTAATCCCATCATTGGAATTCGCTCCTTTTCTGAAGATCCGAATGTTGTCACGACTTTTGCAAAAAGTGCCCTCGCTGGATACAAAAGAGCGGGTCTTGCAAGCTGCATCAAACACTTTCCAGGACATGGTGATGTTGAAAGCGATTCACACCATGCGCTACCGGTGATTCACAAAACAAAAGAGGAGCTGAACCGGATTGAACTTCTCCCTTTTACGCAGCTCTCTTCTGAGACCGATGCTGTCATGACAGCTCACATCCTTCTTCCTAAGCTCGATCCTCTAAAATGCGCTACCCTCTCTCGCCCTATTTTAGACCTGCTACGCAAGGAGATCGGTTTTGATGGGGTGATTATTGCAGACTCTCTTGTGATGAAAGGCGTCTGGCAAGAGGGAGTGCTCCTAGAGGATCTCGCCATCGATGCGTTTAATGCCGGCTGCGATGTTCTTCTCTTTGGGGGAAGGGAGCTGATTGGAACCTCAACGCAAACAGAGATCACTGTTGCCGATGTAGAAAAGATTCAAAAAGCGTTAATCTTGGCCGTTCAAAGAGGCTCTATCTCAGAAAAGAGACTTAACTCCTCTGTTTCAAGAATTTTACAACTTAAAAACAAGAATAAAACAGAGCTCCACCTAAAACCGGGAAGTCTTCAAGGAGAAGAACTTGCAGAGAAAATTGCACGTTTAGCCTGCACAGTTACCCTGCATCATCCAATAAAAAAAGAGATTAAAGAGACCCATGTGACACTCATTGCGCCACAACTCTTAAAAGAGACAATCAGTACAAGTTCATTTGCCCATCTTGGAAAAAGTCAAGAATACTTTTTTTTCACGGGGCTTAATCCTAATGAACAAGAGTCTAGGGAGATTAAAGCTCTATCTGAACAAGCAGATCTTCTGATTTTTTGTGCCTACAATGACGAAACATCTCCCGCTCAACAAACTCTCATTCAAGAACTTTCTAAAAAAAATAAAAATCTGATTGTTCTATCCCTGAGAAACCCTTCCAATGCGGCCAAATATGAAGGAGCTGCATCCCTCATCAATACGTTTAGCCCTACCCTACCCTCCATCGAGGCGTCTTATAAAGTGATACTCAATGGAGGTGCATTGATCAACCCGTCTTCTCCAGAAAACTGAATAGGGCCAGGTGAACGGTAATCATCTTCAATCGACCAGCTCTTGCGCAAGCTCTTAAATAGTTGGAACGGTTTGCCGTCTAAATCAACAAGCCGTTTTTTTATAACGGGCTTGAGCGCGCCTTTACGCATCTCTAAATGCATCAGACTTGTAATCGGTGATGCTCCAACCTTCCACTCAGCCACCGGACGATCTAACTTCTCAACTGTCGCAATGTACCCCGTCTTCTTATGGGCTATTAAAAGAGCTGCAACGGTTCCAAGAGAGTAGCAGTAGTTCGCATCAAAATTTGTTGGGAAAGCAGCTCTTCCTTCATACCCAAAAAAGTGGCGCATCGGGGTAAATTTACCTTTAAACTCGAAACGTTGTCTCAGTTCGTGTTGCACAAGCTCGATCAGAAGCTGTTCTGTCTCAATTTGTGCGACCTGCACATTGCCATGGGGATCTCTTTCATTCTGCAGCTGTCTCTGAATCGATTCTGGCAAGGACAAAAAAAGCTCCTGACAAGATCCTGTAAGCGGGGTCTTCTGATTGAGCCTCTGGATTAACTCTTGAATTTCTGGAAAAAATTCAATCAACCCCTCAGGGATCAGAATCACCCCATAATTTTTCCCAAGTTTTGAGCGTTTAACAACAAGGTCAGTAATTGTTGTCACACAAGAGGCTAAAGAGCCCCCCTCTTCCCCAATAAAGGTTAGATTTGGATGGGTCTTTAACGCACACTCCAGGGCAATATGCGATGCCGATCTTCCCATCAGTTTAATAAAGTGGGTATACTTTTTTGCAGATAGGGCATCCTGACAAATATTACCAATCATCTCAGAATAGACTCTGCATGCTGTATCAAAACCAAAAGAGGCGACAATCTGATCACTTGTTAGATCTCCATCGATTGTCTTAGGAATTCCAATCAGACGCGTTAGACACTCTTTTCCCAGAAAGTATTCTGCAAGAATTGCCGCATTGGTATTGGAATCGTCTCCTCCAATAATAACAAGCCCATCGAGTCTCAACTCTTGGCATGCACGCAAACAAGACGCAAGCTGCTCGTCTGTTTCAATTTTCGTACGGCCAGAACCTATTAAGTCAAAGCCCCCCGTATTGCGAAAGGAAGCAACACTTGTCTCCGTTAACTCTTGATACGTGTTTGAGATAATGCCGGAGGGGCCGCCTAAAAAACCAAAAAGTCGACTCTCTTGAGAGAACTTTTTCAGTGCATCCACAAGTCCCGTAATCACATTGTGTCCACCTGCCGCCTGACCGCCAGAAAAAAGAACCCCAACGCGTAATGGTGTATACCCAACGTGATTCAAAATTTGGTTTCGGGACGAAGCGAAAGCTCCCGCGGTTGGTACGATCAGATTGTCGCTCATATTAGAAATATGAGCTAAATCTGATCGTTCAACCCCGGGGCTTTGGCTCGTCCCTAAATCCAAATTTTGAGTCACGTTGGGTATAACGTTCAATGCTGGAGCTTCACTAGCCTTCAAATAGGGGCGACCAAAGGTCTGTGGAAAGTGCTCTTGAATTGCTAAAGCATCTCCAATACAGGAAGTTGCCTCGCCGTCTGCAACAAATAAGACGTGATGGAGATTGTGTAATTGTTTTGGAATGAGAGGTTTGTACTGGTTACGCACTTGTTTTAACGTTAACATTGTATAGCCTCTGATTGCATCATATCTTGAAAAAAGAGTATCATATGTCCCATATGGAACCAAAATATATTTTCATCACAGGCGGAGTCATCTCCTCCCTAGGCAAAGGACTTACTGCTGCATCGATTGCGATGCTCCTCGAAAAGCGTGGAATCAAAGTCGGCATGCTCAAACTCGATCCGTATCTCAATGTCGATCCAGGAACGATGAGTCCTTTCCAGCACGGAGAGGTCTACGTGACAGATGACGGCGCTGAAACCGATCTCGATCTTGGCCACTACTATCGCTATACAGATGCCCGCCTCTCCAGAGCATCGAGTGCAACAACTGGTCAAATCTACGAAACAGTCATCCGACGCGAGCGGCGCGGCGACTATTTAGGGAAGACAGTCCAGGTGATCCCTCATGTTACCGATGAAATTAAACAGCGGATTTTAAAAGCTGCAACAGAAAATGAGCAGATAGAGCTGCTGATTGTCGAAATTGGCGGTACTGTCGGCGATATCGAATCACTCCCCTTCATGGAAGCCATTCGCCAATTTCGCCATGAAAGACAAAAGAATTGCATTAATATCCACCTCACATATGTTCCCTATATGAAGGCGGCAGGAGAAGTTAAGACTAAACCGACACAACACTCCGTCCAACTCTTACGCAGCATCGGCATCATCCCGGACATGATCTTGTGCCGCAGCGAGCAGATCCTCTCTGAGGAGATCAAGGATAAGATTAGTCTCTTCTGCAGCGTCCCTAAAGAAGCTGTCATGGATGAAGTGGATGTCTCCTTTAGCATCTATGAGGTGCCTCTCATTTTACATAAACAGGGGCTGGATCATAAAATTTGTGAGCTCCTAAACCTTTCAAATAATCGACCTGACCTCACCATTTGGGAGGAGATGCTCGAGAGGATCCGGACTCCACAAGCATCTATTGTGATTGGAGTTGTTGGTAAATATATCCAACATCGCGACGCCTATAAGTCGGTCTTCGAAGCGCTAGAGCATGCAGCCATTGCGAACCATGTCGAGCTTGAGATTCGCACCTTTGAATCAGACAAAATCCTCGATAAAGGGGATGTCGCGCATTTAATTGGGGGCTGCGATGGCTACCTCGTCCCCGGTGGCTTTGGTGAGCGCGGCTGGATGGGAAAGATTATGACCGCAAAATATTGTCGAGAAAACAAAATCCCGTATCTTGGCCTCTGCCTTGGCATGCAGGTGCTCTGTGTCGAGTTTGCCCGTCACGTTCTCAACTTGCCAGAAGCCAACTCAACTGAAATGGACCCTAATGCAAAAGATCCCATCATCTCTTTACTGAGTGAACAAAAAGGAGTTGCAGATCTTGGCGGCACGATGCGCCTGGGCTCCTACAATTGTCTATTAAAACCTGGTAGTAAAGCAGCTGTTGCATATGGCACAACCTTAATCGCTGAACGCCACCGCCACAGATTGGAATTTAATAATGCTTATAAATCTGCGTGTGAGGAAAAAGGACTTGTTTTGACAGGAGTTCTTGAGGGGGGCTCGCTCTGTGAAGTTGCTGAAGTAGAGGACCATCCGTGGATGGTCGGTGTTCAATACCATCCCGAATTTAAATCAAAGCCAACAGATGCCCACCCCCTCTTTCGCGATTTTATAAAAGCCGCCATCAAACAGCATCAAGCGAACAAGGCGCGCCGTGGGTAGAATCGTTGGGATGGATTTTGGAACGGTGCGCATCGGTCTAGCGCTGAGCGATGAGCGTAAGATCCTCGCCTCACCTCTTCCCTTCTTTTCAGCGGAGAAGAGCTTGGAAAAAACTTGTGAAAAATTATACGCCTATTTACTGCCTCACTCAATTGAGACAATTGTTATTGGGCTGCCGCTCCATTTAAATGGAAGCGAGAGCCGCATGGCAGAAGAGGTGCGACTCTTTGTCGAGCTCCTGAGAGAAAAGTTCGGTGTGCCGATTATCTTCTGGGATGAGCGGCTCACATCCGCAGAAATAGAACGTCTCCTGAAAAGCGCCTCGATGAGCCGCAAAAAACGGGTCGGTGTTAGCGACAGTCTTGCCGCGACGTTGATTCTGCAGGGATACTTGGATGCGCGCCTTAGTTAATTTTTTTTTGTCTCTTCTTTGTCTATCGGTGTGCGCCTCAGAAAAAATTATAGCGATTATGGTAACGGGAAAATGTCCCGAGCGCAGAGCCCTTGCAGAACTTGCAGCCAGATCCTTTCTAGAACAGACCTACCCCAATAAAGAGCTCCTGATTATCAACGATGGACAAGAGAGCTGGGGCAAAATCGTTTCGCCAGAAATTCGAGAAGTGCGCGTTGCAGAAAAATGCACTTTAGGCCGTCTGCGCAATATTGGGCTTGAATGTTTAGAAGAAGATGCCGTTTGGGTTCAATGGGATGATGACGATTTTCACCACCCTCTTGCGATGCAAGAACAGTATCGGATTCTTGCCGAGACAAGAGCCTCTGCCTGCTGCATGCGCAGCCAGATCCAGTACGCTTTAAAAAAAAATGCTGCGTGGGAAATGCATGGATTAATCCCCGGAACCATCATGTGCCGCAAAAAAAAAGAGATTCTTTACCCTGAAATTGCGCGCGACGAAGACATGGAATTTCTAAAGCAGTATTTAAGATACGGCGTCATTCCTTGGAATAATCCCGCTCACTACTACATCCGCTTGATTCATGAGTATAATACTTGGGAGGAAGATCATTTTCGGCTTGAGGAGCGCAAGTGTGGTGAATGGGAGCTACAGAGCGAAGAAAAAAAATACCTAGAGAGTCTCTTGCCGCATTACTTAGAGCCAACTCTTTTTTCTTGGGTCCCAACAAAAGTGGCTCTAAATTTTGGCGACGCTCTCTCCCCGCTAATTGTTGAAAAAATGCTCGGAAGAGCACCTCCGCACCAGAGCAAAAAACAGCTCCTCGCTGTCGGATCCATTTTACACTACGCCCATGATGGCGACATCATCTGGGGGAGCGGGAGAAATGGAAAAATTTCCAATAGGAGTCACAACTTTTCTCATCTAGATGTACGGGCAGTGCGGGGCCCTCTAACCCGAAATTTTCTTCTGACAAAAGGTGTTGCATGTCCTGAAATTTATGGGGATCCGACACTGCTTTTGCCACGGCTTTTCCCTGAATTAAAAAAAAATCCCCTTAAAGAGTATATCGTCATCCCCAATCTCAACGAAGTAGAGGCGTATCAAAAATTGCCTCATGTTGAAGTGCCAACTCAAGACTGTATGCAACTTCTCCAAAAAATTCTGGAGGCAAAACTTGTCATCTCAGGCTCCCTCCATGGGATTATCGCAGCCGAAGCCTTTGGTGTGCCGGCAATTTTGTTACGCCTAACAAACGTAGAGCCGCTCTTTAAATATCACGACTACTACGCGGGAACAGGAAGGGCAGAATTTCGTATCGCCTATTCCCTTGAAGAGGCGATACGTCTTGGAGGCGAGGTGCCTCCAATTTGTGATTTGGATCTTTTAATGGAGAGTTTTCCTTATGATCAATTTATCGTTGATCCTTGCCCTTTGCAGCCAATGGATTGTAGCTCCAGACGCGTTGAGGGATAAGTCGGTCCATATTTTCAGAAACCAAGAGCTGCGCAAGAGCCACTATCCGCTCATCTCCGGAGAGACGTTTCGAAGCGCTGCGAAATTTATCTTCGATGAGACACAAATTCCTTTTGATCCATACGCTGTGAACGATGGAGATACTATTTTTGTGGCAATGACCCATTTAAACTACTTTTTAGAAAAGGTGATGCCACACATCCCAGCGCGATTCATCCTCATAACATCGAATGGATCTGGAACTATTGATCAGAATTATCTGCATATCTTGGAAGAAGAGCGACTCATTGGCTGGTATGGGCGTAATATGACGCTTCTCCATCAAAAAGCACATCTGATCCCTCTTGGCGTCTGCTGGAATAATAATTTACGCGACACGTCGTACTTAAAACAACTCAATACCTCTTTCAACAATCTAAAAATCACCGATTTTTTCAAAGAAAAGCCGATCCATACGTATCTCAATATTCTACAGTCGAGCCACCCATATCGAGAAAAGATCTTCGACTATTTTTCTACACAAAAGTTCTGCCAAGTTGAGCGTTTCCGTAAATGCTTCAAGGAGTATCTCTCTGATCTTTCTCGCTCTCGCTTTGTCATCAGCCCACGAGGCGTTAACCTCGACTGTTATCGCACCTGGGAGGCGCTCTATGCAGGCTCTATTCCTGTTGTAGAATCTTGTGGGATTGATGGACTTTATGAGGATCTGCCTGTCATTGTCGTAGATAATTTAACTCAAGTGACAGAGGAATGTCTCGACGCTACATTTGAGAAGATGAAAAGTAGAAGCTATGATCTATCCAAACTCCATGCAGACTACTGGTTGTTCCATATGAATTTTTTTGACTAAAAAGTTTTTTTGTTTAAAAATTGCCCTTTCACAAGGGGTATCTCTTATGTTTTTTCGTGCAGCCATTCTCTTCTCTTTTTGCTTTACCGCAGTTCATGCAACGTGGTCACCAGATGTTAACCTCTCACCGGCACAAGTGGACTTTGACATGCAAGATGTCGCCGTTAACAGTTCGGGTGATGCTGTCGCTGTTTGGGATTTTTATAATGGTTCAAAAACGGAACTCTGGTCTTCATTTTATGACGCTGCAAGCCAGACATGGTCTCCCGAGGTTCAGGTCACAGCTCCCTTTGATTCTGCTGGCGGTTTCCCCTACCCGATCTCTGTAGGATTCAATGATAATAGGATTGCAGTCGTTTCCTTCCCAGCACTCTTATCGGGCCGTTCATGTATTCTCTCTTCTACCTATTCTGGGGGAATCTGGTCTGTGCCCCAAACGATCTCTGATCCAACTCAGAGTTCCTTTCAAAACGTTCTAACAATGAACAACTCAGGTCAGGTCGTTGTCTCTTTTTTTCTAGACTCTAGTAATGCAGCCATTAACGTCTCTTCGAACAACGGAGGAAGCTGGCTTCCTTCTCCAATTGCCGTCACCTCGGATAATTCTGTGAATAACGTTAGTTCCTCCCTTAACTCCACTGGAAATGCTTTAATTGTCTGGGACTCTCAAAGTGGCGGGCTTTATAGCATTAAATATGCCATCTACAATTTTCCAGCAGGCCTTGGATCAACAAACCAGGTCACCTCACTTGCTTCAAACTTTTATAGACCTTCTGTCTCTTATAATGCAGCAGGACAGGCAGTAGCTGGGTTTGCTGATCAATCCACTGGAGGCGCTTATGTCTCTTTATTTGATGGAGTCTCTTGGTCTATTACACCCACATCCCTATCAACACTCCCCATCAATGATAACTACTCAACAGCTGTTGCCATGAATGGACTTGGAGAAGCTTTGGTTGTCTGGAGAGAATTTCAACCTGTCACAGGGTTGAGCCTATTAAATGTTGCTTCTTTTGATGGGAATTTTTCAAGTCCCACATGGTCTACAGCAACAACTCTCTCTGACCCTACTCGCAACGCCTCCCCAAATTATCATATTACTACCCATGTCGTCACGTTAGACGATGCCGGCAATGGTGTGGTGATTTGGGATGAGACAACAACAGCCTCTCACAGTTTCACCTATTTACCACAAGCCTCGACTCTACAAGGTGGCGTCTGGAGCCCATTTCAGATTCTATCAGACATCAGCATCACTGACAGTAATCCTGTGCCGCGCGTAGGGTTGGGAGCGGAAACTGCTATCGCGCTTTGGCCAGCTTTTGATGGCACAAATTATTATGAGCAAGCATCGACATTTCCCTTTTCATCATCTCCTGCACAAAATCTCAGCGGCTCTCAAAAATCGAGTGAATTTCCTTTCCAGAAGGTCTTCTTTAACAAGCTTCAGTGGAGTGCAAGTTCATCGACAAGCGTCGTTGCTTATAATGTCTATCGCGATGGGACCTTGATTGGCACAGTCCCTGTAGGGGAGCCTCTGGAGTTTACCGATAGCCAGATCCAGCTTAAAACAACCTACACGTATAGCGTGAGAGCTGTTGACTCAAGCGGTGCCGCAAGCACTCCCATCTCAATCACCATTTACCCCAAAAATTAATATGAATAAACATGCGACGACTCTTTTTTCGGTCCTCTCTCTACTCGCACTAGGCAGACTTGAGGCGATATGTGATGAGGCATCCCAGCAACTGACTGTTACTGGTCGAGTCAGCTATCTCTCTTTCATTAGCTCTCCCCTCAAAGAGATCTATCATGCGGGGCCCTACTATGAACTGACAGAGACGATTCCATTCTATAAAGGACTACACGCCTGGATGGGAATCGGTTATTTTCAAAAAACGGGACATTCCCTGGGAAGTTCTTCAAAGACAGGGATTCAACTGGTCCCCATCACTTTAGGTCCCAAGTTTCTCTATCAAGTTGACCGTGCCGTTCCCTATATTGGGATTGGAGTGCGCGCGCTCTACACCCATACAACAGATGATTCTCCACTTGTGCGCAAACACATTGCCAAATGGGGCCCTGGAGCTGTTGCTGAAATTGGCAGCCTCTTTCTTTTGACAGATCATCTCTTTATCGATGCAAACGGTGGCTATTCGTACGCGAAGGTACGGGCTCCAAAACCGAAGTTCCCAAATATCACAACAGCTCCCCTCACTGTTGAGGAGTGGCATGTTGGGCTTGGTATCGGGTACAAGTTTTGATCGCCTCTTTTCTAACGTTGTTGCTCCTCTCTTCTATTCCGACAGAGGAGGAGATGATCAAGCTCCTTGTTGATGCAAATTATCAGAAAGGACCTGAAGAGACAATTTGTCAGCTTTACCAAGTCGAGCCAGATTTTTTTTCTCTTTTGCAACAGGAGGTGATAGATCTAGTTGCCCATGAGCGTCCCTCATATCCAACAAACCAGGGGCATAACTCCAACTGGTCATCCCCAGAAGGAGAGATTCAGCAATTTTCCCTTCTGAATCGATCCGGCATTTTTTCTGATATATCAAGTGATCACGATCGTTCGATTATAGGGAAAAAGTTTTTTCACGGAAGTCGGTATCCCCACCTGCAACAATTTATCTCTCTATTTCCCCATGCGGTGAATTTCCGCATCAATCAACTAGGAGCCAAGTCATACTTCACCCAGCATCAAGAAGACATCTCTTTTATCCATCGCCTCACACAAAAGCCGGCACTGCGCGTCAGATTTCATCTGCCCATTGCCACACATCCCGATGCGCACATGTTAATGGAAGGAGCGCTCTACCATTTTGAGCCCGGGACCATCTATTTTTTTCATAATGGCTGCATACACGACGGGATTAACTGGAGCGAAACAGAATCTCGTATTCATTTAATTTGGGACATGCTTCTGACAGAGGAGACATTCCACAACATGTTTGAGCAAAAAATTACAAACAGCATACTTACCCCCACAACAACTACAGAACTCTCCTCCACAGGCTATATCGGCATCGATCCTAATTATAAAAAAACAGTAAGAAAGGTCCCTTATGAAGAGGCTCTTGGCACTACTCTTTGTCCTGTGCAGTAGTCTTCTTTGTGGCGCACCTCCCCGCACCTTTCTTCTCTCATATCCCAGATCTGGAAATACCTGGATGCGCTTTTGCCTTGAAATGCTCACCCGCCGCCCCACTTATGCATACCACGCAGATCCAGCAGATATGCGGCCGTATAGTCTGCCTATTGGATTGTACGTCAATCTCGATACAGATCTGAGCCTGCCGCCGATCTGGAAAGTCCATAGTCAACAAAGGATGGAGGAGAGCGGAGGTTTTGACAAGAATCAAGATTACCTGATCCTTCTTGTGCGCAACTACAAAGAGTGTTTGATCCGTGATTTAAGAAGGATGAAGACGGTATGGGAGGCACTTTCTGCACCTCACTTTCTTTATCTTGAAAATCTAAAACTGTATGACATATGGAACGTGGATCGAAAAATCCTCATTTACTACGAAGATTTTCTCTTACATCCTCGTGAAACTTTAGAGCGACTGTTACTATTTTTAAATGAAAGTCTAGATCCCCTAGATCCCTTTTTTGATCAATTTGAAATGCACAGGCACAATTCTCTGACCTTCTATCAAGCCTATATCGGCCCCTCCCTCTCTCAAGGCGAAAATCTCCACTTTCACTCAAACTCTCTTTCACCTAAAATACGTATCGCAATGGATCAGCAGGTCCAATCAAAAGAGCCAGAACTCTTTTACACCTATCTGACACGCTACAGTGAGCCTAAAATCAACATTTTACTTGTAGAACCAGGCTCATTTCCCTATGATCTTGAATAAAGGAAGCCCTATGCCACAACACGTCTTAGAATCTGAAAATACCACGCGTATTGTCGACCCCTGTATCATCGTCATCTTCGGTGCAACAGGCGATCTAACAGCCCGCAAACTCCTTCCTGCCCTCTATAACCTTGTCCGAGAAGGACAACTTGCTCCTCAATTTGCTTGTGTCGGTTTTGCTAGAAGAGAAAAGAGCCATGAAGAATTTCGCGAAGAGGCAAAAAAGGCTATCAACAGCTATTCCCGCGTTAAACCCATAGAAGAGCCTCTATGGAACACATTTAAAGAACAGATCTTCTACCACATCTCCGAATTTGACGATGATGCAGGCTATAAGAGCCTTGCGCTTTTTTTAAAAGAGCTCGACCAAAAACTCGGCACACGTGGCAACCGCATCTTTTATCTCTCGACGCAACCAAGCTACTTTATCCCGATCTGCGACAGGCTAAAATCCAATGGGCTCATGTATGACGAAGAGACCACAACCGATAAATGGTCGCGCATCATCATCGAGAAACCATTTGGCCATGATCTAGACTCTGCAAAAGCTCTACAAAAAGAGCTCCTGCGCTCAGCCTCAGAAAATCAGATCTACCGCATTGACCATTATCTAGGCAAAGAGACCGTACAAAATATCCTCGTCTTCCGCTTTGCAAACTCACTCTTTGAATCGCTCTGGAATAGGCGCTATGTCGACCATGTCCAGATCACCGTCGCAGAAGATATCGGTATTGGCACACGCGGAAGGTTCTGGGAAGAGGCAGGGTTACTGCGCGATATTATGCAAAACCATATGATGCAGCTTCTCTCACTTGTCGCCATGGAACCTCCCGTCTCCCTTGCAGCCAATGCCATCCGCGATGAAAAAGTTAAAGTCCTTCAAGCCATTACTCCCGTTACAAACAACTTTGACAATTCTTTTGTCCGTGGACAGTATGGAGCCGGCTTCATCAATGGAGAACCTGTCTGTGGCTATCAGGACGAGCCACATGTCAACAAGGAGTCCCATGTCGAGACGTTCGGAGCCCTCCGTCTCTTTATCGACAACTGGCGCTGGGCCGGCGTCCCTTTCTATTTGCGTAGCGGGAAGCGTCTGGCTAAACGGACAACCGAAATCGCTATTACCTTTAAAGAACCGCCTCATGTCCTCTTTCAACAAAACGGAATTAGTAGCGGATCTAATGTTCTAGTACTGCGCATCCAGCCAAATGAAGGCATCTCTTTGCGGATTAATAGTAAAGTTCCAGGCCACGTCATGCAGATCCAGCCTGTGAAGATGGACTTTATGTACGGCTCCTACTTTGGCCTTGCCCCTCCGGAGGCGTATGAACGTCTCATCTGCGACTGCATCCTTGGCGACACAACGCTTTTTGCGCGAGAAGATGAAGTCTTTAATTCATGGAGGCTCCTAACCCCTGTGTTGAATTACTGGAAAGAGACTAAAACCAATTTCCCCAATTACAAAGCCGGCACATGGGGCCCCGAAGAAGCTGATAAACTGCTGATCCAAGACAACCATAAATGGAGACTCATTTAAAATGGCAGAGGTGCCCATTGCTTTAATCGAAACAGAACTTGCACGCATCTGGGAGACTCTCAAGAGTGAAAATAAGGTGCGCGCGTCGCTCTTTAACTTGATTGTCTATACAGAAAAAAATGAACGCGCTGCCTATTTTCACAAGGTAACCAGAGGGATCATCGACAAATTCCCGTCGCGCGTGATCTTTATTACCCTTGATCGAAAAGCGGAAAAAGATAGCCTTTCATGCAACATCTCTGTTCTTTCGCCTCACGATCAGAATTCTGATGTCGCCTGTGACTTTATTCAGTTTGACCTTTCAATTTCACTCCACGAACGGATCCCTTTTCTGATTCAACCTAAAAGGGTTAAAGTGGCCGCCCGACGACGC
>Ga0207080_1141_pt1 | contig 13637 bp, 12 predicted proteins | sample Alteio_BWMinHeat_58_FD_153532 | JGI IMG/M metagenome (GOLD analysis project Ga0207080, IMG submission 153532) | Enriched cells from forest soil in Barre Woods Harvard Forest LTER site, Petersham, Massachusetts, United States -... | ecosystem: Environmental > Terrestrial > Soil > Temperate forest >...
GAGTATTAAACAAAAGATCGGTAAGTTGATTAAGACTATGGCGTCGGTATCACCCGAAACGATTAGCATCGTGAGGGTTGAATTTCGCGCTTTAAGAAACAGGATAAATTACCGTATCAACCCCTTTAAGAGAACACGTGTTGCTAAATTTTTATCAAACGACGATATCAGCCTTAACATAGGCTGCGGCCCCTTTGGCCAGCAAGGATGGGTAAACGTCGACCTGATGAAATTACCAAATGTATCATTCACCTATGATTCAAGGAGGCATTTGCCTTTTAAAGATCAAACTGTTGCCAGGGTACGGGTTGAACATTTTTTTGAACATTTGGATAAGACTTTTGAAGTGCCTTTCTTCCTGGAAGAATGTAAAAGGGTTATGAAAGACGGAGCCGTTTTAAGGATCGCCGTTCCTGATATTGAAAAATTCATCACGGCTTATATTAAAAATGATAAAGCGCTTTGGAGTACTTTAGGGTACAATATTGATGCGCTTCCGGAAGGCTTTGATACAAAAGTGGCCATCCTTAATCATATTTTCAGGCAGGATGGTGAGCACAAATATGCATACGACTTTGAAGCTATGAGTTACGTTTTAGCAAAGCATGGTTTTAAAAACATAACCCAACAGCAATACCGGGAATCACTGGATGAACTGCTAAAAGATGACCAGGAGAACCATAGCAAACATTCGCTATACGTTGATTGCGTAAAATAGCTTGAAAAAAATTGTTTTAATTTCCGTGGGCCAGCCGTCAACCAATCCAAGGTTAGTGAAAGAAGCTAACGCCTTACAAAAAGCAGGTTTTGAGGTATGTGTGGTTTACTCCTATTGGACCGAATGGGCATGGGAAAATGATAAAGCGCTTTTTGAACAAGTAACCTGGAACGCCTTTCTGGCAGGTGGCTCACCCTTCGAACAAAAGTTCAGCTATTTTTTTACACGCCTCAGGTCAAAAATAGTTGGATTTATAGCCAAAAACATAACCCTTAAATTTGGTGTCGCCGAAATTGCAAGGGGAAGGGCCTACGTCGAACTGCTTAAAAAAGCAAAGTCGATAAAGGCCGACCTTTACATCGCACATATACAGGCAGCTTTGCCTTCCGCGGTAAAAGCTGCAAAAAAACATAATGCAAAATGCGGGTTCGATGCCGAAGACTTTCACCGCCACGAAATTGAAGACAGGCTCAATTCGTACAATTATAAGATCTCAAAGTATATTGAAGACAAGTATATTCCCCGGGTAGATTATATAACGACGTCCAGTCCGCTTATTGCACAGCAATACGCCTCGTTATATAACCGCGAGGTAACCGTCTTACAAAATGTGTTCCCAAAAACACCTACTTCGTCTTTAGTTAACAACAACCAGGAAAACCCTTTGAAACTCTTTTGGTTTTCGCAGACCATTGGTCCCGGGCGTGGCTTGGAAACGGTAATCGAAGCTTTGAGGTTAGCAAAAATAAAAGCTGAATTGCATTTCCTTGGCATGTGCCCGGATGATTACAAACAATATCTTCTGCAAATTTCACAAACTGCCGGAATAGCATCTGACAAAGTACATTTTTATAACCCGGTACAAACGGACCTGATATTTGCTATGGCCCCGGCATTTGATATAGGTATTGCTTCAGAAACCGGCTTCAGCCCCAATAATAATATGGCACTTAGCAATAAGCTTTTTACTTATATCCAATGCGGCCTGGCCGTTGTTGCCAGTAACACGCCTGCACAATCGGCGTTTATGCAACAGTATCCCCAGGCAGGCAAGATATATAACAATGCCGATGATCTGTCAGTTATTTTAACTGAATATAATGCTAATCGTGATCTGTTGTTCCAAACCAAAAATGAATCTTTTAAAATTGGGCAGACTGTGTTAAACTGGGAAAATGAGAGCCAAAAATTCTTATCACTCGTCAGGCAAACCTCAAATATCGATTGAATAAAAAATTACTCATTATCTCACCATACTTTCCTCCCGCGAACGCCGCCGATATGCAGCGGGTGCGAATGAGTCTGCCTTATTTCAAGCAGTTTGGGTGGGACGCTGAAGTAGTAACTGTTGACCCTCAATACTCCGAAATATCAAAGGACGAATTGCTGGTGCAAACCATCCCTATCGGCATTAAAATACACCAGGTAAAGGCTTTTAATAAAAAATTGACATCCAAATTTGGATTGGGCAGTATTGCGTTGCGTTCCCTTTGGTTCTATCGCAAAAAGGTAAACCAGTTGCTTAAAAAAGGCCATTTCGACCTGATTTATTTTTCTACGACGCAGTTCCCGGTATGTATTTTAGGCGCTTACTGGAAAAGACGCTTCCAAATTCCCTATGCAATCGACATGCAGGACCCCTGGTTTTCGGATTATTACGAAAACAAGCCCAAAGAGCAGCGCCCGGCTAAATATTGGTTTTCTTACCGGCTCAATAAATATCTTGAGCCTAAAGCCATGCGGCATGTGGACGGCCTTATCAGCGTGTCGGGGAACTACATTACTGATTTGAAGGAAAGATACCCGGTCATCAAAGATATTCCTGCCGAAACTATCACTTTTGGTGCGTTTGAGCCCGACCTTGCTATTGCAGAAAAAAACAAGTCACATTTTGACCCGCTTTTAGATACGGCGACCCATAACATCGTCTATATAGGTCGTGGCGGCGCGGATATGCACGCTTCTGTAAGTGTCCTGTTCAAAGCGTTTAAAGCGGGGTTGGGAAAAACACCTGGATTGTTTAAAAAGATCAGGTTGTATTTTATTGGAACCAGCTATGCTCCGACGGGTTACGGAATACCTACAATATTACCGTTAGCCAAACAATTCGGAATAGACGTTAATGTGATTGAAATCACCGACAGGATAAGTTATTATCATACTTTGCTGACACTACAACAGGCCAGCGCCTTATTTATTCCCGGTTCGGATGACCCTAAATACACCGCTTCTAAAATCTATCCGTATATACTAACCGGGAAGCCTTTGCTGGGTATATTTAATCCGCAAAGTTCAGCAATTGAGACACTGAAAGAGTATGGTGTAAAACATGTTTACGATTACGGCGCAAATAACGATAGTGAAATAGCGGCTTTCTTAAAGGAAGTTGCGGAGGGAATGCTTCTTACAGAAGATTATAATAGAGAAATTATAAAAAAATATTCAGCAGAAAATATGACCAGGCGTCAATGTGAATTATTTGATAAGTTAATTTAGAATAGATGACAAGATATGTACAATATGGATGCGGTTTTTCTGCTCCTGCGGAATGGATAAATTATGATGCTTCGCCTACATTGCAGTTTGAGAGAATACCATTAATAGGAAAAATGTTTACACGCAATGAACGCAGGTTTCCTGAAAATGTGAAGTACGGCGATATCGTCAAAGGGCTACCTGAACAAGCTAATAGCTGCGACGGCGTGTTCTGTTCGCACATTTTAGAGCATCTTGCTTATAATGATTTTAAAAGCGCGTTAAAAAACACTTATGCCATACTCAAACCGGGCGGTATTTTCAGGGGAGTTTTGCCTGACCTGAGAGCATCCATATTGCATTACATGGAAACCTATGAAACGGTTGATTCCCCTGCAAGTCAGTTCATGCGGGAAACCATGCTTGGAATTGAGGACCGGTCGAAAAATTTGCCCGGGAAAGTGAAAGATATGTATGGAAATTCCAAACACCTATGGATGTGGGATTATAAATCACTGAAATTTGAGTTGGAAAGCGCCGGGTTTAAAGAGGTCAGGGAATGCAAATTCGGTGATTCTATTGACCCGCATTTCTCATTGGTGGAACAAGAAAACAGGTTTTGGCACGCCGCAGCATTTGAATGCCGGAAATGAAAAAACTGGCCATAATTACTACCCATCCTATTCAATATTACGCACCGGTTTTTAAGCTGTTGCATGATAGAGGTCGGGTAGAAATCATGGTTTATTATACCTGGGGCGAAAAAGCAAAAGATAAATTTGACCCCGGCTTTGGCGCCACCATAGCCTGGGATATTCCACTACTGGACGGTTATCCATTTACATGGGTTAAGAACACTGCAGAAGACCCTGGTTCGCACCACTATAAAGGAATAGTCAATCCCGACTTAATACAACAAGTAAAAGATTTTAAGCCCGACGCTGTATTGATTTTTGGATGGGCGTATCAAAGTCACCTCAAGTGTTTGCGCTATTTCAAGGGCAGGCTACCCGTATACTTTAGAGGCGATTCGACGCTGCTTGATGAACCTAAGGGGCTGAAAAAAATCCTTCGAAGTCTTTTTCTCAACTGGGTATACAAACATGTCGATTGCGCCTTTTATGCAGGTTCAAATAACAAGTACTATTTCAAAAAATATGGATTGAAGGATAATCAGCTGATCTTCGCCCCCCATGCGATTGATAATGACCGGTTCTCTGCGAACCGAAGTATAGAAGCGGCTGCATTGAGAGAACAACTGGATATCAGTGAGAGCGATATCCTGGTGTTATTCGCCGGAAAGCTTGAGGATAAAAAATCGCCGATGGAACTGCTTGATGCCTTTCTTTCTTTAAATAAACCTGGTGTGCACTTATTATTTGCAGGAAATGGCGAGCTGGAAGAAAAGTTAAAACTTAAAGCCGTAGATTTAAAGAATATCTATTTTATGGGCTTTCAAAATCAAACCACAATGCCCGTTATATACCAGGCTTGCGATTTGTTTTGCCTGCCATCAAAAGGGCCTGGCGAAACATGGGGATTAGCAGTAAATGAAGCTATGGCCTGCAGCAAAGCGGTTTTACTATCCGATAGAGTTGGTTGCGCAGTTGACCTGGTAAAAAAAGGTTATAATGGGGATATATTTGAAAGTGGTAACAATAATTCGCTGGTGGAATGTTTGGATGATCTTACCCAATCAAAAAGTAAACTTAAGGAGATGGGGAAAAATTCGGCCCTAATGATACGAAACTGGAATTTTTTGAGCATTGGAGAAGCCATTGAGAACAAATTGAATGAAACGATCTGACCGAATAAAACTGACATTTACGAGAAACTGGAATTTACCGGGCAGGGAAAGGCTTTCCAATTGGTTGAGGCCATCTGACGAATTTAAAAAAAACTTATCCGGCGGCATTGTATGGCTGGCAGGTGAGGATATTGCAATTTATACCACTGCCGACAGTTTTATAGAATGGGCCATTTTAAGTACCGGCACTTATGAAGAAGAAGTAAGCAAGATGATAAAGCTTTCGCTGACTGACGGAAGCGTGGCAATCGATATCGGTGCTAATATAGGATTGCAAAGCATTCGTATGGCGCAACGCGTTGGAGCAAGCGGGTCAGTTTTGGCCTTTGAGCCGCTTAACTATCTACAGGAAAAATTCAAAAGAAATATGTCCTTAAACAGGGTGGAAAACGTAAAACTTTTGCCATACGCCTTATCAAATGAGGAACTTAATACTGAATTTAAAATTAACCGGAATAACTGGAACCAGGGTACATTTAACATTTCAGGCCACGGAACGGGAACCGAAGTGCAAAATGTTAATATAAAGGTGGGTGATGAGCTACCGGAAATAAATACCCTTACCAGGCTCGATTTGATAAAAATAGACGTGGAAGGATTTGAATTCCAGGTGTTAAACGGATTGAAAAAAACTATAGAAAAACATACTCCAAGGATTATTTTTGAATATGATGTCAATTATTGGCGTTTGAATGATCAGAAGATTGATGATTGCTTCAATTTTTTACGTTCATTGAATTATATGGTATATCAGATCAATACCACTTGTTGTCAGTTGATAAATGAGTCTTTTGAAATAGAAGACGGGAACTTATTTTGTATTCAACAGAACTGATGAAAAACGACTTTTCATTTGAAAGATGCCTGGTTCTATATCTCCCCTGGGTTTTGTCGCTCCTTTTCAAATCGGATGCTGAAGTATCCTTTATTATAGCCTGGCTGGGATCATTCCTTATTTTTTATATTACACTCACGGGGTGGGTAAGGCCCATTCCAAACGACAGGCCCGTCTCAGAACAGTTGATGCGCCCCATATTCCTTATCCAGATTATTTTTGCGGGTTACTGCTGTTGTACTTCAATTTTTTATTTTTTTAATGTATTGGGTTATGTGGATTTTCATAAAAGCACCCCATATTTTCTTATCGATTATCAAAAACTTGAAATCACTGCGCAATGCCAGCGGTATTATTGCCTGGGGCACGCAGCATTTGCAACCGGGATATTGTTGTTTATGAGCTACCCCAGCAAGCAAACCTACTATGTCAAAACCGAGCAAATTGCAGGTCTTTTATACTGGGCGGCAATTATTTCCCTGCCGGTATCCATTATGTTTTCGAAGGTTTCGGGACTATCGCAGTTCGCGCTCCAATTCAGCTCGTTAAGTTTTATTGCTTGTACGCTTGCATTTGCATTTGCCATACCTCTTCACAAAATATGGAATACTTTAATCTGTTTTATTCTTTACATTTTTAATTTTTACCAGGCGCTTACCTCGGGCTTTAAAGAGCCCATCATCATCAGTATATTGGTGTTAGGTATATTCTTATACCCAACCTATAAAAAAATAGTTTTGGCAACCTTTGTCCCACTATTACTTGTGCTTTTCATACTTCTTCCCACTTACAACAGAATATTCAGGGAAAATGCCTGGTCAGAGGATGTTTCTGCGGATGAAGCATCACAATTAGCCTTAAACGCGGCGTTAGGCTCCGGCTCTTCATCTGATGATGACAGCAACTGGGGATTTTTGGCCTTTCGGTTAAGTGAAATTGACATGTTTACTGAATTCGTGGCTTCAACGCCTGACCGGGTTGACTATTACGGCACTACACTGCTCAAACAATCCGCCATAGCACTGGTTCCACGCGTATTTTGGCCGTCAAAACCTATTACAGAAGAATTGGTGATGGAGCGCGTTTACGATGCCGGCGTTATCAACAGGGGGTCGACTGTTTCGGCAAAACCCGCTTATATTGTAGATGCTTATCTTTCAGCTGGCGGCATAGGCGTGTTTGTTGCCATGCTCCTATACGGCGCCGTGGCGCAATTGATTTCCGTGCATGCCGAAAAGCTATTCGGCGGCTACATTTTAGGAACGGCGCTTATGTTCAGCGGACTTTTCCAGATCATGTGGCGCGGCCTCAGTTTTGAATTTTTGATCAATACTGTTTTCTGGTCCTATGTAAGCATGATTGTCATTCAAAAGATCATGGTGGGTGCTCATATTTTAAAAAAGGTTTGAAATTATTACAGGTAAATGCCTCTTATAAACCTGCATATGTATATGGCGGTCCTACTATGTCGGTTTCAAAGCTCAGCGAGGAGATGGCGAAGGCCGGTTGCACGGTAGAAGTTTTTACAACCACGGCAAACGGCTTTGATGAGGTACCTGTTGCACCCAATATACCCACTAATGTAGACGGTATTAAAGTAACCTATTTTAAACGCATAACCGGGGATCATACCCATTTTTCGCCCGCTTTATTGAAAAAATTGTGGAAAGAAGTACGCGGTTTTGACGCGGTTCATATCCACGCCTGGTGGAACCTGGTTTCCGTGCTTTCGTGCTGGATAGCGTTGCGGCGCGGGGTGCCTGTAATAGTCTCGCCACGGGGCACCCTGAGCAGCTATTCCTTTACCAACAAAAACGATCTGCCAAAAAAAATCATACATAAGCTCCTCGGAAAGTCCTTATTAAGAAGAAGTACGATACATGTAACTTCGGACAGGGAAAAAGAGGCCATGGAAATACTGGTTAAGCCGAAACATATTTTTAATATACCCAATTTTATAGCGTTGCCCGATAATATCGCAAACGCCCCTGCTATAACAGATGACCGGCTGAAATTAATTTTCCTGTCGCGCATAGAAGAAAAAAAAGGACTCGAAATATTGTTTGATGCACTGCCTAATGTCAGCGTTCCTTACCATTTGACTATCGCCGGAGATGGTGATGCCATTTATGTAGACGGGTTAAAATCACTGGCCGAAAAAAATGGTATCAGCGCGCGGATTAGTTGGGTTGGCTTTCAGTCGGAAAATAAATTCAACCTCTTGCAACAGCACGACCTGATGGTCTTACCCTCTTATGATGAGAATTTTGGTAACGTGGTTATTGAAAGCCTGAGTGTGGGAACGGCGGTACTCATCAGTAATAATGTTGGCCTGGCGGCCTATGTCGAACAAAATAATTTTGGTTGGGTATGCGTAAATTATGCGGCAGCATTCGCCTCTGTAATCAGCCAACTAAATACAGAAAACACTCGTTTAAAAAGCACGCGCGAAATAGCACCGGCAAAGGTCCGGGCTGATTTTGACGAAAAAAAACTGGTTAACCAATATATGGATATGTACAATCAAACGGTGAAAAATGGCTGAATATAAAGATTACGGTTTTACCACCGATGAAGCCAGCCATACCTTCTATTACCTGCAGCAGCCGATACTATCATTGCTTACCAAAGACAAGAATAGTTGCATATTGGACCTCGGATGCGGCAATGGTAGCATCGTTCATTTTTTAAACGAAAACGGTTTCAATGCTTACGGAACCGACGCCTCGGAGGGCGGTATTGCAATAGCGCGCCAAAAGCAGCCCGACAGGTTCTTCGTACAGGACCTGACCACCGGCGAGTTACCGTTGGAGTTGCGATCCCTGCCATTTGACACGATCATTTCGACGGAGGTGATCGAGCACTTATATGACCCTAATGGCTTTATTGATTTTTGTAAGAAATGCCTCCCAAAGGGTGGGGAACTTATTATTTCGACACCATATCACGGGTACCTGAAAAACTTAATGCTTAGCATTTTTAATAAATGGGATAGCCATTTGAGCCCAACATGGCAAGGCGGGCATATCAAATTCTGGTCGAAGAAAACATTGAGCCTGCTTTTAACAGGTAAAGGGTTTACCATAATTGCTTTTAAAGGGTGCGGACGAGCACCGTACTTTTGGAAATCAATGATCATAAAAGCTAAATTGCCTTGAGCGCGCCATTCTCTTTCATAATTCTTACTTATAACGAAGAAGTTCACCTTCCGCGTCTGCTGCAATCCATCAGTGACCTTGAGGCGCCTGCTTTTATACTCGATTCGGGCAGTACCGATAAAACCATTGAAATCGGTGAACAATTTGGTGCGCAGTTCTTACAACATCAGTTTGAGAATCATCCGAAACAGTGGGACTTCGCACTCAAAAACTTCCCGGTAACTACTCCCTGGATGATCTGTCTTGACGCCGACCAGGTGGTTACGCCCGAACTAAAAACACGTTTAAAGGATTTTAAGGACGAGGAGCATATTGGTATTGATGGTATTTACTTTAACCGAAAAAACTTCTTTAAGGGCAAATGGATAAAGCACGGCGGTTATTATCCCTTTTACCTGCTCAAGATGTTCAGGTACGGCATTGGTTTTTCAGATACCAACGAGAATATGGACCACAGGTTTGTTGTTCCCGGCAAAACGGAGGTGTGGAAAGATGGCATTATCCTCGAAGAGAATTTGAAGGAAAACAATATTCGTTTCTGGATCGATAAACATAATCGCTATAGCGACCTGGTTGCTATGGAAGAAGTGGAACGAATGAAACAGGCTCGGGCACAAACCGAGAAACCAAATTTTTGGGGCTCACCGAATGAGCGCAAGGCTTGGCGCAAACAATTGTGGTGGAAGCTACCGCGTTACGTGCGCCCATCGCTTTATTTTACCCAACGCATCATTTTCCAGTTAGGCATTCTCGACGGAAGAACTGGTATCATATTCCATTTTTTACAGGGGTTCTGGTTCAGGCTTGTCGTGGATATCAAAATTGATGAGCTATTATCCGCAAGGATTCCTTCGGAAAAACAACAAAAGGACAGTGAAAGCATTTGAAAGCGGTTCGCCGGTAAAGTTTATCCTGACATTCCTGTCTTTATTCGTAGCATTCTACTATTTTAATATTCTTTTTTTCGGCCTCACTTCGCAAGGGAACCATTATAATGCATTCCTTGACCAGCACTTCAACTATATCCGGGCGCTGCGGCACTTGCTGCTTGGCACAACCGGGCACATACTCAACCTGCTCGGATATACGGCTATCACCAGTGATACCGAATTACTGGTTTCAGGGCACGGCAGGATACAACTGGTTTATTCCTGCCTCGGACTTGGGGTTATGAGTTTCTTTACCGCTTTTATTATTGCTTATCCCAAAAGACTCAAAACGAAACTAATTTTTTTGATATGCGGCCTTATAGTTATCCAGGTTTTAAATATCGCACGTTTCGTATTGCTCGCTTTATTCTGGCAGAGCACCAGGGGAATTATTCTCGATCATCACACCATATTTAATATCATTATCTATATAATTATTGCTATAAGTCTTTACTTTTGGATAAAGCACGACGATAGATTACCGGCCGCCCATGCAAAAAACTGACCTTTCAATTTACAATAACCACCCCTATCACCCGGGTGGCAATGCGCTAAAAAGGATTGTATGGTATTATACTAATTTGATTTTTTTCAAATCAGGCTGGCTGCCTTTTTATGGGTTCAAGGTGTTCCTATTGCGTGCCTTTGGCGCCAAAGTGGGCAAACAGGTTGAATTTAAGCCGGGCGTCAATATAAAATATCCATGGAATCTAACCATTGGCGACGAAGTTTGGATCGGCGAAAACGTATGGCTCGATAGCCTTGTAATGATAACAATCGGCTCAAATGTATGCCTGTCACAGGGCGCTACCCTATTAACCGGCAGCCACGATTATAAAAAACACACATTTAACCTGATAACAGGCCCCATTATATTGGAAGATGGCGTTTGGATTGGCGCAGGTGCTATTGTTAACCAGGGCGTTACCGCTCATTCGCATGCTGTACTAACCAGCGGCTCTGTAGCCACCAAAAACATGGATGCTTACTGTATTTACCAGGGCAATCCCGCAGTTAAGGTACGGGAACGGTTTATCGAATAATTAACACCAATGTTATCCCAACAAAATCTTTCCCGCATCATCACCGGCGCAATTTTTACCATTGTTCTTGTGTTGGGTGTATTGCTTTTCCTGTCGCCGCCTGCCGTTTTCCCCGACCCTGCCAACGGTTTTCATGTCATGCGCTCGATGGAAATGGGTGGTGGTTTTAACCGGCTGGTTAGTCCCGACCAGGGAGATATTACCAAAAATACCAGCGAATTTTTAACCTGGTGGTCGCCGGGCCAATATTTGGTACCTTACGCCTTTAAATCACTCTTCGGTTTAAATACAGGCCACGCATCAGCTGTAGCCATTACGCTTTGCCAGTTGCTTGGCTTAGCCGGATTTTTTGCATTCTTCAAAAAGACAGGTTTTACACCACTCATATCGGCATTAAGCCTGTTATTTATTGCCTGCCAGCAGTTTTTTGTTGTGCCTTATGTATTTTACAACGGAGGTGAAACACTGCTTTTTGCCTTCCTGGGCTGGTTCCTGTATGGATGCCTGGTTATTAAATCGCCCGACTGGAAGCTCGTCGTTTTTGTATTACTCGCCGGGTGGATAGGCTTCTTTTGTAAGTCATCCTGTATATGGATGTATGCCGCAGGACTTTTGTTCTTATGGCTGCGACTATCGGCACAAAAAGGTTCAAACTGGTTAAAGAATGGCATCTGGATTGGCTTCCCTGCTTTGGTTTCGGTAGCTATGACATGGCTATTTTTCCTGTCTAAAGGGCAAAACCCGGCTTCTGCATCTGCAGGGCTTAAATTTACGTGGAAAACACTTGGCTTCCCCTTAGCATCGCCACTGCTCTCCGGCTTTTCTGTCGATGACCTTGCACATGGACTAATCTATCACACCGGGACGCCCTCATTTTCATATCTGTGGTCTATCATTATCCTTGTGGCCTTAGCCATATTGAGTGTATGGATGGTATGCCTGATCCTGAAACGGGTACCCGATGCCAATTACAAGTTGCTCATTAAAGTATTTTATATTGTTTCTATCCTATTCTTCGGCTATGCTTATTTGAGACAAATGACCATTTCCTACGAAGCCAGGCATTTTAGGATCATCGGACTGATCATCATTCCGGGTGTAATTTACATGGTCAGTACGATCAAATCCACTTATCAATATATTTTTGGAATTGTTTGGGTAGGAATTGCCATTACAAGCGTCATCTATCTTACCAAAGGCTATTCGTACAATAAAAACATAAGCGCAAGGGGTGTAACAGGTATAGCACAACAGGCTATTGACCAAAAGTCACTAAATCAAATTATAGCGCTCGACGAACAAAATACCGATGCCACTTTTGTATTTGTAAACCCAAGCCTGGGGCTCGAGATCAAGCATAACCGTGTGATCGTCGAACAACCTATAGGCGACGATTTGAAGATTGATCTCGACGACTATGAATATGATGGCCACGCGGGCCCTTTATATATCATTCTGCCCGAAAGCTATGCAGGGCCAAAAGAAAAAATGATACTCAAATCATTTCCGGGGTATAAAGGTTGGTACGGTTCGATGCTGAGCGATGGATATGTCATGTATGCGGCTAAATAGACCGCTGATTAGGCTGATTAAATGATTGCCTTGATTCCATTTACCAAAAATCAACGAAATCACTTAATCACAAAAATCAACGGTTAATCTCTGCCCACAACAAGTCCTTCAACTGCTCAATGCCCCTTTGAGCTACAGAAGATATAAACACCGAAGGAATATCCTTCGGTAATTCCTTCTTCATTTCCGCCAGCAGTTCTTCATCCAGCATATCCATTTTGGTAATGGCCAGTACGCGAGGTTTGTGCATTAATTCAGAATTGTATTCCTCTAACTCATGCAGCAGGATATTGTATTCTTCTTTTATAGTGCGACTTGTATCGGCAGGTATCATAAACAGCAATACCGAGTTACGCTCGATATGCCTTAAAAATCTAAAGCCTAAGCCTTTACCTTTTGACGCGCCCTCGATAATCCCCGGTATATCCGCCATTACGAATGAGCGGTTATTGCGGTAAGCTACAATACCCAGGTTAGGTACCAGTGTAGTAAAAGCATAATCCGCTATCTCGGGCTTGGCTGCCGAAACTACCGACAGCAGGGTTGATTTACCCGCATTCGGGAAGCCAACCAAACCTACATCGGCTAAAATTTTCAGCTCCAGTACATTCCATATTTCCAGGCCCTCTTCACCCGGTTGCGCAAAGCGCGGTGTTTGCTGTGTAGCCGACTTAAAGTGCCAGTTACCCAATCCACCGCGACCGCCTGGCGTTAATATTTGGGTTTCCCCGTCCTTGGTTATCTCGAATAAAACTTCACCTGTCTCAGAATTTTTGGCGATAGTTCCTAATGGAACTTCCAGTATCTCATCCCTCCCGGTTTTACCGGTTTGCAGGGATAAACGGCCATTCTCGCCGTCGCCGGCAATTACGTGTTTGCGGAATTTGAGATGAAGCAAGGTCCACAGTTGGGCATTGCCTTTAATAATGATGTGTCCTCCCCTGCCGCCGTCACCGCCATCTGGCCCGCCTTTTGAGGTTAGCTTATCGCGATGCAAATGTGCAGAGCCAGCCCCGCCATGCCCCGAGCGGCAGCAAATCTTTACATAATCAACAAAATTGGAACCTTGGGACATATTTTTGATTTCGAATTTCGAATGT
>Ga0207080_1128_pt2 | contig 13487 bp, 11 predicted proteins | sample Alteio_BWMinHeat_58_FD_153532 | JGI IMG/M metagenome (GOLD analysis project Ga0207080, IMG submission 153532) | Enriched cells from forest soil in Barre Woods Harvard Forest LTER site, Petersham, Massachusetts, United States -... | ecosystem: Environmental > Terrestrial > Soil > Temperate forest >...
AACTGGTCACTGATATTTAAGGAAAACAAATGGTACGCAACGGGCCGCATTCTTTTTAACCTGGATAATATATTTCATATAATCTTCGCTCAGCGCTTCGGCGAAAGCCACCGCTTTGGCGGCGATGATATGTTCGAGCGGACCGCCTTGCGTGCCAGGGAAAACGCCCATATCCAGCAAAGCCGACATCATTTTTATTTCGCCTTTTGGTGTTTTTTGTCCGAATGGGTTCGGGAAATCCTTACCCATCATAATGATGCCACCGCGCGGGCCGCGCAACGTTTTATGTGTCGTTGTGCTCACGATATGGCAGTGAGGAAGCGGGTCATTCAGTAAACCACGTGCGATAAGACCCGCCGGATGCGAAATATCTGCCAAAACCAATGCGCCTACTTCATCAGCTACCTTGCGGATAAATTCATAGTCCCAGTCGCGTGAATAAGCCGAAGCGCCGCAGATGATCATCTTTGGCTTTTCTTTAAGCGCCACCTTTTTTAGCATGTCATAATCAACAAGCCCCGTTTCTTTAACCACCCCATAAAAATGAGGCTCATACAGTTTGCCCGAAAAGTTTACTGGCGAACCATGTGTTAAGTGCCCGCCATGAGAAAGATCGAAACCCAATATTTTATCGCCCGGCTGTAAACAAGCCAGCATAACGGCGGCGTTTGCCTGCGCGCCCGAATGCGGCTGAACATTCACCCATTCAGCATTGAATAATTGCTTGGCCCTTTCAATGGCTATAGTTTCTATCTCATCAACCACCTGGCAGCCGCCATAATAGCGTTTACCGGGCAAGCCTTCAGCATATTTATTAGTAGCTACCGAACCTGCAGCTTCCATTACCTGGCGGCTCACAAAGTTTTCCGAAGCTATCAATTCAATTCCTTCTTCCTGGCGCTGTTGTTCTTCATCAAGCAGCTTAAATATGATTTTATCTCTTTTCATGTACGGTTTAAAAACGGCGCTAAGTTAGTAAATTTGAGATTAGTTAATGAGTGATTAGTTAACTTGTGAGTGGTTAACTGGTGACTGGTTACGAGGTGCCTTATTGAAGATAAATAACGCTAATCACAAGTCACTGGTTAACTAATCACTACACTCTAACTCGCCGTAATGTAGAAATTATTAAATCCCAGCCCTATCTGGATCTTGATAAGTTCCTGCTGCAGCATTTCAAGCAGCGCCAGGAAGTTGTACACAAAGTGCACCTTATTTTCGGATTTACCGGCTATCGATTTAAAATCGAGCCTCCTGTTGATGAGCAACAGGTCGTTAATTACTTTTTTCTGGTTTTCGATCGTATACGGATACTGGACAACTGTATGGGTAACTTCTTCGGTCCGGGTTGCGAAACGTTTCGTCACCTTTTCATAGATCATCATGAGCTTGTAAAGTGTTACCTCCGAAAGCTCTTCGCCCGGTACCGTCACTTTATCCACTTGCTGCAGGTCGTACGTAATATTGCCGCGCCTCTCCTGTTTAAAACGCTCCTCTTCAAACGGGCGCAGTTCTTCGCAAATCTGCTTGAATTTCTTGTATTCTATCAGCTTTCTTATCAGCTCAGCTTTCGGGTCATGTTCGCTGCCTTCTTCTGCTTCATAACGCGGCAACAGCATTTTGGCCTTAATACGCATCAGGGTGGCCGCCACAAATATAAACTCGCTGGCAAGCTCCATGTTAAGGCTGTTCATCTGGTGGATGTAATTCAGGAAGTCGTCGGTGATCTTAGCGATCGGAATATCGTGTATATCCAGTTCGTCCCTTTCAATAAAAAAAAGCAGCAAATCAAAGGGACCCTCAAACTGGGCCAGCTTTATTTCAAAACTCTCTTCGGTCATCACGCACCAAAAGTAGTCTTAATGGATGCGCGGTGATTATAAAAGTTATTAAGAATTGGCAAAGAAAGTGGAAAACTTTTTGGCAAAGCAACAAGTATATATGTTGTTATTAAGATTAAATTCGACTGTTAATTAACGTTAAGGACATTATTAATTAACCTTTTTGGATGGTTTTAATAATTAAATAGCTTATTTTTGTAAATTGAATTATTACGGGAATATCAATGCAGGTAACAGCTGGAGATTTACTACAAAAAATCGACTACCCTTCTGACTTAAAGCAACTTACCGAAGATCAACTTGAACAGGTTTGCCAGGAACTCAGGCAATACATCATCGATGTTGTATCCGTTAATGGTGGGCATTTTGCTGCAAGTTTGGGTGTGGTTGAGCTGACCGTGGCCCTGCATTATATTTTAAATACACCTTACGACCAATTGGTTTGGGATGTGGGCCACCAGGCTTACGGGCATAAGATTTTAACCGGCCGCCGCGATGTATTTCATACCAACCGTATCTATAAGGGCATAAGTGGTTTCCCAAAACGTTCAGAAAGCGAATATGATACCTTTGGCGTGGGCCACTCATCTACTTCCATTTCGGCTGCTTTGGGTATGGCCGTCGCCTCACAATACAAAGGCGAAACCGACCGTCAGCACGTAGCCGTAATTGGCGATGGCGCCATGACAGCCGGGATGGCCTTTGAAGCGCTTAACCACGCCGGTATCGAAAACTCTAACCTGCTGGTTATACTGAACGACAATAATATGTCCATTGACCCGAATGTGGGCGCCTTAAAAGCCTACCTGACGGATATCACCACATCAAAACCATACAACCGTTTCAGGGATGACATCGCCCATGTGCTAAACAAAATATCTGCAATAGGCGGACCGGATGCTTTTAAGATGGCTAAGAAAATCGAAAAAAGCATAAAAGGCACCCTATTAAAGAAGAGCAATTTATTTGAGTCGCTGCAGTTCCGTTATTTTGGCCCTATTGATGGCCACAATGTAAAGCACCTGGTAAGAGTATTGCGCGATTTGCGCGATATACCCGGGCCAAAACTGCTGCATTGTGTTACGGTTAAGGGTAAAGGCTATGCTTTAGCCGAAAAGGATCAGACCAAATGGCACGCTCCCGGGTTATTTGATAAAATAACCGGCGAGATCAAAAAAACCAAGTCGGAAAAGCCCCAACCACCAAAATACCAGGATGTTTTTGGTCACACGATTATTGAGTTGGCCGAGCAAAATCCGAAGATCATGGGGATTACCCCCGCAATGCCGTCGGGCTGCTCATTGAATATGATGATGAAGGCTATGCCCGACCGCGCTTTTGATGTGGGTATTGCCGAGCAGCACGCTGTTACTTTTTCAGCCGGTTTAGCTACACAGGGGCTTATACCTTTCTGCAACATCTACTCCAGTTTTATGCAAAGGGCATATGACCAGGTGATCCACGATGTTGCCATACAGAAACTAAATGTTGTTTTTTGTCTTGACAGGGCTGGTATTGCCGGAGCCGACGGGCCAACGCACCATGGCGCTTATGACCTGGCTTATATGCGCTGCATACCCAATATGACGGTATCGGCGCCAATGAACGAGGAAGAGCTGCGTAACCTGATGTATACCGCACAACAGGATGACATGGGACCGTTTGTGATACGCTACCCGCGTGGAACCGGTGTGATGGTCGACTGGCAGCGCCCGTTGAAGGCTATACCGGTAGGTAAGGGCCGTAAAATATGCGATGGAGAAGATTTAGCTATACTTACTATCGGCACAATAGGCAACGAGGCAGTAAAAGCAATTACCGAATTGGGTAACGAAGGCTTTTACCCCGCTCATTACGATCTGCGCTTTGTAAAACCACTCGATGAAAACTTGTTGCACGAAGTGTTTAAGAAATTCAGCAAAGTGATTACAATAGAGGATGGCTGTATTGAAGGCGGTATGGGAAGCGCGGTACTCGAATTTATGGCCGATAATAATTACCACGCCGAAGTAATACGTTTAGGTATCCCCGACCAGTTTATTGAACATGGTGATCAACCCGAACTTTGGGCCGAATGCGGCTACGATGCTAACTCAATAGCAGAACAAGTTCGTAAAATGGGCATCAAAAGGAATACGCATACCATCGCATCCTGATTTTTACTATTCAGAGAAATTGCCCTATGGATTTTATTAAACAATATGGGAAACCCTTTGCCCCGTCGGGGTTACCTATTTGTAGAATTATGCGGTCGCTTTATTAAAAGAACCGAAAAGCTTCATTCTTAATAGATCATACACAAACACCGGCCCGTAGTACAAGTATCTTTTTGCCATGCGTTTAGGTTCTTTCACCAGGCGTATGAACCATTCCAAACCTAAGTTTATCCAGAACTGTGATGGACGGGCAATAGTTTCAGCATAAAAATCAAAAACAGCGCCTATCGGAGCAATAACTTTTACGTTTAGCTCGCTTTTGTGCAGGTATGACCATTTTTCCTGTTTTGGAGCGGTCATTCCCACAAACAAAACATCGGGGTTAAATTCATTTACGGCATTTATCATGTCTGCATTTTCCTTTTCGCTGAATTGTGCCTTAAAAGGAGGAGAATAAATGCCAACCTTAATATTTGGATATTCTTTGTTTAATCGGGTTTTAATGGATTCAAGGGTGCTATCTTTCGAACCTAAATAAAAACATGTACCGCCTTTTGCGTTCAATTTTTCAAGCAGGTATTGGTGAAGATCGGCCCCGGCTATTTTCTTTACATTTTCGCCTTTTAGTACTTTGAGTGCTGCAGTAATACCAACGCCGTCTGGCAACAACACATCAGAGCCCATCAATGCTTTCTTGAATTCGGCGTCTTTTTGAGCTATGATATAAGAGTACTGATTGATCGTATTGATCAGGCATTTAGAATTGAATTTTACTTTATCAAGACCTCCATTAAGAATGGAATAGTCAAGCAATCCAACAGTCGGAATTTTAGAAGTTTCAAGGTTAAAAGTAGCCATAAGTATTTGTATGTGACTTTCTACATACAAAAATCAGGCCTTACCGGTTTTAACTAATATTTTATAAGTTTTCGGGCAATTTTAGGCGCTTGCTATGTGTTTTAAAGGAGAATAAGTAGAAAAACCGGGAAAAAATTTCCCAAATGGGTACTTTTTTGTACCGCGAAATTAAGTACCGGTTAAAAAATTAAACAAAAACTACACCGCCTAATGTGTCTTATAACTTGCAATATCGGAGTAAAGTTCGCGGAATGAACTGCGCAGACCAATAGTGAGCATAGCGGTTTTATCGGTAAATTGGCTATTTTGTTCCTGCCTTACAATACCACCAATTTCTATCCGCAGGTTATATTTGGGGTTCAGTATATAGGCCACCTTGCCCTGTACATAATACATATTGGTGGTCAAACCCTGCCCGGTATAATTGCCAAATAGTTTTGCCGCGTTAGTATATACCTGAAAAATATCTTTCCCATAATTAAGCCCGTTCATATCAAGCCCATAGCGGCCATAGTCGCCTTCCCCCGAAAAATCAAACCTTTTGTAACTATAGTTCAATAACCCTACAACTTCGCGGAAATTAGCGCCCCAGGGGTGGGCCAGTGGCTCACCGTTTTCTGCGTAATTTTCTATTGCCGACCGCGCGGTATAGGTATATGGTTTTGCGGTATTGGTTTCAACCAGGTAATTCAGGTTTTTAACGCCAAACAGGTTAGCGCCGCGTAAACCCAGTTGCCAGCCATATTTATTAACTGAAGCACCGTTGCTTGAAAAGAAATCCTTGGCAACAAACTCGTCCAATGCAAATTGGCCATACACGGTAATACCGTCACTTATTTTGTATTTGCCGTTGAGGCCTATTAGCGATTTATCCGGGTCATCACTCGAGTTGTTTACCGGTTTCAGGATTATGATCGGGTTGATATAGTTAAAGTCAAACGGGCGTTTAGCGCCATTGTCATCAGTAAAAAATCCCATCACATTTTCAAATAAACCAAAGGAAAGCCTGTTGGTCACGTTCCAGTCCAGGTAATGGAAAACGCCGAATTTTTTGCGGTCGAGATCATATTGCGAGGTTGAAGCGGGATCATTCATATAGGTCCACATTACCATATAAGTAACATTCCCAAGGTTACCGGTCAGTTTAAAATACGGATATGGGGAAGCATAGTCGGATAATAACATCGACCGGTACCCGTCGCCAATAAACGTTTTATCGCGCCCGGCGGAAATATTCAGATATTTATTGGCCGCGTAGGATACCGATGCTGTTATGTACGACCAATCGTAACCATTGGCCATATACGTTTTGGCATAGGCCTGTCCAGGGATAATGCCTGTTTGATTAATATAAGTAGCGATATAATCCGGTACAACGGCACTGCTCTCGTAACCGGCTACATTGTAGTAAAATTTGTTCCCGATAGTCCCGCCCAATTGCAAACCTAATGAAGTTGTACTGGTGGTCAGTTTACCCGAAAAATCCCTCCCAATGTCAAAATCGGGCAGCAAGTCGGCGTAAAATGTCGAACCGGGGCCTTTGTAATCGATCAAATGCTCGTGGAATAGCTTATTATACAATAGGCCATGTTGTTTATTATCCGAACCATAATTCATTAATGAATCATAATGCCGCCGAAGTGTCGAATCAATTGTAAAAGGCTTTATAGCCGTGTGCTCGTTGGTTTTTGTTGAATAAAGGTCAGAACTAAGTTTCTGGTAAAACTGGAATGAATAGGGCTGATAAACATTCTGTGCCGAAGCCGGCATAGCCGCAACAAAAACCGCTACTGCGATTAACAATAGTATTTTATAAGTCTTATACAGGCACTTATACTTCATGAGGTAAAAATTATGATCCTTAAAAATCATGATAAAGGTTTCTGAAAGTGCTTCTTAATCCGAATGTTATCATAGCTGTTTTTGTATCCGATTGCGTATTCAATTCCTGGCGGACCAAACCGCCAATTTCAATGCGCAAATTGTATTTTGGATTGAGCAGGTAGGAGATTGTCCCTTCTGCATATTTTAAAGTCGTCGATAAACCCTGGCCGGTACTGCCTATGGTTGCAGGCAAATTTACATTGTCCGGAAGCATAATATCCTTACCATAATTGGTACCGGCGGTATTGACGCCGTATTGTGCATAGTTGATCTGCCCCTGCAAATCAAATTTACCGATGGAATAATTGAGGATGCCTACCAGCTCTTTAAAGTTAGCGCCCAGAGGATCGGCAAGCGGCTCATTCAGTTCAGTATAATTCACAATAGGATACTGATTGGAGTAAGTATATGGTGTGGACGTGTTATACTCGAACAGGTAATTGAACCCGGCAATTTTAAACAGGTCGGAACCCCGGAAACCCAGTTGCCACGAATTACGGCTATTGTTATTACCAGGCGTTGATACCTGGTCAATAAGGTATTGCCCATAAATGGCAGTCTTATCCAGCACCTTATATTTAGCATTAAATCCTAATAAGGTATGATCCGGGGCCGGATTGGACGGCCCTAATGAGGAGGCAAAAAACAGCGGGTTTATATAGTTCACATCAAAACCGTGCGACTGCCCCAGGTCATTGGCTTCTTCCGAAATAACAGCGTTAAAGACCCCTATGGATGCCCGGTTGGTAATATTCCAGTCGAGGTAGTGAAATGCACCCCATTTTCTCCGGTTATTTGAAAACGAGTTAAACTGCGTTGCGGTTTGATCCTCCATATAGGCCCACATCGCCATGTACTGAACATCTTTTCCCAGGTTTACTGTGAGCCTGAATAGTGGATATGGCGCTGCATAATCAGATAGTAATACCGACCTGTACCCATCGCCAATGAAGGTTTTATCCTCGCCAAGTGCAAAAGTTACGGCTTTACAGGGTGAGTAGCCAATCAAAGCCGTCACATTTTCCCAATCCTTGGTTGCCCCGCCATAGCTTTTATCAAAGGCCTCTCCCGGTATCATACCGACTTTGTTGATATAAGTGGTTTCATAATTGGCAAATTTCCCCTGGTTTTCGTAGCCGCTGGAATAGAAGAAGAATTTTGAGCCTATAGTTCCATATAGCTGGTAACCACGTGTGTTTAACTCAAGGGTTTTAGACTGCTCGAATTCCCTCCCTAACAACAGATCCGGAAGATAATCCAGCGAGAAGGTGTAGTCCTTATTTTTTACTTCCGCCAGGTGCCCGCTGAATAATACATGGTCGAGCCAGCTTTTTTTACTATTATCAACCTTCAGCATCAGTAGCGAGTCATACAGAGGCCTGATAAAGCTCGAATCGGTGATCACATACGGTTTAAGCGCGGTATGCAGGTTGTTTGATGGCGAATATACCGACGAATTCAGTTTTTGATAAAACTGGTAAGAGTAAGGCTGGTACATTAACTGGGCCCGCGCGGCGCCGGCAAATAAGGCAATAATTAATATCGTAGTAAAAATTCTCCTCATAAATATTGTTAAATCATAAACCTTATTTATTCAAAATAGTTTAGGGTTTTAAAACCGCCCTTTTTCAAATAGTCATCCTTTTTAACCAGGTGCAAATCAGCATGAACCATATCTGTTACCAGGGCTTGCAGGTCATATTTTGGCACCCATCCTAATTTTTCCCTTGCCTTGGTGGCATCGCCTATCAGCAACTCTACCTCAGTCGGGCGGAAGTATTTTGGATCAACCTTCACCACCGTTTGCCCAAAGCGTAATGCATCCTTATTTAATCCCAGTTCTTCTGTTTTGCTGTCGTCAATATCTATAATTACACCCTTTTCATGCTCATCTTTGCCGCTAAACTCTATCTCGACGCCCAGTTCGGCAAAAGCCATCTTTATAAAATCCCGCACTGGAGTAGTTACCCCGGTTGCAATTACAAAATCTTCTGCCTTATCCTGCTGCAGCATCAGCCACATGGCTTCAATGTAATCCTTGGCGTGGCCCCAGTCGCGCTGTGCCGAAAGGTTACCCACGTACAGGCAATTCTGTAGCCCCAGAACGATCTTCGATGCCGCCCGGGTAATCTTCCGGGTTACGAAAGTTTCGCCCCTTATCGGGCTCTCATGGTTAAACAGGATGCCATTGCAGGCATACATATTATACGCCTCGCGATAGTTAACGATGATCCAGTAACCATATAACTTGGCCACAGCATACGGCGAACGCGGATAAAAGGGCGTTTTTTCGCTTTGCGGGACTTCCTGTACCAAACCATACAACTCCGATGTAGATGCCTGGTAGATGCGGGTTTTCTGCGTCATACCCAGCAGCCGTACAGCCTCCAGCAGGCGCAACGTGCCTATACCATCGGCATTGGCAGTATATTCTGGTGTATCAAAGCTCACTTTTACATGACTCTGCGCGGCCAAGTTGTATATTTCATCCGGCTGAATTTCCTGCACCAGCCTGATGAGGTTGGTCGAATCCGTTAAATCACCGTAATAAAGCTTGAATTTTACGTTTTGCTCGTGCGGATCGTGGTAAAGATGGTCAATACGGTCGGTATTGAATGAAGAAGAGCGTCTTTTAACGCCGTGCACCTCATAGCCCTTTTTCAGCAGAAATTCGGCTAAATATGCACCGTCCTGGCCGGTAATACCGGTAATTAAGGCCTTCTTCATAGGTAAGCTATGCGTTTATGTTACAATATTATCCAAATTTATTGAGATTAGTTGCGGAGGTTTTACCCTTTTCCACATTTACAGGTGTGTAGCGATGCAAGGTCGGTCCTTTACTGGCAAAACAGTGCCTCAACTGTTTTCAATTCGTCTTCAAAGAAGTACGAAAAAGTCTAACCGTGATATTATAACCTTATTGTCAAACTTGATCTAAGGCAAAAATAAATCAAAATCACTTGCTAAGTTAGCATATAAATCAACCGGGTATGAGATCAACTAAGTGGTTTGAGAGAAAATTCAATTTTGATACAGCGCAAAATATCTTTCCGTCTATTATTGAGCGTCTGGGCGGCACACCTGTAAGGCTTGAAGAAAAAATGAAGCTGATACCGGAAAATATCCTTGAAACCAAACCGGATAATGCCTGGTCAATCAAAGAAAATATCGGCCATCTGACCGATCTCGAACCATTGTGGCGGGGCAGGGTTGAAGATATTATGAACGGTGAAAAAGAATTAAGGCCTGCCGACTTGCTAAACAAAAAAACCGATGAGGCAAACCACAATGCGAAATCGTTGGACAACCTTTTAAATGATTTCAGGCAAAGCAGGGCGCATACTATATCGATGCTTGAGAAACTTAATGAGGAAACTATATTTAGTTCGGCGCTGCATCCCCGGCTTAAAACACCGATGCGTACTATGGATCTGTTTTTATTTGTCGCCGAGCACGATGATCATCATTTGGCCAGGATTACAGAACTAATAAAGTTGCTTGTAAGAAATAACTTTTGACTTTAAACCAGGAATTTTGACTTAAATCCCCGCCACTGCGTCTTCCAGGTCCTTATACCAATCCTCGCCATATTTGCGGATAAGCGGGCCCTTCAAAAACTCGTGTACATGCACTTTCAATTCGTTGCCAAATGAACAGGCCGGGCTACAAATGCTCCAGCGGTCGTAGTTCAGTACATCAAATTCGGGGTATTGGGTAACGCGTATGGGATATAAATGGCAGGATATGGGTTTTTTCCAGGTGATGGCGCCCTGTTCATACGCTTTTTCAATGGCGCATTTGGTAATGCCATTTTCCCATATCACGTAAGCGCATTCTTTATTCACGTCCACGCAGGGAGTGGTATAATCCCCTTCAAAGTCTTTCACGTAAGTACCCACCTTTTCAATGGTTTTGATGCCTTTGGCGGTCATAAAGGGTTTTACTTTGGGGTATATCTCATCCATTATGGGTAGCTCATCGGTATTTAACGGCGCACCTGAGTCACCCTCCAAACAGCAAGCTCCTTTGCACTTATTTAAATTGCATACAAAGTTTTCCTTAACCACATCCTCGTGCACCAGTACGTTTCCTACTTCTATCATCGACCGCTGATTTATTTGATTAATTGATTACGCTGATTTTTATTTTTTCTACTGATTTGCTCTTCCCATCTTTCGGACTTATGCGGACTTCCAGACTCCCTCAATCCGTATCCTTACTTACAGGATTCAAAGGATATTTTAAGCCGGATGCCGCAGTCAGGTCCATCGTTAAACTTCCAACTATAACTTCCACATGCGCCTTTACAGGTATGCGGTTATTATCGTCCGTTACCCAAAGGTACAGTTTGCTATCCTTCCTGAAAATACGGCCCGGTATTATGGTGGGACTAAATTTGAGGCAATTGAAGGTCCCCATGCTGCATTTTACCTTTTCCTTGCCCAAATATGTAATACTAAGCACATGTACCCCATCGTCCAGGAAATATTGCATATCCAGCTTTTCGCCGATCTTTAGCTTAGTAACGTCAATACAGCGCGCAAAATAATAGGCCGATATAAAATCAAATACTTTACCCTTAAACGGGAACATCCCTTTACCGGCTTTTATAGTACTGTTAATATGATTAAAAGTGACGTTATCGCTGTGCCTGTAGCTTGATTCGTGACGGTTCTCGGCATAAAAATAGGGTAACAGGGTGTTTTCATCCACATAGCTTTCGTAGCGACTGCGCACTTTATAGAAAATATCAAATGTGCCGGCAGTTTTGCCTTCGGCTATGATGTGATAAACAGGCTGGCCTTCAAATTTGAGCGGGCTACCCTCTACACGTATGTTGGCTTCGGCCCCGGTAACAAAACCGTACTTTACCTTATAAGTTAAGTTTTCGCCGGGCTGAAAGGAGGTAGCTATTTTGCTGAATTCCTGGGCGTATGCCGAACCCAGGCAAGCGGCCGCAAAGAGAATAACAAAAAAGTATCTCTTCATGGGTTACCTGCTATAAAAAAAGGCGGTCATTAATCTTTGCGTTTGTATATGGGGACTGTTGAGCATGGCTCGCCAAACATAATGCTTTTGGCTACCGGTGTCAACCGTTTGGTTAGTTCAACATAAGCTGAAACAGGCACTTCCGTGTCTCCGCACCCCTTAATAACGATACGCTGGTCGCGATATTGCTCCGGATCCATAGCTGCCATCGCCTTCTCAAACAGCACAGTTTCCAAAACGGCCGCATCGCCAAATACAACTTCGCGGGCATAAGGCGCTAAACGGTTCGCGATAAGCATATAGGCCCATGCAGGTACAATAGCATCTTCGCTACAGGTAATGCCTACGTTTTTCCCTGCGTATTGCGACCAATCATGCCCCTTCACAAACTCCCTGAAATCCTTCTCGCGCAGCATGATGCCCTGGAACAGGTTATCCTTAATGTCATAAATTACCCTGTCCCCCGGCGGATAAAAAGCTGCCGGGTCAAGTGTAACCAGGCCACTCTGGGCAACTTTATTGATAAAATTTTCCTGAATATCCATCTTATTAAACGAAAAAACCGGGAATGACACTGTCAATCCCGGTTACAAAATTACTTTAAATATTCTTAGTAGAAGTTAGAACGGTTATCTTTTACATTCGCCTTATCTTTCAGGGCATCAAATATCGCTCCCTGCGAACGCTGAAGGATCGCCTGGGCTATCTGCTGTTTTTCTGTCGTCGCATTGGTTAACGCTGCAGGATTGATAAAATTATCTACAACAAATACGTATACGCCATGTGTACCCTCGATAGGTTTTGACAGTTTATTTGGTTTTGAACCGAACATGGTACCTACTACGGTATACTCAGTTGATACACCTGGAATAACCGGGTTGGCCAATACCACATTTTGAACCGGCATAACGGTAGCATGAACCTTCTGCGCAACCTGGTCAATTGTTGATGCGCCTGTCTCGGCAGCCTGCATCTTGTCAATAAGCTGGGTAGCTTTTACATGGTTGCGAACAGCAACTTCGATTTGTTTTTTCACCTGGTCAAGCGGTGGTATGCCTTTAGGTTTGATTTGAGTTAATACAGGGATGATATACTGGTCGCCCACAACATATACCTGGTCGCCAAAATCGCCGACTTCAGCTTTAAACGCCCACCTAACCACCTGGCGCGCGTCATCAAGCCCCGGAAGTGCCGCAGCAAGTGCCTGCGCGTCGGTGGCTGTTTTTTTAGCCAAACCAGCCTTTTTGACTGCTGCATCAAAATTACCTTTGGACAATGTGCCCAGGAAAGCCTGCGCTTTGTTGTATGCTATAGTTTGTGTTTTGGTGCTCGGGGTAATTGCTTTATCAACCGTTGCTACTTTAGCTACTGTGGACGAGCCCTTCTGGTCCTCTATTTGTATCAGGTGCACGCCAAACTGTGACGTCACTATTACAAGGTCGCCCTTTTTACCGTTAAATGCTGCATCTTCAAAAACAGGCACCATTTTTCCGCGGCCGAATGTGCCTAAATCGCCACCCTGCTGGGCAGAACCATCTATAGAGTAGGTTTTAGCCAGATCTTCGAATGATTTGCCGCCCGCAATCAGTTTCTTTAACGAATCTGCTTTGGCAAGCGCCTTATCAAGCCCCATGGCGGTTGAAAGTAATATATGGCGCGCTTTTACCGAATCAGGACCGGTACGCGCGTCAATAAGCTTTGATATTTTGTAACTTCCGTTTGAAAGATAGGGACCATAAACAAAACCCTTTGGCTCGTT
>Ga0207080_1144_pt1 | contig 13341 bp, 14 predicted proteins | sample Alteio_BWMinHeat_58_FD_153532 | JGI IMG/M metagenome (GOLD analysis project Ga0207080, IMG submission 153532) | Enriched cells from forest soil in Barre Woods Harvard Forest LTER site, Petersham, Massachusetts, United States -... | ecosystem: Environmental > Terrestrial > Soil > Temperate forest >...
CGCAACTCCTTGTTTATTCATTTAACATTGGTTCCTTATATTCCTACAGCTGGAGAGCTGAAGACAAAACCTACTCAGCACTCAGTGAAGGAACTGCAAAGTAAGGGTATTCAACCGGACATCCTGCTCTGCCGTACAGACCGAAGCATCGGTGTCGAGGAAAGGCGCAAACTTGGTCTCTTCTGCAACATTAAAGCCGAATGCGTTATTGAAGCCCTTGATGAGCCGACCATTTATAAGGTTCCGATTAGCTATCATGATCAAGGACTTGACCGTGAGGTCTGCAAGCATTTCGGCCTTGAGTCCAAGACTTCACCCGATCTTTCCATATGGCAGCGGATCGTCGATACAGTGACACGACCCGAAGGCGACATAAAGATTGGTGTTGTCGGCAAGTACACTGAACTTTTGGATGCTTATAAATCCATTCATCAATCCCTCATTCACGGGGGAATCGCCAATAAAGTCCATGTCAGCATTGAATGGATTGATTCCACCCAATTTGACAATGGAAATAAGGCTAAATTGATGGAACGCCTCTCTCATCTGCATGGGATTCTGGTTCCCGGTGGTTTTGGAGAACGCGGAACTCAAGGAATGATTGAAGCCATTCAATATGCCCGTGAAAATAAAATTCCTTTCTTTGGAATTTGCTTAGGGATGCAGCTTGCCGTTGTTGAGGCTTTACGTAATATTGGCGGAAAGGCTGACGCAAATTCGACAGAATTTGGCCCTACTCCAATCCCTGCGATTGCCTTAATGACCGAATGGGCCAAGGGCGATATGGTTCAAAAGTACTTCCCTGGCGGAGATCTTGGGGGGACCATGCGCCTTGGTAACTATACCTGCAAATTAGCGGAAGACTCGAAAGCTCGAGAGATCTATAAGAATTCAAGCATTGAAGAACGTCACAGGCATCGCTATGAAGTTAATACGAATTATGTAAAGGACCTTGAAAACTGTGGACTTTACATGGTAGGAACAACGACCGATGGCGTTTTGCCTGAAGTTGCGGAACGTAAGGATCACCCTTGGTTTATAGCTGTTCAATTCCATCCGGAGTTTAAATCACGTCCCTTTAAACCCCATCCTTTGTTTTCATCGTTTATAGAGGCTGCACTTAACCAACACCGTCTTATTTAAAAGGTAGTAATTATGACACATCATGTAAAAGTAGGTTCTGTTAACATTGGGAATGATCTTCCCTTCACTTTAATTGCAGGGCCTTGTGTTCTTGAAAGTCGTGAACACGCTCTTGCGATGTCAGAAGCCCTTGTTAAATTGACGAATAAGCTTGGGATTGGCTTCATTTATAAGACCTCCTTTGATAAAGCAAACCGTACAAGTGTCTCTGGTGTTCGAGGACTCGGATTAAAGGAATCCCTCCCCATCTTTGCTGAAATTCGGGAGAAATGGGGTTGCCCCGTTTTGACGGATGTTCATGAAGCTGAGCAATGTGCGGTTCTTGCTGAAGCTGTGGATGTCCTTCAAATCCCTGCATTCTTATGTCGTCAGACAGATCTTCTTCTTGCTGCAGGAAACACAGGTAAAGCGATTAATGTAAAAAAGGGCCAATTCCTGGCTCCTTGGGACATGAAGAATGTCGTTAAGAAGATTGAAGAAACAGGCAATCGCAATATTCTGTTATGTGAGAGAGGCGTTTCCTTTGGTTATAACACACTCGTCTCTGATATGAGATCATTGCCGATCCTTGCACAGCTAGGATATCCCGTTGTCTTTGACGCGACCCATTCGGTTCAACAACCAGGAGGTCAAGGAACATCTTCAGGGGGTCAACGTGAGTTCGTGCCCGTGCTTGCCCGTTCAGCCGTATCTATAGGTGTAGGAGCGGTCTTCATTGAGACGCATGAAAATCCAGACATTGCCCCGAGTGATGGCCCTAATATGATTAAACTTGAAAATCTGCCTGCGCTTTTAGAAACCCTCATCAGTTTTGACAAATTGGCAAAATCTAATCCCCTTTCATTAGCTTCATAAGAGAGAATATTCATGAGCACCATAATCGATATCGTCGGCCGAGAGATTCTTGATTCACGCGGCAATCCAACTGTTGAAGTTGAAGTCGTCCTTGAAAGTGGCGTAAGGGGCCGTGCCGCCGTTCCCTCTGGCGCTTCCACAGGGTCGCATGAGGCTGTTGAAAAGCGTGATGGCGATAAAGAGCGCTATAATGGCAAGGGAGTTCTTGACGCTGTAGAAGCCATTAATGATGAAATCTATGGAGAACTGTGTGGGGCCCTCGCTCAAGATCAGATGGCGATAGACCAACAACTTATTGACCTTGATGGTACTGAGAATAAGAGCAGGCTCGGGGCGAATGCCCTTTTAGGCGTGAGCCTCGCTACAGCGAAAGCTGCCGCTTATGAAGATGGTCTGCCTCTCTATCGCTATATCGGTGGGATTTATGCCCATGTTCTCCCCATTCCATTAATGAATATCATCAATGGGGGCGCTCACGCAGATAATCCCATCGATTTTCAAGAGTTTATGATTGTCCCGGTCGGCGCACCAAGTTTTAAGGAATCCATCCGGTGGGGTGCTGAAGTTTTTCATGCTTTAAAAAAGAACCTCTCGGATGCTGGATTTAGCACAAATGTTGGAGATGAAGGTGGCTTTGCCCCTTCCCTCCCCTCAACGGAGGCAGCCCTTGATTTTATTATGAAGTCTATTGAATCCGCAGGATATGAGCCGGGTCCGGACATTGCCTTAGCCCTCGATGTTGCGGCTACTGAATTTTATAAGGACGGGAAATATCATCTTAAAGGTGAAGGCAAAACCTTAAATTCCGATCAACTGATCGCGTTTTATGAAACTCTCTCAAAAAACTATCCTATCCTTTCCATTGAAGATGGCATGGCGGAAGATGATTGGGAAGGCTGGCAAGCCCTTACAATCGCCCTCGGAGAACCCCTCCAGCTTGTCGGTGATGATGTGTTTGTAACCAATCCTTTACGTCTTGCAGAAGGAATTGAGCTGGGCGTTGCGAACAGCATCCTCATTAAAGTGAATCAAATTGGAACTTTAACCGAAACAATACGTACCGTAGATCTCGCTCATCGGTCAGGATATACAACGATTATGTCACACCGTTCAGGTGAGACAGAAGACTCAACCATTGCAGATCTTGCCGTCGCCTTGAATTGTGGGCAGATCAAAACGGGATCCCTTTCACGGTCTGATCGGATGGCAAAGTACAATCAGCTGTTACGTATTGAAGAGGCTCTAGGCGATCAAGCTGTGTATGGGCTTTAAAAAAGTATGCTGTACCTCCACGCGTCATCCCTGCGAAAGCAGGGACCCAGGGCATTAATTCATTGCGTAAGCAATGTAAAAGTTCCTACATTCCGTTGGAATGAGTTGTTTGTCCTGGGTTCCTGCTTTCGCAGGAATGACGCCGGTGGTTTTTTAAGTATTCTATTGATCCTATGCTTCTTTTTTGTACAAACTCAACCTTGTCTCGCTGATCAACCCAACTGGGATAAAATAATACACTCGCTTGACACCTTCGTCACTGATTACGTCAAGGAAAAGAAAGTTCCTGGATGTATCGTTGCAATCGTTGGCCCCCATGACATTTACTTTTTAAAGAGTTACGGCGTCAAGAAACTTGGGCAAACGGACAGAATTACAACCAAGACTCTCTTCCAACTCGGCTCTGTTTCTAAGACCATTACTGCCACTCTCCTGATCAAATTGTATGACCAAAACGCCATAGACCTAGAAGAACCCATTACAACTTATCTCTCTGATTTTAAGTTAAAGGATCAAGAAGAACCTCTCACGATAAGGCATCTCTTGAGTCACACAAGCGGAGTTCCTAGATATGGATTTAATGCCCTTATTGAAACACATCCGCCTCGCTCAGAGCTCTTACGAATGGTACAAACCGTCAAACCTGCCGCACACCCTGGTGAAAGTTTTGACTATCACAATGTCATGTTTGCTCTTACAGAAGACATATTGCATGTTACACACAATCAGCGTTTTGATCATATACTCGAAAAAACAGTCTTCAGCCCCTTGAGCATGGCCCATGCGTGTGTAGGGTTGAACTGTATTCAACAAAGCAAAGATCGAGCCTCTCCTCATATCAGGAATAAAAAAGGACAAATAATTCCTTTAGACGCCTATTCCCGGGCCTACTATGCCGTCTCTCCTGCAGGCGGTATCAATGCCTCTATGGAAGATATGATTCCCTTTCTCAAAGCCCATCTTGGAGGAAGACCAAATGTGTTAAGCTCAGGAGCGCGTAGCTTATTGCACTTGCCCCAAGTTACTGAAGACATGTCCCCTGAGGTCATGAAAGCAAAATCAGAACATATTGACAAAATGGGCTATGCGTTAGGATGGCGCTGGATGGATTATGGTGGCGAAAGAGTGGTTTACCACGGGGGCTGGCTCAAGGGTTTTCATACAATGGTTGCCTTTTTACCCGAGCATGAGGTTGGTATCATTGTCCTCCACAATGCAGAAACCAATCTACCTTGGAAAACAACGTGCGCGTTTCTAGATCAGTATTTGGGGCTTTCTAAATCCTAATTCGCCTTTAATTTGATGCTCAAATGAGACCCCGTTGCCTCAGCATACTTTCCAAGCGTCTTCAAAGTAATTGAGTTCCTTCCACTTTCAATCCGCGCAACAACAGATTGAGTCGTCCCCATTCGTTTCGCGATTTCTGCTTGCGTAAGACGAGCTCTAACACGTGCATGAATAAGCTCCCTTGCAAGTTCAAACTCAGGTTTAAGTTTGTCATATTCTTGGCGAAACGCTGGATCTTTTTTCCATTCCTTTGTAATTTCGTCAAATGGTATCGTTGTACGCATCTATTAACTCCTGCATGATTCACTTCATCTTAATTATAGCTTTTTTGCGATAAACGTCAACTATCTTTTTCACTTCATCTGATATGATCACAACCACATCAAATCGCACTAAGCAATAATGAGATTAATCTAAGGTAATCACCGCTTTCCCCCTTTTTACGGGGGTCGCAATGACGATTGTGACTCAAGTATAATTTCGCTTAATCGTCAGCGTCTTTCAATATTTTGCGTATTTCCTCACGCATTTCAGGGGTATCCTTCCCTTTATGCACTTGCTCTAAGTGCATCATTGCGAGTGGCATTATTTCTTCTTCAGTTCCAGAGATTGTTATTGAGCAATTCGAATCGCTAGGAAACATTCGGCAATCAAGCATCTTCCTTTTGTTTTCCATAGTACACCTCCTGTTATATATATTTTATTATGACATATATATATTAAATATTTGCTAATATTGAATAATTATACTTTCAATATAGTTTGACAAATATATTCTTTACTTGACTTGATAAACGCTCTATACTCCACTCCATGATTATTTTAGAAAACACACTCGATACTTTAATTCCGTCCCTTGTTGATATCGTTGAAAAAGCAGGGAAACTCATTTCGGATATATATAATGATGAATTTGAGGTCATCAAAAAAGAGGACGGCTCACCTGTTACGAAGGCAGATACGCTTAGCCATGATTTACTGAAAGCAGAACTTGAAAGGTTAACGCCAGGCGTTCCTGTTATATCTGAAGAAGATGAATCCTCATGGATTGTTAAAAGTCCTCAGTATTGGTTGGTTGACCCTTTGGATGGAACGAAAGGGTTTATCTATAAAACGGGTGACTTCTGTATTAATATTGCTCTCATGGAAAATGATAAGCCTATTTTCGGTCTTATTCATCTCCCCCTAACACGAGAGACCTATTATGGATTTAACGGGAAAGCCTTTCGTAACTTAGCTGGAGACCTCTCTCCAATTCATACACGTCACTTCCCCGCGAATGGACTCACTTTGCTATTAGGCGGATATGGGAAAAAATTTAAAGAACAAGAGGATTTCTTTTTAAAAACTTATCCTATTACGAAAATTATGAGACTGAGAAGCGCAATAAAGTTTTGCCTCATTGCCTCCGGCTCTGCAGATATTTATATGAGGTTTGAACCTTGTTATGAATGGGATACGGCGGCTGGACACGCGCTTTTGGAGGCTGCCGGAGGTATCCTCACCCAAGTGAATGGTAGCCCCTTTTTATATGGTAAAACACACCTTATTAATGAAGCCTTTGTAGCGTTTGGACAGAAGCCATGACCTTAAATTCCAATCAAGAGAAAGCCGTACATATTTTAAAATCGGGCCAGCTTATTGGGCTGCCTACTGAAACCGTATACGGCCTTGCAGCTGATGCAACCCAAGATATGGCTGTTGCACGTATATTTGAGGCAAAACAAAGACCCAGTTTCAATCCACTCATTATTCATGGCGCATCAATAGAGGCATTTAAATGTCATGTTGTCTGGAATGACACTGCTGAAAAGCTCGCAAAACGCTTCTGGCCAGGACCTTTAACCCTTGTGTTGCCACGTATGTCTTCTTCCTCCATTTCACTGCTGGCGAGTGGAGGGCTCGACACACTTGCCGTTCGCATTCCAAATCATCCTATCGCTCTTGATCTGCTGACTTCATTTAAGGGTTTACTTGCTGCTCCCAGCGCGAATCTTTCAGGCTCTATTAGCCCAACGCAAGCGAAGCATGTTGAAGAATCATTCCCCGACCTTTTCATCCTTGATGGGGGAGACGCAGTCATTGGTATAGAGTCAACGATTATAGACCTAACCGGCCCCTGCCCTACTCTCTTAAGACCTGGTGGTATTTCTGGGGAAGAGATTGAAGCTGTGATCGGACGCATAAAGCAATCTTCAGAGGCCCATATAAAGGCACCAGGCATGATGAAGAGTCATTACTGCATAACAAAACCCCTAAAACTTAATGTGCTTCAGCCCCTGGAAGATGAAGGTTATTTAGCTTTTGGTGAAACTCCATACGAAGGTCCGCATGTCTTAAATCTGAGTCCAACAGGAGATTTAACAGAAGCAGCCTCAAATCTATTTAAAATGTTGAGGTGTCTCGACCAATCTTCTTTCAAAGGTATTTCAGTCGCCCCTATACCCCTGAAGGGGATAGGGCTGGCTGTAAATGACCGACTGGCACGCGCTGCTGTACCTCCCGCGTCTTCACAAAAAGAATAACGAGGCCTGCGACTAAACAACTCCAGGAAATCCAATAACTATGCCATATATTATGGGTCACTTCAGCTGCTATAAAAGCAAAGGCGAGTGTTGAGTTACACACAGCAACGGATAACGGATCTTTTACCTTTTTCAATACTAATAAAAATAGAGCCGGGAAGAGGAGCGATATCAATAAACCACCGAGAAGGCCCATTTCTACGAAGGCTTGAATACTCGCATTATGAGGGTGCAAGAGGTTTGAAAACCCTTTAGCCAGTTCAGCATTATCCTGAATATGACGAGAAGATTCAGCTCCCCACCCTAAGAAAGGTCGATCAAAAATCTTAAAGGAATAAAATTCCCACCCCAAAAAACGATGATACAAACTTTCATTTACAACCTTGTTTAAGAGTGGTGAATTTAAAATTGTGGAGGGAGGAAGAATGTACATAAAAATCAAAGGAGCTAAGATCATATATAAAAAGCTTGAAATCGCAGCCATCATTGTCACCCAGCGAGGCAACATATAGCTCAAGCCAAACACAATAAGAGAAAAAATGAGTGAATATTGCGCTGTTTGACATAGGGATAAATAAACAAGCATCGACAATATAATAAACATAAAGATAGCCAATAGTTTCTCATTATTAATCCATGAGTAGGCACAAACCACGAAAATAGCTAACCCAATAATTGATCCTGATGGTTTAAGCTGGTTATTTATCTCAATAAAGGTTGCAAGATACTTAATATTTAATACGGATACAAAAGTCTGATAAATGAAGACAGAAGACAGTATCGTAACGGACAGAACGAGAACCTTATTCACTTTTTTGAATAATTCAGGATGAGGTTCTGAAAGTGCTGAGAATAAAAAATAAGCAAAAACAAATGAAACAGCAGTGCCCGCAAACGCTTTAAAAGAAGAGAGAGGAACGAACGACCATACAGTGCTCAGCCCTCCTAAAAGCAAGAGGAGAAACAAAATAAACAATGGTAATATATTTAAAATGGGAAGCCTAGAAACCTTGCCTTGATATTTAATTATAATAACCGTGATGATCGGCAGCAATATTGAAAACAATTGCTTTGTATAAACACATGAAATCGCAATAAGTATCGACAACAGATATAATATTTGGTTTTCGCTCGGTAAAATTTTTCTCAATGTAATAAAATATCCCATTTATAAAAATTTCTTTTTGGTATATGGTGTTATGTGTAATAAGGCAACTTAAAAATGAAATTTATTCAGCGATTCTTTCTGTTATCCCTTTTTTTTCTTCCTTTAGAAGTATCTGCATCTGGCTCACTCGTCGAAGGATCCTTAATTCGTGACGCTGAAATTGAGGATGTATTAAGATCCTATATAGAACCTATCTTTAAAGTCGCGGGTCTTGAACCTGATTCTCTCACGCTGTATGTGATTAATTCTCGAGAAGTCAATGCATTCGCCATGGGTGGCGGTCGCATTGGCGTTCATACAGCTCTTTTATTAAGAGCCAATTCAGCCTTACAAGTCATTGGTGTATTTGCACACGAAACAGCTCACCTTGCTGGCAACCACATCGCCCGTGGCGTTGATGACTATGAAAAGACATTGTTAAAAGGGCTCATTGGCGTATTGGGTGGTATTGCAATAGGAGCTGTCAATCCCGAAGCCGGCGCCGCCGTTATGATGGGTGCTCAAGATATGGCCATGAGAGGGTTCTTAAAATTCAGACGGGATCAGGAAGGGGCAGCGGATCAAGGGGCGGCCCGGTATTTAGATAAGCTAAAATGGTCATCACGAGGCATGTTTGAATTCATGAAGATTCTTCACAAAGATACATTTTATGCGCGCCAAGATCTTGATCCCTATCTAATAACGCACCCTTTTACAGATGAACGCTTAGATTTCTTTCAATCACATCTTAGCCTTTCGCCATATGCTGAAGGATCACTTCCTCAGAATTTCGAGTCAAACTTCAAGCGAATCCAGGTCAAAATTGCAGCATTTACGGAGCCTCCAGGAAAAACCCTTGCGCGCTATAAACCCTCTGATAACTCCCTTCTCGCGCGCTATGGTCGCTCCATCGCCTATCTTCAAAACTCTCAAAATGAAGAGGCCTTAAAGGAAGTTGATAGCCTTCTCCATGACTATCCTGAAGATGCGTTTTTTTGGGATTTGAAAGGACAAATCTTGTTTGAAGCGGGCAAGATTCGAGAAGCCTCAAGTGCTTATGAAAAGTCTGTACAGTTCCGCCCAGATATCCCTCTCTTACGGATCAATTGGGCTCATGCCTTAACGGAGAGTGAAGATAAAGCCCTTCTCGAAAAGGCCTATCATGAGCTCATGCGTGCGAAAGCGGAAGAACAGGACAATCCCTTCACCTATCGCCTTCTCGCCATTTATTATGGTAAAACCGGGAAAACAGGCCTGGCAGCCCTCTCGCTTGCTGAAATGTCTTATCATGTGGGAGAGTTTGACAAAGCCGAAGAGCAGGCTGAACGAAGCTTGAAACTTCTGAAAGAAGATAAACAAAATACGATTCGTGCAAAAGAAATCATCGAGGAAGTCAAACGCCTCAAGGAAGATGGCTGGCGTAAGGAAGGCGCACAACTTCACCTCTCCCCTGCGTGGGAGAGGTCGACACGAAGTGGCGGGTGAGGGGTATTTAAACTCCCTATAAGTCGTTTTGAATATGTGTTGGCGCCCCCTCACCCGCCCCTAAAGGGGCGACCTCTCCCACGCTGGGGAGAGGTGATGGTGCCTCTTCACCATGACGCATCCCTGCTATGCAAATTTTGCTCTTGTAATTACTTCCGTTAATTGCTATGTATATTTTATAGTAGTTGTGTGTTTATAAAATGTTATCAATATCACTAATTAAAATTAAGTTTTTAACGATCCTGAGCATGGTGTTTATGGGACTCTTTTCACGTCTTGTGTTAGGCTTCCCAACAACATTGATTTCTTTCTCATCCAATGTCCAGAACACCTCAGAAAATCATAGATTTCCGGATGGAGGGGCGCGAACATCCCTGCGTTTTATTCCTGCACCAAGACTCATGCAAAAGAGACGCCGTAAGCTTGCGAATGGTGAAACAAAAGAAGATGAAATCTTCTCATCTGAAAACAACTGTGAAACCACATGTTTTGAATTTATCGGTGAGGTTTTAGATCAATCTGACAACACTCACAACGAACGTTTCAGGCAAGTTCTTTAAAAAAAACTCCCCGCAGTAATAGCGAGGAGTTTTTCTCAGTTAAGTTATTTCGCCGCGTTTAATAAAGCTGCTAATGTGGTCTCTTCATGCTTTATTCCTTTTTTTGTGACTAATGCTTTCATATAGAGGACCTTATAAAGACCCAGATATGATTTGAAATTAGAATTCGTTTTGGCTAATTCAAAGATGAAGGGCTCACCTTTTTCATACCATTCACTGACGGGTTTGGAATAATTACTTCCTGGAAAGAAATCAAAAAAGTAACGCGTCCCTTGAAGTTGTTCTTTTTTAAGAACATACTCCCACCGTCTCTTAAAATCATCGACTTCAGCTTTTTCAAGATCAAATTTAGGGACATGGAGTTTTCTCTTTTCCCTGGCCGCATTATATTTAGCTGGGAAAGTTTCTTGCTTGCTTGATAGTGTCGGACCGTATTTATTTGTACTGTGCTCGAGATAATATCCGGGTTTGTCATAGAACTCTATGGTGCTAACATACTCTTGCTCAGGGGTTGTCGTTGGTTTATAAGCCACTATCCCTAATGAAGCGATTGCGTCAATTTCATTTTGATAGAGAGTTTTTTTAATTAAATTAGGCTCCGAGTCCATTTTAAGTTGAAGCTGTACTTGTCTTTTCACTAAAACTTTGAGTGCATCGGAGTATGGAATAGCCTCGTAGTCAGGCTTGCATCTCCTCACACGTTCAATGGCTTCTTCAGGGTTAAATTTGGCCTGAGCCATGCTTGACGCTGCAAGCAGGGAAATCGTTAGTAGATATGATAGTCGTTTCATGAATCACCTTTGATAATTAACATTAACAGAATAATTCATATAACTTAACTACATTTATATGTCCATACTAATTACAAAACAGTTACTATTCATAAACAAAATCGGCCTTATCCTTAATAGCTGCAGGTATTGTCGTATTCATTTTTAACGCTGCGCCTATATTCACATGAAGCACAAGCGTTTTCGGATTTTGAATTGGGATTTTTTTGACGGCTGTTCCTTTCAGAACCTCGCTCACCATCTCGGCCAGGGCGTCTCCTGAGGTACGCCAATCAACGCCGTATGCTGCAACGGCTCCACGCCTTACGATATCAACGTCACTTCCGAAAACAGGGATGTTGTGCGTAATGCCCATTTTTATAATAGATTCCAGAGCCGAGATCACTGTGTTATCGGTCGGCAATAAAATAGCATCCACTTTTCCTATAAGAATCCTAGCAACAATTGATACATCACTGCTTTTCGTTACAGCTGCAAGCTCTACATTTAGGTTATTTAAAGCACAAAACTCTTTTATTTCCTCAACTTGCTTTACCGAATTCGCCTCACCTGGGTTATAAACTATCCCAATGGTTTTAACTGTGGGAACGATAGCCCTGATGAGTTCTATCTGTTTTTCCGGCGGCACGAAATCTGTCAAACCGGTAACATTTTTATGGGTCGTAAGCTTTGCCGTCTCGGGATCGGTAACAGCACCGAAGACAATAGGAATTTCACTGGTTGCTGATGCCGCGGCCTGAGTCATTGGCGTTGAAAGTGTGACAATAACGTTTGGATCAAGACTAATGAGCTTATGCGCTATTTGAACAGCTGTTGTCGGGCTGCCTTGGGCATTTTCATAAGTCCAGGTTAAGTTTTTTCCCTCAACAAACCCACGCTTTTCAAGACCTTCCTTTAGGCCGCCTCGCAAGGTATCAAGAGCCTGATGCTCAACAATTTGGCCCACAGCCACGTGAACCCCTTTATCACTCTCAGCATTCAATGAACACCCTAAACAACTGATCAAGAACAAATAGGCAGTCAGTGCGACTCTGCGAAATGAATATGCGACACCACGGGGGGTATCGGCAGCAGGTGTTCTTAATGACGGCCTATTTCGTTCTTTCCGCATTTATTTCTCCATTACTAATTTGAGAGTTTACAAGTTATTTTAAGTTTTTCAGCAGTTTTCGGATTAATGGACTGCTTCAGACCTTGAGCTCTTTCAACAGGGATGTCTCCAGGGTTTTTCCCATTCAGCACTTCAGCAACCATTTCACCGACTTGGCGGCCCATTTGTTTCTGATCATAAGCATAAGCGGCAAGAGCTCCACGGTCAACAGACTCAGGATCGCTAACAAAAAGAGGCTTCTTTGACTCTAAACTAGCCGTTATAAGAGGTTCAAGCCCTGAAATAACTGTGTTATCATTACCCACAAAGATGGCATCGACACGACCCACAAGGCTGTGTGCAGCTGTCTTAACATCTGAAGACTTAGAGGCAGCAGCTGTCAGAAGCTTAATGTTCTTCTTTTGTAAGATTGGCCTTAAACCCTCAACAAAGGAAACCATATTTGATTCCCCAGGATTGTAGACAACCCCGAGCGTTTTGAGTTTAGGAACACAAGTTTCAATGAACTCGATTTGCTCCTTCAGGGGGGGAATATCAGCAACACCCGTCACATTCCCACCTTGATTTTTCATAGCTGAAACGACCTTCGCCCCCACAGGATCCGTAATGGCTGCAAAGACAACAGGCACTGTCTTGATATTTTGTACAACGCTCTGGGCTGAAGGTGTTGTAATTGGAATGACGACATCAAGCTTCATCCCTGCAAACTTTTGCGCAATTTGAGCCGCAATTGTTGGATTTCCTTGAGCGCTTTCAAAGACAATTTTTAAGTCTTTTCCTTCAACAAAGCCCTTCCCCGCCAATCCTTCAATGATTCCCTCCCGAATCGCATTCAAGGATGGATGATCAACAATTTGCGTAATCGCAATTGTTTTTTGAGCTTGTAAGGCAGATGATATAAAAAGACTTGCGACGACTGTAGCTAGCTTAAGGTGTTGTTTTAATTGTGTTAAACGTGTCATTTTTTTCTCTCTTTATTAGATGTTTTTGGAATAAATAATTTGAATTTAAATAATAACGATTCCGCCAACGCCAACAAGGAGAAGCTTTATAAGAATATTGAGTTGTATTGTTCATTTTTGTCCCTCCCCTTTTCCTGTGAGATCGATAAGTATATCAATGGAAATGAGAGAGGATGTCAATAGGTTAGTGATTTTTCACCTCT
>Ga0207080_1145_pt1 | contig 13153 bp, 12 predicted proteins | sample Alteio_BWMinHeat_58_FD_153532 | JGI IMG/M metagenome (GOLD analysis project Ga0207080, IMG submission 153532) | Enriched cells from forest soil in Barre Woods Harvard Forest LTER site, Petersham, Massachusetts, United States -... | ecosystem: Environmental > Terrestrial > Soil > Temperate forest >...
TTCATAGTTTATTAAACTAAACCAGATGCATGTTTCAAAGCCTCGGTAATAGTTGCCGGGGCCAGTTTTAATTTGAAGGAGTTATACTCGTAAGCTTTGGCGCCCTGCATGGCTATTGCCGCAGCCTGCTTAAAGCTTTCCTCGTTAGCCGGCTTGCCAATTAATGCCTTTTCGGCATCATTCAGCCGCCAGGGCTTATGCGCAACGCCGCCCATGGCCAAACGGGCATTTTTTATGGTACCATTTTCAATTTCTAAAGCAGCTGCTACGGAAACCAGCGCGAAAGCATAAGACTGCCGGTCGCGCACCTTAAGGTAATAGCTGTTTTTGGCGAAGTTGTTATCCGGAATTTCGACACCAATTATCAGTTCATCGGTCGCCAGGTGGTTATCCGATTCGGGATGGTCACCGGGCAGCCTGTGAAACTCAGTAAACGGAATACGCCTTTCGCCTTTTTTACCGGCTACAATTACTATCGCGTCAAGCGCAGCCAAAGCCACGCACATGTCGCTGGGGTGCACTGCTATACATTTGTCGCTCGCACCAAATATGGCGTGCATCCGGTTATAACCTTCCATCGCACCACAACCCGAACCGGGTTCACGCTTATTACAGGGCATGGTAGTATCATAAAAATAGGTGCAGCGTGTCCGCTGCATCATGTTACCGCCGACGGTAGCCATATTACGCAATTGCGGCGATGCCCCGGCCTTTAGCGCCATAGAAAGCAAAGGCTGTTTTGCGATAACAGTTTTATCTTCGGATACTGTACTGTTTAAAGCTAATGCACCAATATGCAAACCTGTCTTAGTGGCTGCTATGCCTTTTAATGGCAGGTGATTAATATCCACCAGCTTATCCGGCGCGGTAACGCCGCGCTTCATCAGGTCGACGAGGTTGGTGCCGCCTGCAATAATCTTTGTGCCCGGTTTGTTGATGACCTCTAACACACTTTGCTGTGTGGCGGGGCGTACAAATTGAAACTGTTTCATACCTGTTGCCCTCCGTTCTTCACTTCCATTATGGCGTCAACAATATTAGGATAAGCCCCGCAGCGGCAAATGTTACCGCTCATGTATTCCCGAATTTCCGTCTCCGAATTTGCGTGGCCCTCCCTTATACAGGCCACTGCCGACATGATCTGCCCGGGCGTGCAATACCCACACTGGAAGCCATCATGTTTTATAAAGGCATCCTGCATCGGGTGCAGTTGGCCGCCTTTGGCCAGGCCCTCAATCGTAGTTATTTTTTTGCCGTTAACCATCACACCAAGTGTAAGGCACGAGTTTACACGGCAGCCATCCACATGTACGGTGCAGGCGCCGCACTGGCCGTGATCACAGCCTTTTTTGGTACCCGTAAGGTCTAATTGTTCACGTAACAGGTCGAGCAGCGTAACGCGCGGTTCAACAGACAACTGGTGCTTAACCCCGTTCACCTCAAGGCTAACCGGGATCTTTTCGTAAAGCTCAGCTATTTTTTCATCCAGGCCATGTTCAGCGGCGCTGATAATTGGCGCCGGTGTTAAAGCAATTGCGGTCAGAAATGTTGATTGCTTCAGGAAATCCCTGCGGTTTGAGTCAAACGGGCTGCGTTCAGTTACTGGTTCATCGGGAGAATTTTTTGATTCCATAGGAACAAATTTTATTCATTAAAATTACCTAAACCAATTTAATAAGCACCGCAAAAGGTACTTTTTATGCAGAAGTGCACATGCAAACGAATAGCAAATGCAGATGCTAATTTATAAAATGATAACGCTATTTCAGTTGGATATTTCTATTGAAACACAAATATTACCCGGATGGTTTTTAAGGTTTCAATTTTTCTATCATATCAAAATGGTCAAATGAACCTGAACCATCGGGCATATTTTTAAATGCCGAATAATAGATGTACTTATTATCCTTATCAACTCCCGGTAATATTTTGGTTATTACCTTCTGAATTTTAGCATTTTCCAGTTTTATGGCGTTGGTATCAGCCAGTTTAATATACGATTTGTAGTATATCTGCGGGAATACGCCCTCAGGAGTGGTTTTGCTAAATACCCTGAATATCCAGGGCTGTGTATCCACCCCCTTTATTGTATACGGAAATTTATATTTCCTATTGGTTTCGTTGATAAGACTGCCGGTAAAATCACCTATAGCCTGTTCTCCGGGATATTTCCAGGCTCCGCTGGGCCTTAAACATTGCCCTGCCTGTTGCGCAATGGTTGTAGCTACTGCCAGGTACTTTTCGTCATATCTTTGGTGTGCCAGTTTATCCAGTTCGGGGCCCGTTTTGCCATTTACTGCGTATTCGCCCAGGTCGAGTTTGCTCAGTTTCCACCCATAATCAAACTTGCAAAATTCAGCAGTTATCATGTATTGATTGGGGATCGATTTCGGAACAAAGAATACGACATATTGCTCCCGGGTATTAATAGCATAATCATATTCGTAGTTGTTGATACCCTTATTGGTAACTTTTAGCTTGTGTACAGCTGTGTCCTTCTTCGCACTTACAATGTAAAACTCATCCAGAACACTATATTCCCCTTCTTTCAACCTGTTGCTAACCAATTCAACCTGGCGGTATTTACCGTGGTCGTCAATCATTTCTTTTGACATGATGTCCGACATCGCATCTGCCTTGTTATCCTTCAATTCCTGTAATAACTGGGTATTCAGGGCATGAAAATCATTACGTTGGGCTAATTCTATCTGTTCATTCTGATAGATGCCTGGCTGGGCCGGTTTATGGCAGCTCTGAAGCACACTAACAGTTATTAAAAAGAAAAAAAGTGATGCAAGAAAAGTCTTAAGGTTCATTTTAATTGTGGATAAGGTAATACATTGATTTAGTTCCACGATAATAACGGTTTTGAAATTATACCGCAAAAAAAATCACAAAAATATTAGATGTATTGCTACTTCATGGATGTGCCATAAAACTTAAGCCCCATGATACCGGTCATGATCATCAGCATAAAAAAAATCTCGACAAAAGAGATGCGTTGTTTAAAGAATACAACCTCGGCAAATTTGATGAGTATTAATGTAGCGGCTGTCCATACAGCATAGGCTGTAGCGGTGGGAACCTGCTTGATGGCCATCGAAAAGAAATAAATATTTCCGATTCCGAATATAATATAACCCAAAAACGGGATAAGGATGGGCAGCCCATCGGCGACTTTATAGAAATTGGTAAATCGTAATGTTTTGACATCACTAAACCGCATGAACTTTAAAGAGAATGTCCACGCTGATTCAAATACAGCAGCAATAAAAACGTATAACCAGGCCAATAGATGACGATTTAATTGTTGTAAGATATTAATTTTTCTTCAACATCTTCACCTGTGTCTGTTTTAGGGGGTTCGGGATACATATTCACTACCGGGGTTTTGCGCTTGTACCACATGCTTTTTATGCGATTTACCAGGCTGGGACGAAGATTATAATACCAGCTGAACCAGCCGAACCGTAATAATTTTTTCTCGTCAAAACGCTTTACTGAAAATGCGTGCTGCAAAAAATAATCTTTTGGATATTCATAGTATAATCCCCAGTTATCGTCGCTGTCGCCTGGTTTTTTACCCGGGTCATACACCGTCCCAAACAGGTAGTCCCACATGGCAAACTTAGTCGAAAAATTAGCATGGAACACCTCCCTGTAATTGGCATGGTGCCACAGGTGCAATTCCGGCGAGTTGAGAAAGTATTTCAGCTTACCCAGCTTTACATTGACGTTAGCATGGATGAACATGCCAAACATGGCATCAAGTAATGCTTTGATGGGCACAATGATTTCGGGGTTAGGGCTCAATATAACTATCGGTGCAAATTCAATAGTTTGATTGATGATAATTTCAACTATATGCGAACGCGACCCTGCCAAAAAATCCACTTCTTTCCCGGAGTGATGGGCCTCATGTGTACGCCATAAAAATTTACTGGCATGCTGCAGGCGATGGAATAAATAGATGTACAGGTCGTGGGTTATCACGAAAAATATGAGCTGTTCCGCTATGGTCCAGTTTTTGAAAACCTGTAAGCCCGACCAGTCAAAATGATGTTGAACCGGGGCTATGATGTAATCGAATATCAGTATTTTAAGAAAATAGCTCTGAATAATAGTATACCATACGAGGTCGACCCAAAAGCCATCCCTAAAGAAGGGAAGGCCTTTACGGTACGGCGATATCCGCTCCCAGGCGATGATAAATCCAACCCAGGAAAACAGGATTATTGTGGTTATGGTTACTAAACTCATTTTTAAACTTAGACTTTAAACTCAGGACTAATATTAACACGTAAACGTTTCATCGGCCCCAATTCTGATTCATAAACTTTTTTAACGCCATCGCCTGCGGCTGTTTCCACATCCCTGATATCGCGCACCAAACGCTGCAAACCTTGTGGCTCTACAGATGCTGCATGATCAGACCCCCACATGGCGCGGTCCAAAGTGAAATGACGTTCTACAAATGTAGCCCCTAAAGCAACCGCTGCAACCGTGGTTGCCAGGCCCGTTTCGTGACCCGAGTAACCGATCGGTACACCCGGATATTTTTTTCCGAGGGTTTGTATCATCCTCAGGTTAAGCTCCTCAGGCTTGCATGGGTATGCTGACGTTGAATGTGCTATAAATAAAGGGTAATCTTCGTCAAATTTCTTCACCAGGTCAACAGCGTCTTCAATTTCTTTGATGGTCGACATGCCTGTCGATAACATCAATGGCTTGCCGGTAAACAATATGCGTTTTATCAGCGGAAAGTCAGTCAGCGACGCAGATGCCAGTTTATATATAGGCGTATCAAACTGCTCCATAAAGTTTACAGCTTCCACGTCCCAGGTAGATACGAACCAATCGATACCCTGCTCCCTGCAATACTGGTCTATTGCCGCATATTCTACCACGCCAAATTCGGTTTTTCGTTTGTAATCGATATAAGACATGCGCCCCCACGGCGTATCGCGCATAATTTCCCATTGATCTTTTGGTACACATATTTCCGGCGTGCGTTTCTGAAATTTTACGGCGCTCGCTTTAGCGGCCACGGCTTCATCTATCAGTTGTTTGGCAATTTCAAGCGAACCGTTATGATTAATGCCAATCTCAGCAATAATATAGCAAGGCTCACCCACACCTATCCGGTTACCCGTGCTTAATTTGTAAGTTTTATTGATGCCTGTGTACTCAGAAAGTTTTCCGTTTGCGCGGATGAGCAACTCCGCAAACTCCCTGAATGCGCCCTTACCACCTTTGGCTGCACAAACGTAATCTGCTTTTTCTTTTACAAAAGGAAGCGCATCAGCAGGGGCGGCAGTAAGGCCCACCAATTCCATTATCGCCAAATCATTACTATCGTCACCTATATAGGCCACTTCAGAAGCGTCAAGGTTCAAACGGCCCAATATTTCTTTCAACACAGCCGGTTTGTCTTTCGCACCTAAATGCAATTCCGTTATTTTTAGCTTTTGGGCCCTTTTGGTTACCGATGGCGATAGTTCGCCGGTGACGATGCCGGTTTCGATATTGGCCAGGTTTCGCAAACGCTCCACAGCCATTCCATCGCGGATATTAAACTTTTTAAGCTGTTCGCCTGCTTCGCCATAATAAACCCCGGCGTCGGTCAATACTCCATCACAATCCGTAAGCAATAATTTAATGCTTGATGTTTTTTCTGATAACATGGCTTTTTTATTTTAAGTTTAACATGGTTCAAATTGCTGTCCATCCGCCATCTACCACCAGGTTGGCCCCGGTCATATAAGCCGATGCTTCACTCGCTAAAAATATCAGCGCGCCCTGGTAGTCCGATGATTTTGCCATACGCCCCAGCAGGGTTTTGGCCGAATAGTTTTTTACAAAATAATCATCCTGGCTGTTCTCAACCCCGCCAGGCGAAAGGGTATTTACCCGCACTCCTTTGTTACCCCAGTAAGCCGCCAAAAAACGGGTAAAATTTATTACCGCTCCCTTGGTCACCGGGTAAACTGCCGATTTAAAAAAGGTTTGATTGCCTTCCTTATCCCGGTAAATACTTTGGTCAGGCCCAACCATACCGTAGGTTGATGCCAGGTTAATGATACTGCCGCTGCCCGCTTTAGCCATCACCGTTCCGAAGACCTGCGATGCTAAAAAAACACCCGTCACATTCACATCCAATGATTTACGGAACGAATCCAGCGGATAGTTTTCAAAAGCCGATAACTCTTTGGCCAGCCCCGGATTTTCGAACATGTCATTGATAGCTGCATTGTTCACCAATATATCTATCGTGCCATATTTGGCTAATATTTTATCCCGGGCGGCTTTCAATGAGCCCTCATCGGTCACATCTACTTTTAGTCCCAAATGCTGCTCACCTAATTGTTTGGCAAAGGCAACACACGCCTCCTCATTCACGTCGGCAACCACCACATTTGCCCCGGCTTCTGCCAGTGCTTCGCAGTGTTTTTTGCCGATTAGTCCAACCGCGCCGGTGACTATGGCTGTTTTATTCTTTAGCGAAAACAGGTCCATCAGCTCAGGCTGTTTTAGGTTTGATATTGTAATTGTTCACCTTACGGAAAACAGCTTCCAACACTTCACCTTTCAAATATTGTTTAACATTGCCACTTGCAATAGCTTCTTTCATAATTAGCATCACATCGCGGTAAGCCGATAGGGTATAAGCAATGTCCTCGTCGCTATGGCTGTAGCACATATTATGGAAACCGGCCCACAGCACGCCGCGTTTTATCATTTCCTGTTGCATTAATGCCTTTACTTCGAGCCCATTCCCCGCTTCCGGCGTAAAAGTTACCATCGAACGGCAGTTGTACCCAATACAGCGGGTGTAAATATCCATGCCTGTTTCAATGGCGATTTGATTATAGCCATCCTTCAACAGGCCGCCTTTTTCATCCAGATATTGCGGCACATTTTTGTCGCGCAGCTCATTGATGGTGGCAAGACAAGCCGCAAGCGACAAAGCCTCACCCCCGAAAGTGGTATAACTGAACACTTTCGAATTTAATAGTTCCATTACGTCAGCACGGCCAGTCAAAAATGCTATCGGCATGCCGTTGGCGCAAGCTTTTGAATAAACGGCCAGATCGGGTTTCACATCAAAATATTCCTGTGCACCTCCCAGTGCAATACGGAAGCCCGTCCACATTTCGTCGAATACCAGCAGGGTGCCGTTTGCCTTGCATACTTCTGCAAGCTGTTTCAAAAAGCCGGGCTTCGGAGCTTCAAAAATAAAGGGCTCCAAAATAAGCGCCGCAACGCTATCGTCCAAAGCAGCTTTTATCGAATCGATATCATTATACTCAAAAGTATAGGTCATATTCTGGATGGCTTCAGGAATACCTGCATTGCGACTTGTAATCCCGATATACCAATCGTGCCATCCGTGATAGCCGCAGCAAAAAACCTTATCGCGACCTGTAAACGCCCTCGCCACACGTATGGCCGCCGAGCATACATCTGCACCGGTTTTTGCTATTTTAACGGCTTCAGCGTTTGGGATTATTTCTTGCAACAGTTCGGAAACCACCACTTCAAGCGGATGCATGAGCGAAAATGTGATACCATCTTCCAGTTGCTTTTTTATCGCCGCATCCACTACCGGATAGGCATAACCTAACGAGATCGGACCAATAGCCGAATTATAATCGATGTATTCATTCCCATCCACATCCCACACATGTGATCCCTTTCCGCGTTGAATATATTTTGGCGCAACACCTTTTGTAAACTGTCCGGGGCCCTTCGCCAGTGTTTGTGTAACCGGTTTTTGCACTTTCAGCGCACGCTCATACAACTCGTCCGATTTGGTTATCACCGGGTAATTCTCGTTAAATTTTACAGTGTTTGGCATATCGTTATTCTTTAGATTTTATTCGGAAAATTCCTGTGCGGCAATTTTGGTCTGAATTGCTTTGGTATCGTAACCCAGTATCTTTTCGGCTATTTGTTTACCGGTAAAGCCTTCGTTTTGCAGCACATTCGGCAAAAGCGACGGTTTGAACCATTTTTCATTCAACGCGAAAGGCAAAATGCGGGCAGTAGTTTGATACTTTAATAATACTTCAGCAATAATACTGTACAAGCCCCCCGTCAAAAAATGATCTTCGACAGTTACCAGTAAATTACTTTTTGCAGCATTCAAAATAGCCTGCTCATCCACCGGTTTCAGGCTCCGCATATTGACAAGACCCACCGAAAGGCCTTCTTCTTTTAAGATGTTAACCGCTTCCAAAGCCTGTTCGAAAAGCAAACCATAGGTGAGTACCGTAACATCTGCACCCTCTGCTATCACTTCGGCTTTCCCCCATTCAAAAGGTGTATGTACGTATTCAGTTTTGCGGGTATTGATGCGCACATAGGATGGGGACGGGTAATTCCATATTTGAGGAAGCATTTTGAGCAGGTCATCTTCATCGGCCGGTGCAAACACGGTCATATTTGGGATGCCGCGCATCAGGGATATATCTTCAATCGCCTGGTGAGTTGGACCGTTACCGTCCGACAAAAACCCAGGAATAAAACTGCTTAATTTTAAAGGTAAATTGGGGATTCCTGCATCGGTGCGTACGAACTCAAACGCCCGCATGCTTAGGAATGATGCCAGCGCATGCACCACAGGGATACGTCCGCGCAGCGCAAGCCCAGCCGCGGCTCCAATCATAGTTTGTTCGGTAATACCCGTATCGATAAAACGGCTGCCCAAATGGGCGTGTATATTGCGTACCAGGGCGCGGTTCTCCGACGTCATTACCACAAAACGCTCGTCTGCCAATGCTTCCCTGGTTAATAGTTCTTCGTAGCTCATATTATCTTACCACTAAAGTTTCAGATGTCAATTGTGTCTGGTGTTCGCCGTGCAATTCTTTCAAAAGGCTCTCAATTTCAGTGCTTGTGAAATTACAGAACCACCTGTCGGCGCGGCGCTCAATGCTTGGCAGGCCTTTACCGCGAACAGTATCAGCTATTACCACGTTTACTTTGCCTGTTTGAAACGGATAAGCCGAAAACGCTTCATGCAAAGCATCAAAATCGTGCCCGTCAATGCGTTTTACGGCAGCACCAAATGCCGTGAATTTATCGTGCAATGGTTCAAGCGGTATCAATTCCTCTGTTGGCATATTCGCCTGGAAGTGATTACGATCTATCACAAATATCAAATTGTCCAGCTTGTAGGCATTGGCTACCAACATGGCTTCCCAGCAAGTGCCCTCATTCAGCTCACCATCACCCATAATGCAAACCACCCGGTTTTTACCGCCGCGTATCTTGATGTCCATTGCTACGCCAATCGCCACCGATGGCAAATGCCCTAATGAACCGGAATGAAATTCGATACCGGGGATTTTGGTATTCGGGTGCCAGTAAATATGGTCATCCAGCGATAAATGATTTTTCAAACGTGCCTTATCCAGCAGGCCCAGTTCGGCAAATGTGCCATATAAAGCAGGGACGTCATGACCCTTCGATAAGAAAAGATAGTCGCGGTTGGGGTCGTCCAGGTTATTTTTATTGACGTTTAGCCATTCAGAGTATAAGTACAATATCAGGTCGGCAGCCGAAAGCGAAGCGCCAACAAAACAGCCGCCATCCGTAGCCATACGAATAATATGTTCGCGCACCTTAAGCGCCGTAGTCTGTAATTTTTGCTTGTCTATGGCAGGGGTATCAGTCATCATAGCTTTTAAATCAGGTTATATCAGCCGGCAACGGTTTTAGTTTGCTCAGGCGATATGGTTTTTAGTTCGTTCAAATGGTTGCGATACCAGTTAACGCCGGACCAGGCGGAATTGATATCGTAAATTTCGGGTCTTTTTTCGAGAAGCCGAAGTATATCATCGCATGAAAAATCATTTTTGGCAGGATACAATTCTTCAAAAACAGTTTTTATAAACTCATAATCAGCGGGATAATCGATAGTAAAGCGATGCGTCATCGAATAGTCATTTCCGGTATCCCAGGCCACATTTCCTATTTTAAACCTATCGGGATTTTCCCAGATATAAGGTGTAGTATGTTCCCGTTCAAGGATACGGGTGGCTTCTCTCCAGGTTTTTTCGAGGCAATCCATAGTCATTATTTCCACATCATTACCATCAGGGAAAGTCGCCGGGTGCAGGTTGCTCACATAATCATACTGGCCGGGTGCATCAAAATAAAAATCAAGTACCTGGTCAATGATGCGGGGGTCAATCAGCGGGCAATCGGATGGTATTTTAAGGACGATATCAGCATCATATAATTTAGCTGCCTGGTAATGCCTGTCGAGCAGGTTATTCAGATTCCCGCGATAGCAGGGTACGCCTATCGTTGCGGCTTCCTGTTCAATAATATCATCGCTTTTTTCCAGTGAAGTAGCAATAACCAGTTGCGCCTGGTGCTTAATCATCTTCAGGCGTTCCATCATGCGGAACAATAAACTTTTGCCAAGCAGCGGGAGCATTACTTTGCCGGGCAGCCTGCTTGATGACATGCGTGCCTGTACAACTATTACTATCCTATCTCCCATAACTTTAGTATTCAGCAATCAGGCGTACATCTCTTCCTGCTGTGTTATTTCTTCCGGACTAAATACAAACTGTTTTAAAAACTCGGTGCGATTTCCTTTAAATTCGATGTAAGCACGGCATATTTGAGCAATATTTTTTGCTGATGTGCCATTATTTTGAATTGGGGCCAAACGCGTCAACTCGCTAACATCAAAATAGGAATGCACCTTTTTGTCCAATGCCAGCCCGGTGTAAACCACTGTCGAATACTGCGTAATCAGTTCCGAACAATTGGCCACCATGTGGCTGGTATTACCGCTATGATATATCAAAGTACCAGCCGGCGCATATTTGCGTATCTCGGCCTGGGCCCTTTCAAATTTCTCATTCGGATGCAATTTAAACAGCATCGGCCGCCCGTTGGCAATAGCAACTGCCTGCCTGATAAACGCCGGCCTGTCCTCTTTACGATAGGTTTCGCGCATATCACTTGTGGCTACCATTACATAACCGTGGTGAGGGAAATCGTTATCAAGGAATTGGTTACAGTTATCATAATTGGGGATACCTGTCACAAAAACCTTATCACGGCTGGTTCCGCGTTTAGTGATATAGTTTTTATATCCTTCTGATGCCGAGCAATAGATGTCACAAGCATCACTTGAGCCGTTAAGAGAGGTGTCGCCTGTTAGATAGGTAGGCAAACCCAATTTTTTTACGATTGCACTCAGAAGCGTGTACTGATCTATCATGCCTTCCTGCACCCAAATCGTCTTGCATTTATTCAGGCTTTTTGCCATTACCATATCCGAACAATAGACTACTAAATCGTAGCTGTTGCGCTTCGCACCGGTGGGGCGATACATGACGCTGTTGGGGTTAAGGGTGTTATAGCGGCTGAACCAGCAATCATATTCAGGCAAATGCTCCGATATTTGGTGCATTTGGGTAGTCTGGTTAATCGATCCTGTGATAAAAAGTATTTTTTTCCTCAAACGAACCATAGGGTTTAATTTAGGTCCCACACAAGCCAAATGTACAAACGACGTTTGGCTTTGTTAATTAGATGGATTAAAATTAATTTTAATTTAACATAAAGATAAATGAAAAAGCTATTTTTTACAATTAGCTGAGTATTGCCGCTGCACGTCCATAGAGCGCCATGTTATATCGGGTTCATTTTTTAATCGGCAATTGCAGGGCTAACAATAAGTTAACATAAGCGTAATAGCTTTCCTTTTAAATACTTGTCCGGTCGCATCTTGTACTGGTTGCGGGGGTTCAAAACCGCTATAAAACCAAAGAATTATATCCGGTTTCTGTCCCGCTATTTAGCCGATTTTCCCATTTCACGGCATTTAACAATAAACACGCGCAATTTTTTTTGTTTAACTCCTATTTCATATCTGTAAGGTTATCAACGAGGTACGCGGTATGATTTAAGGTTAATACTGTGACAAAAACCCACTGTGGGCCCCAAAAATGCACTTTGCCGTAACTTACTGATAGTCAATTTCGTAAAAGGATAACTTAGTTGATACTGAATAAGATAGGAATCTAATTTCAGTTGCCAACTGCGTTAAGATGTTAACGTAATGCCATGTTTTTTGAACATTGATAAATTAAAGATTTGCTTTTCGGCGGGGAGATTTCTGGGTAAGGTAGGAAGAGTACACCTTTTTAGATCAATACGGCTTAAGACATTTTTTTAATATCATCGTGAAGATCACATATGAAAGAATATTTACTTTTCCTTATTAGCAGGTTGATGTCAAAAGTATCAATGCAGGGAATTGGTATTTCAAGGCTCTCCATTCAAAAAGCAAACTCGTTTAAAAGTTTCTCGCGAATGCTAATCGTATTTGCAACAACTTTTGCTGCTGTTAATTTGTTCTGTTTTAGTTCGGCTTTCGCGAATAAACGTGTTACAGCCGTAACTTTTGGTTCCCAAACAGGCACAGCTAATAGCGGTACTGGCACATCAGTGACTTATACCCTCACATTAACTGAGACAGGCGCAGCCACACCTTCAGCCGACAATATCCTTTTGACCTGGGCCAGCGGGACACCTACGGGCGTTACATGGAATTTCACTTCAGGTACTGAATCGGTTACAAGCGGTAATACAACTACCCCATCATTTACGCCAAGCGGTAGCAACTCCACCATCACTTTTACAGTAACCACATCTGCTTCGACGCCGGCGGGCTCGTATGGATTTACCATCAAAATCACCGATAACAATGCCGGCGGCGGCCCATATTCAAGCGTCGGTCTGACACTATTAGTGAACGCTGTATCGCCTACTATTAGTTATACGGGTTCTCCTTTTACTTATTATACAGGCAACACGATAACGTCCCTAACGCCTACAGTAACAAATAGCCCGACAAGTTATTCAATAAGTCCAGCATTGCCAGCAGGTTTGGCATTTAGTACCACTACGGGCGTAATATCGGGTACTCCAACTGCAACGTCCGGAGCTACAACCTACACCATTACTGCAACAAACGCCAGCGGAAGTGGTAATACAACTATAAGCATAACTGTGTTAGCATCATCAATCAGCTATACCGGTTCACCTTTTACTTATACTATTTACACTGCTATAACACCCTTAACTCCAACTGCAACCGGCGCCAGTCCAACCGGCTATTCAA
>Ga0207080_1147_pt1 | contig 13032 bp, 11 predicted proteins | sample Alteio_BWMinHeat_58_FD_153532 | JGI IMG/M metagenome (GOLD analysis project Ga0207080, IMG submission 153532) | Enriched cells from forest soil in Barre Woods Harvard Forest LTER site, Petersham, Massachusetts, United States -... | ecosystem: Environmental > Terrestrial > Soil > Temperate forest >...
GCCCAGCCAGGAGGGGATGTAACGCCAAAGCCATCCCTCAGATACACGATAAAGCTTAGTTGGAAGATCCATCGCTTCCACGATTGCCAAGGCTTGATTTTCCAGAAAAAGTTGGCCCTCATCAACGAGAATCCAGGCATGGCTTGAATTATTTGTAGACAACCTCGATAATTTCATAGGATTTGTGGCCTTTCCCAGGCGTTGTGATATCGCATGAATCTCCCTCTGCTTTTCCGATTAAGGCTCTTGCGAGGGGAGATATGATGGAGATCAGTCCCTTTTTAATATCTGCTTCATCGACGCCGACGATTTGATAGGTATTGCGTTCGCCTGAGTCATCATCTTCAAGGGTCACGGTGGCTCCAAATTTTACGTCCTTACCGGAAAGCTTAGAGATATCAATGACTTCAGCGCGTGCAACTTTGTCTTCAAGCTCTTTAATGCGTCCTTCGATGAAGCCCTGTCTTTCACGAGCGGCATGATATTCAGCGTTTTCGGACAGATCAGAGCGAACATCTGAATATAATTACAACATGCGGTCCGTTGCATCGGATCCACCCCGAACAATTCAGCGAGGCCAGAGTCAATTTCTACCGTAAAATTGATCATCTTCTCAAACCCCGCATCGGATTGTTCTTGGAAGGGGATGAAAACCTGGATGGACTCGTAAGCCTTCTGGAGATTCACTATAAAAAGGCTCCCCTAAGTTTGATGATTTATGGGAAAGGCTTAACCGAGGAGAATCAAAGAAAACTAAAACAAACTGGTATTCCACAGGTTTTATGGGTCGGTGAAGAACCAGACCCCTATCTTGGTTTCCTTGCACATAGTGATGGGATTATTGTAAACAATGCCTCTCCGCTGATGATGGTGGAGGTGAGCTCAATGGGAAAATACCTCTCTGTCTATCTAACCCAACCTTTAGATCAGTTTACGCAAACACTTATTCAACAGGGTATCGCGACCGTGTTCGATGAGTCATCTGTTTTGGTATCCCGGGCGCAAGCGCCTTCCTTACAAGAAACACAACGTGTTGCTAAGCTTTTAAAAGAATTTATTCCCAAATAATCTTCTCATCCTTCGTTATGGCTTCTCTAATCTGCTCAATATAGCGATTAAACACGGCTTCACGTTTGATTTTAAGAGTAGGTGTGGTCAGTGCATTTTCAGGCGTCCAATGATCCTTTGCCACAAAGACATGGCTGATCTTTTCAAAATTCGTAAGGTCATTGTTGATTTCATCTAATGTGATTTGCACTTCACGCGTTACACTCTCGACACCTCTATTTCTTGCTGCATCAGAAAGACTGACGATCATGACGGGATGCGGTAAAGTGAGGCCAATTAAACAAAGCTGCTCCACATGTATATTATGCATAAACCTATTCTCAATAGGAATCGGATTCACAAATTCACCTTTATCCGTTTTAAAGGAGTCTTTCAGTCTTCCCAAAATCGTAAGGTAGCCCGCCTCATCAATTGAGCCTTTATCTCCTGTATGAAGATAGCCATCTTTTGTAAAGGCCGCTTTTGTGGCTTTGGGATCCTTATAATATTCCACCATCACAATATCTGACTTCGACAGAACCTCGCCGTCTTTCCCAATCTTTATTTCAACACGGGCTCGGGGGAGACCCACAGTACCGTCCTTATTTTTTTTACTATTTAAGGTGCAGGTCAGTAAATTTTCTGTCATTCCATACCCTTCCAAAATCTCAATATCAAGTTTGCGGTACCATTTAATAACGGCCGGAGAAATGGGGGCCGATCCAGAAATAATGACAGTCGCACGACCGAGTCCTAAAGCCTTTTTTATTTTCTTCTTTATGAGTGAAGAAACAACAGGTATCTCCAAGAGTATATCGAGTTTTTTTTGTGATAATTTATGGTAAATCCCCATTTGAAACTGAACCCAAAGTCTCGGAACCGCAATAAATACATGGGGGGATGTATCTTCAATATTTTTTGCAAATGTCGCGAGCGATTCGACAAAAGACACAGTCGTCTTTCTTAAAATACTCCCATATTCAATGCCTAATCTTTCAATAACATGCGCAAGTGGCAGGTAAGATAAAAACTGACAATAGACTGGGAGAGGGTAATTTCCGATGTCAACATCATGCAAATACCCTTTCGCATAATTGACCAAACTTCTAAATGAATATACGACGCCTTTAGGTTTGCCCGTCGTACCGGATGTATAGAGAATTGAATACATATCATCGATATCGGGTTTTTCGTTTTCCATAAGGGGTGAATAGTGTTCTATGAGATCATTCCATTGATAAGTGGAAGGCATCGTTTCATAAGGAAAGGCCACACGTGGTATATTCTTTGGAATTCCTGGCTCTTGAAGGGTCCAATTATCTAATTTTCCGACAAATATGAGTTTTGCTTCAGAGTGACCTAGAATATAATTGATGATGTCCGGATGTTGAGCTGCATAAAGAGGCACGCTTACCATGCCTGCCATAACGATGGCAAAGTCTGTGATAAACCACTCGGCACAATTTTTTGAAAGAATCGCAATGCGGTCTCCCTTTTTAAACCCCTGTTGCTTTAAGAAGTTGGCAATTTTACGAGCCTGCTGCATGGCTTCCGCCCATGTGAAGTCATGATACTTCCCATGGATAGGCTGGCGTAAATAAACCAAATCAGCATATTTCGTTTCATTTTCATATAGATAATCTGTGAATATTTTTTCTTTTTTCATAATGATCTCCAAATGAAATGAATTGATCCAATATCTACACTCATTCTAATTAAAAAAACTTAAGGGACGGTTAAAGTTACTACCCGACATTTCCCCGAGATCGTCATTGCGAGGCCCGCAGGGCCGCGGCAATCCATCTTTTTCTATTTTTAAGATGGATCGCCACGCCCATTTCATGGGCTCGCGATGACGCGTGTGGGGAAATATCAGATGGTAAGGAGTTTTCCTTGTTCTGGCTCTCTAAAAGAGGTATAATGCTTCAAAATTAAATATAAATGAGGACGAAATGACAAAGTCAGAATTAATCCATAAGTTAAGTGAGCAGTTTTCAAATATGTCCTTAAGGGATGTTGAAAAGACCGTAGACATCATTTTTTCAGAAATTAGTAATTCATTGGCAACCGGAGGACGCGTAGAACTACGAGGCTTTGGCGCGTTTTCAGTGAGATACCGTGAGCGCCGTCTCGGCCGTAATCCTCGGACGGGTGAAAAAGTTGAAGTTGAAGGAAAGCACGTCCCGTTCTTTAAGGCTGGTAAAAGCCTTCGTGAGCGGATTAACACGGGGAAGAAGTAGGGTCATTCACCTCCCCCCTTGTGGGAGAGGTCGACGCGCAGCGGCGGGTGAGGGGTAAACAACTCATTCCGAAGGAATGTAGAAATACCAATTTCCCCCGGACACTAGTGCGCCTGCGCCGCTCCCCTCACCCGCCCTTTCGGGCGACCTCTCCCACAACGGGGAGAGGTGAAGGAATCTCCTATAGGTGTGTATAACAAAAATTCCTAAAACAAAGGAAACACTCATGTCGCAAAAACCCGCTCAAATTTATCTTGTTGATGGCTCAGGCTATATTTTCCGGGCCTTCCATGCCTTGCCTCCTCTGACACGATCGGATGGCGTACAGATTGGAGCGGTTCTTGGGTTTACGAATATGCTGATAAAGCTATTGCGTGAGCAAAATCCGGATTACCTCGTTGTTATTTTTGATGCGGCACGAGAGAATTTCCGCAATCAAATTTACCCGGCTTACAAGGCTAACCGAGAGGAAACACCGCCAGAGCTGATTCCTCAGTTTTCATTGATTCGCAAAGCGTGTGAAGCTTTTGATGTCCCCCATATTGAGAAGGAAGGCTACGAAGCTGACGATTTGATCGCGACCTACGCCCATTCTCAACCCGGTGAGGTCACGATTGTCTCGTCTGATAAGGACCTCATGCAACTTGTGGGAGGATCGGTGAGGATGCTTGATCCAATCAAGAATCGAATGATTGGTGTTGAAGAGGTTAAGGAAAAGTTTGGTGTTCCCCCTGAGCAAGTCGTGGATGTGCAAGCCCTCGCTGGGGACTCTTCCGACAATGTCCCCGGTGTTCCAGGCATCGGTGTGAAGACGGCTGCTGAGCTCATTCTTGCTTATGGGAATTTAGAAAATCTTTTGAGTAAGGCTGGCGAAATCAAACAACCCAAAAGACGTGAATCCTTAATCGAACATGCAGAAATGGCTAGGATTTCAAAGGAACTCGTAACACTTAAAGATGACGTGCCCGATGCCGAGCCTCTTGAGGCATTTGCCGTTAAGCCTTTCAATCCCGAAAAAGCCTTTTCGTTTCTAAGAGAACAGAACTTTAATGCCCTGGTTCATCGACTGGAAAAGGAAGCGCCCTCTGCTCCTCAACAGAGAGCTTCCTATGAGCTGATTCAGGACGTTGAGTCTTTAAAAAAATGGGTCTCGCAAATTCACGAAAAAGGCTATGTCGCCTTTGATACGGAGACAACCTCACTCGATGCCATGGAAGCTCAACTCGTCGGGATATCCCTTTCGACAGAGGCGAATAATGCCTGCTACATCCCCCTCGGACATAAGGGTGAAGCCCGCGATCTTCTCTCTCCCGGAACGGACCCTCATCAAATCCCTTTGAAGGAAGCCTTGGATATTTTACAACCGATGCTTAGCTCCCCCGCGGTGTTAAAAATTGGTCAGAACATCAAGTATGACGCTCTTGTTTTAAAGAAATATAACATTGAAATCAGTCCTTTAGACGACACGATGGTCCTCTCTTATATCCTTGAGGGAACCCAACATGGCCACGGAATGGACGAACTCGCGAAGCTTCACTTTGATTACGACACCATTAAATACCAGGATGTGGTGGGCTCGGGTCGCTCTCAGGTCACCTTTGATAAGGTTCCTCTTGAGAAGGCTCTCACCTATGCCGCTGAGGATGCAGACATTACCTTGAGACTTCATGAGGTGTTAAAGCCCCGTTTATTGAAAGAACACCAGTGCACTGTTTACGAAACGCTGGAACGGCCTCTCATTCCTGTTCTGGTGGACATGGAATATCGCGGCATTAAGGTCGATCCCCTTGTCCTCAAAAGGCTCGGCGGCGATTTTGAAAAGCGCTTGGAAGAGATTGAAAAGCAAATTCAAGAAGAGGTGGGTGAGACTTTTAATGTGGCGTCTCCAAAGCAGTTGGGTGAAATCTTATTTGAAAAGCTCAAACTTCCGGGCGGGAAGAAAGGAAAAAACGGGTGCTTACGGAACAGCGGCAGAGGTTCTCGATAGCCTCTCTGAACAAGGCTTTCCCATTGCCGACAAACTCTTGGAGTGGCGTCAACTTTCAAAACTTAAAAGCACCTACACAGATGCTCTCATGAAGCAAATCAATCCCAAAACAGGACGCGTCCATACATCCTATGCGATGGCTGTAACCTCGACAGGGCGTCTTGCGTCCTCTGATCCGAATCTTCAGAACATTCCTATTCGGTCTGAAGAAGGCAAGAAAATCCGATCGGCTTTTATTGCAGCCCCAGGGAAAAAGCTATTAGCTGTCGACTACTCGCAAATTGAGCTCCGCCTTCTCGCCCACATGGCAGGACTTCCAGAGCTTCAGAAGGCCTTTAGGGAAAATCAGGACATCCATACTCAAACAGCTTCGCAAGTCTTTAATGTTCCTCTGGATCAGGTGACCTCAGAGCTTAGACAGCGCGCAAAGGCGATTAACTTTGGAATCATTTATGGCATCAGCCCTTTTGGACTCGCAAAACAATTGGGAATCAGCCGTGAAAGTGCGGCTCACCATATAGAGACCTATTTTAAGCTATATCCTGGCATACAAGATTATATGGAACGCATGAAGGCAGAGGCTCGAGAAAAAGGTTACGTCACAACCCTTTTAGGACGGCGGTGCTTCATTCAAGACATCAACACGAAAGATCCTGTGAGGAAGAATTTTGCGGAACGTCAAGCCATTAACGCCCCTCTCCAAGGAGGAAACGCGGACATCATTAAAAAAGCAATGATTAAGCTGGATCGGTTGTTTAAGGAACAACGCCTTGCCGCTCACATGCTGCTTCAAGTCCATGATGAGCTCATTTTTGAGATTGAGGAGAAAGACCTCGATAAGGCAACGCCCTTGATTGTGAATACGATGCAATCAATCGTGCAATTGTCAGTCCCCCTTGTTGTCGAGGCAAATGTAGGGAGTAACTGGGCAGAAGTGTAAGCTGCTCCAAACCTACCGCACTGGCGTCATCCTCGCGAACGCGGGGATCCAGTACAAATAACTATTGCGAAGCAATTAAACTTGTTTTCTGCAATAAAAACATAATACATTCCTATGGAATGAAGTATTTATCCTGGATCCCCGCGTTCGCGAGGATGACGCCAGTGGGGTTGACAGCAGTGTGCTTTCACAGGGATGGCCTCTGTCTGTGACTTCTATTCCATCCTTCTCTTAAACATCCATGACGCAAGTGATAGGGTAACAATTGCAATGAGTGCCATTGGCCAGCTATGGGAGAGAACTTCTGAGGTTGGCATATCCTTTAAGAATAGGCCCTTAATGATAATCAGGAAATGCTTCATGGGAAGAATGTTCGTCCACGGTTGAAGCCAGGTCGGCATATTTTCAATGGGTGTTGCGTATCCTGAGAGCATCGTCGTTGGAACCATAAAGACGAATGTCCCGAGCAGGGACTGTTGCTGGGTTGCTGAGAGGGATGAAATAAACAAGCCAACACCCACAATTGAGGATAAAAATATCGTTATGCTTACAAAAAAGAGAAGATAGGATCCTAAAAAGGGAACATCAAAAAAAGTAATAATCATAAACATCATAAACACCCCCTCCCCAATTCCAATAATGAGAGCGGGGATGGCTTTCCCTACGAGAATTTGCCACGGCTGAAGGGGTGAAACCAAGAGTTGGTCAAAGGTGCCCGCTTCACGTTCCCTTGAGACAGACAAGGATGTAACGGTTACGGCGATCAGCAAACTTAAAAGGGCAACTAGAGAAGGTCCTGTGAAATAAATGTAATCAAGGTTGGGATTAAAGAAGGACCTGGATTGAACCACAACTGGCTCAGTCACTTCAACACCTTCTCTCTTCAAGATATCAACATTAAAGGTTTGAAAGATTTGATTGAGATACCCTGTGACAATCTGGGCAGAGTTTGACCGTCTTCCGTCAAGAATGACTTGAACTTGTGCTTGCTTGCCCGCTGCAAGAAGACGAGAGAAATCCTGTTGGAATTCAATCGTCACCATTGCTTTTTCCGTATCGATGAGTCTCTTCACGTCATGAGGATCCGTCAGCAGATACACATGCTTAAAATAAGGAGCGCCTTCTATACGTTGAATAATTTCATGACTGTACCACCCCAAATCTTGATTATAAATTCCAAGAGAAATGGAGTTCACTTCAAGCGTAATCGCATGGGCAAAAATGAAAAGCTGCAGTATGGGTGGAATAACCATCGCAAACCGACTTTTCGGATCACGCCAAACGGCTAATATCTCTTTCATAATTAAGGCTTGAATACGGTACCAAATTCTACGAGCCTTTATATATCTATTTGTAAAATTCATAGTCAATCCAATACCTTAGCAATTCTTCTGAGGGATAAGCCTAAAAATATGGCCCCTATCACAATGAGGGCCATCAGATTCGGGATAATAATTTCCCATACTGTGCCCGTTAAGAAAGTCGTTTTTAAAATATCCACAAAATATCGGGGAACAAATAAGTACGTGATTGCTTGGATAGGCCAAGGCATTGAGGAAATTTCAAAGATAAACCCTGAAAGCATAATCGCCGGCAAAAAGCCAACAATGATGGCGACTTGACTCGCAACAAACTGACTGCGTGCAAGCGTGGAGATAAGCAACCCTTGGCTTAACGCCGCTATAAGATATATGGACGTTGTCATAAAGAGAATCAAAAAGGAGCCTCGAAAAGGCACATCATATAAGAAAATGGCGACACTGAGACAGAGAACCATTGAACCAAGCCCAAGGAAAAAATAAGGAATAAGTTTGCCCAACAAGATTTCACTTATGCGAATGGGCGTCGACATGATGGCTTCCATCGTCCCTCGCTCCCATTCTCGAGCGATCACCAAAGCGGTCAGCAGGATCCCAATTAAAGACAATATGATCGCAAGAGAACCAGGAACCAAAACCTCTCGACTCTTGAGCTCAGGATTAAACCAAACACGAGCTTGCACATCTATCGGGAGAGTAAAGATATTCTTCTTCTCAATCAGCAACTGATCTGTCCAATTCTTGAGAACCCCTTGCGCATAATTGAGCACAAAGTTGGCCGGATTGGGTTCACTTCCGTCCACGAGAACTTGAAGTGAAGCTTGAGTTCCGCGCAGTAAATTCTGTGAGAAATCTTGGGGGATGACGACAACGCCTCTCAAAAGACCAGCTGATAAATCATCCTCTAATTTTGTCCTGTTATAACTTGTTGTGACCTCAAAATAGGGCGTTCCGGTAAAGGCCGCCTCAAGGCTCCGAGCACTGGGTGAGGTATCTTCGATTAAAAGACCGATGGGTAAATGATCCGCATCTAAGGAAACGCCATATCCAAAAATAAACATCAATATGAGAGGGAGCACAAAAGCAATCAGGGTTGTGCTTGGGTCACGAATGATTTGAATGGATTCCTTTTTGAGGTATGCAAAAAATCGTTGGGTGGAAAAACCACTCATACATGAGCCTCATTATTATGCATATCGCTTCGCTCAATTAACGTAATAAAGGCATCCTCTAAAGTCGGGTTGGGTAAATCCTTAGATTTGACACTTTCCTTAAGATCATCAGGAGTGCCGGTTGCAATGTTTTTAGATTGATAGATAAGAGCGATTCTATCGCAATATTCCGCCTCTTCCATAAAATGGGTTGTGACCATAATGGTTATACCTTTTTCGGCCATGCCATTGATATGGGTCCAAAATTCGCGTCGGGTTATGGGGTCCACGCCCGATGTTGGCTCATCGAGGAAGAGAACGTCAGGGTCATGCATTACGGCACACGCAAGAGCGAGACGTTGCTTATATCCAAGAGGAAGAAGACCTGAATTACTTGAAAGATAAGATTCCAAAGCAAAAATCTCTATCATGAGATCTATGCGTTTTTTTCTAAAGTTTCCTCTCAAACCATAAACACCTGAAAAGAAATCCAGATTTTCCTTTACGCCGAGGTCAGAGTAGAGTGAGAACTTTTGAGCCATGTACCCAATTTGGGAGCGTGCTTGAGAGGTAGCCGTTTTCAAATCATGACCAGAAACAAGGGCTTTCCCTTTTGTCGGTTGTAACAGTCCACACAACATTTTGAAGGTAGTCGATTTCCCAGCGCCATTGGGGCCTAAGAGTCCAAAAATTTCCCCTCGTCTGATGGTAAAAGAAATGTCACTTGCAGCGGTAAAATCCCCAAACATCTTGGTTAAGTGTTCTGTTTGAATAGGAGCAATATGAGTCTTCCCTTTTTTCGGGATCGAATTAGCAAGAAGGGAAGTTCCCCCAGGACCACCGCCGAGGGTATCCACAAAAGCATCCTCAAACCTAGGAACAGCAGGCGTCCAGGGATACTCTTGACTCTGAATGGAAAAATCTGGCTTACAGACGATTCTAATCTTGTTACCTTGAAGGACTCCGTCAGTTATTCCCTTTGTATTCAATAGGTTAGACAAGGCCGTTCTTCGACCTTTTTCAGGGACATCTAGAAGAAAGACACGTCCATCAACGATTTTCGTGAGTTCACTAGGGGGACCATTGAAGAGAAGTTTTCCTTCATTAAGCAAAAGGACTTCATGACATTGACTGGCTTCATCAAGGTAAGACGTTGACCAAACAATACTCATTCCTTGCCCTAACAGCACTTTCATCATTTTCCAGAGTTCACGACGTGATATGGGATCAACACCAACAGTTGGTTCATCAAGAAGCAAGATTTTAGGGCGACTCAGAAGTGCACAGGCAAGCCCCAATTTTTGTTTCATTCCCCCGGAAAGCTTGCCCGCAAGCCGATCCGTAAAGGGCTTTAATGAGGTGAAAGAGAGCATTTGCTCAAAGGCCTCTTCCTTTTCATGACCTTTGAGGCCCTGTAAGTCCCCATAAAGATTAAGGTTTTCTATCACCGTGAGATCTTCGTACAACCCGAATTTTTGTGGCATATAGCCTGTGATATCATGGATGGCGTCGGAATCTTTTAGTGTATTTAACCCCAAAACAGTGATCTCCCCTGATGTGGGGAGCAATAGAGAGGTCATGAGTCGAATAAGTGTTGTTTTACCTGCTGCATCAGGCCCCACGATACCTGTTATAATTCCTTTATGAATGTTTGCAGTTATATTATCTAAGGCGGGCTGAGTCATTCCTGAAAATGTCTTCGTTACACCCGTAATTTCAATGGCATTTTCAACTGAACTTCCCATTCGTCTGGTTTCACCCGCCCGTGTTTAGTTTAACTGTAACGGGCATTCCCTGACGAAGTTCCCCCTTTGGATCATCGACAATCACACGAAGCCTATAGACAAGATCGGTTCTGAGTTCAGGCGTTTGAACGGTTTTAGGTGTAAACTCAGCTTGCGGGGAAATGAACCCAATCTGACCTTTGTATGGCTTATCCGGGAATGTATCCGTCGTTACAGAGGCTTCCATTCCTGGCTTTAACAGACCCAAGTCCGTCTCTGAGACATAGGCTCGAATCCAGACAGGCTCATGAAGGGATAGGGTATAGACAACCGATCCCGGCGCAACAATGGCTCCCGGTTCTCTCACACGCGTCAAGATATATCCATTTGAAGGTGAAAGGATTTTGGTATCATTTAAATTAATTCTTGCACTTTCAAGCTGAGCTTTTGTCACATCCATTGCAGCTAACCCTGCTTCAATATCCTCAAGTCGAAAGCCTTCTTCAGCAAGACTGAGGGCCTCTTTCGCACTTTGCAGGAGGGCTTCAGATTGTACGGTTTGCGCTAAGGCATCATCATAAGCCTGTTGCGAGGTGGCCCCAACTTTAACTTGCTGGCCTGCTCGTTTAAAGAGAATCTCCGCGTTTTCAAGGGCCGCTTTTCTTTCTTTCACAACGGCCTTGGCTTCTTCAATTTCCTGGGGGCGATTTCCCTTTTCCAACTTTGCAAAATTAGCCGCCGATTGCGCGAGTTGGGCCTTCGCTGCCGCATAATCCGCTTCATAGGGATCCTTATCGAGGATAGCAACGATATCTCCCTTTTTCACGAGATCGCCTTCCTCAAAGGAAACACTTTCAATACGACCCGGTATGCGAAACCCTAAGTCAACTTGTCTTATATCAACGTTCCCATAGAGAACTAAAACCCCAGCGTTATGTCTGTCTTTGATGAAGTGATACACGAAATAAAGGACGCAGAGCAGAAGTAAGGCACTCACAGCCCCGATAATCAGTCGTCTTTTCTTATTGGTTGCGAGCTCGGGCAGTGGATTTCTCCTGTCACTTCTTATTATTTTGCGGCAATCCTACCATAGGTTCGAGCGTTTTCATATATAGATCATTACCTGCAAGTTCGTCATTGCGAGTCCCTGAAAGGGGCGTGGCAATCTATCTTTCTTCCTTCCTATCTTTGTGAAATAAAAAAGGAAGATGGATTGCCGCGTCGGGACTTCGTCCCTCCTCGCAATGACGATTGTGGGTTCATCAGAATACATTCTTTGAATATTTTTCCGAATACCCTCTTTAAATTTTAAAAAATAAGGCTTATATTAAAGATGTCAGGGAAACTTGACTATAGTGATAAACGTCTCTCAGAATAGGCGTTACGGACCCGGGGGCGGAGCCCGGCATCTCCACCATTAACTTATGGGGATGAATTAGGATCGACGTGCGTAGTAAAGGTAAGATTTTCACTCGGCATGGTACCACCGATATCGGGCTAAACATAGTAAATGCAAAAGCAAATACTTATAATCGTATGGTTGCTAACTTAAACGCTAGCAATTTTAATGGGGTGAATGCTGCTGTAATGGCTGCTTAATCCTGTTAGCGATGCGGTTCGAGGGGCACCGGGCAACAGAAGCCCCTCACTTTTTTTAAAGACAGAAGGAAGAGACTGTGGACGGGTTTAATTACGAAGAAATGGTTCAAGAGGGCCTCCGCGGTGTTGTTCGCGAAGCCTTGGAAATGACAGCACTTGAGGGTCTCCCTGGTGCACATCACTTTTATATTGCCTTTAATACGGAATATCCCGGTGTTCAAATCCCAGATTATTTAAAAGAACGCCACCCTGAAGAAATGACAATCGTCATTCAGCATCAATACTGGGGCCTCGAGATTGACGATATTGGATTCTACATCACGCTGAGCTTCAGTGATTCCCAAGAGCGGATTTATGTCCCCTTCCATTCACTCGTCAGCTTTATGGATCCCTATGCGAAGTTCGGCCTTCAGTTTACACCTCCTCCTTTCTTTGAGCTGGATGAGGAGTCTTCTGAAGTAGTGACTCCGCATGACAATGGGGACAATGTCATTACCTTGGATAAGTTCCGGAAGAAGTAATACAATCGGATGAATGTTTCACGTGAAACATTTATAACAATATGCCTTATATTTCAATAGCTTATGGCAATGTATCACAAATTGGGAATTCAATTCCCAATTTGTAAGTCGGGCTCTCACCGTTACAAAACCTCTTCCTGGCTATTGTTAAAATTAAAGGTGGCACGCTCACCTCTCCCTTTGTGGGAGAGGTCGCTCGAAGAGCCACTGCCATTAAGTTAAGGGAAAGCCCTCCCCGCTGGGGTCGTCCCGGGGATGAGAAATGCTAAGCGGAGCTTAGATTTCTCATAACCCGGGATCCAGGGCAATAACTCATTGCGAAGCAATGTAATGATTCCTTCTTTCCTCCGGAAAGAGTATTGGTCCTGGATCCCGGACAACAAGAAGACTTGAGCTTCGCTCAAGATATTCTTGTTTCCGGGACGACCCAGGTGGTGGGCTGTTTTGCTTAACTTAATGGCAGTGGCTCGAAGAGCGGGTGAGGGGGCCGTCGTTTCAGTAAGA
>Ga0207080_1148_pt1 | contig 12900 bp, 12 predicted proteins | sample Alteio_BWMinHeat_58_FD_153532 | JGI IMG/M metagenome (GOLD analysis project Ga0207080, IMG submission 153532) | Enriched cells from forest soil in Barre Woods Harvard Forest LTER site, Petersham, Massachusetts, United States -... | ecosystem: Environmental > Terrestrial > Soil > Temperate forest >...
TGTCATCTCGCCATTGATCGCGTTGATGAAAAACCAGGTTGACCAGTTAAGAGCCTTTGGAGGCTCAGATAGTATAGCACACTTTTTAAATTCATCTTTAACCAAGGCTGATATTGCAAGGGTAAAGGAAGACGTACTGGGTGGCAAAACCAAATTACTTTATGTGGCACCTGAATCCCTGACCAAACAGGAGAATGTTGATTTTTTACGCCTTAACCAGGTCTCATTTGTAGCCGTTGACGAAGCTCACTGTATTTCGGAATGGGGGCATGACTTCAGGCCCGAATACCGCAAGATACGTCAGGTTATCAGCAATATCGGGGATGATATTCCTATTATTGCTTTAACGGCCACAGCAACGCCTAAAGTACAGCAGGATATCCAAAAGAACCTGCAGATGAACAATGCAACGGTATTTAAATCATCGTTTAACCGCTCGAACCTGTTTTACGAGGTAAAGGCGAAGCGAAATGTTATTAAAGAAATTGTCAAGTTTGTTAAGCAAAACGCCGGTAAATCCGGCATTATTTATTGTCTTAGCCGCAAAAAGGTAGAAGAAGTGGCAGAAGCGCTTAATCTTAATGGTGTAAAAGCGTTGCCATATCATGCCGGGCTTGAATCAAAGGTTAGAGCCGATACGCAGGATAAATTCCTGATGGAAGATGTAGATGTAATTGTGGCTACGATTGCCTTCGGGATGGGTATTGATAAACCCGACGTTCGTTATGTGATACACCATGACATGCCCAAGAGCATGGAAGGCTATTACCAGGAAACCGGCCGCTCAGGTCGTGACGGGGGCGAGGGTATATGCCTGGCATTCTATTCTGAAAAGGATATCGACAAGCTGCAAAAATTCATGAAGGACAAGCCGGTATCAGAACGCGAGATCGGCACACAGATATTAAAAGAAGTAATTGACTACGCTGAATCGGCTGTTTGCCGCCGTAAACAGTTGTTGCATTATTTTGGTGAGAACTTCAACGAAGCAGGATGTAACAACATGTGCGACAATTGCTGCGCACACAAGGAGCATTTTGACGGCGAGGAACATCTGCACAAAGCATTGAGCCTTATAAGAAAACTTGGTGAAAAGTTTGATGACGAGCATATTATCGCTGTTTTGATGGGCGTTGACAATCCGCAGGTCCATAATTATGAGCACCATTTGCTGAACGAATTTGGTTCGGGCAAGGAAGATGGCGAGAATCTATGGAAATCATTGATGAGGCAGGCTCTGCTGAACAATTACCTTTCGAAGGATATTGACCAGTACGGTTTGCTGCGGCTCACTAAAACGGGCAACAACTTTATTGACAACCCGCACAGCATCCGTTTTGTGATGAACAGGCCTATGGGCACCACTGATGACGATGACTCGGAAGACGGGCCTAAACAGGGCGGGGGAGCTTTGGATACCGAATTACTGCAAATGCTGAAAGATCTGCGCAAAAAGCTGGCAAAGCAAAAAGGATTGCCACCATTTGTGATTTTCCAGGATCCATCCCTTGAGGAAATGTGCACGCACTATCCTATTACGACCGATGAATTGAAACAAATTTCGGGAGTAGGAACAGGCAAAGCAATGAAATTTGGTGCGCCGTTTACCGACCTCATCAAAAAATATGTTGAAGACAATGAGATCGACCGCCCGATAGATATGGTGATTAAGAGCGCAGCCAACAAATCAGCACTCAAGGTTTACATTATACAAAATATCGACCGCCACCTGAGCCTTGAAGACATTGCAGCTTCAAAAGGGCTGACCTACGAGGAGATATTGCGCGAGGTGGAGTCTATTGTCAACTCGGGTACAAAATTGAACCTGAACTACTTTATTGATGAAGTAATTGACGAGGATAAGCAGGATGAAGTGTATGATTACTTCAAAACCGCCGAAATTGACTCAATTGACGACGCCCTGGTTGAGCTGGGCCATGACGACTATACCCGCGAAGAAGTACAACTGATGCGGATAAAGTTCATGTCGGAGTTGGGGAATTAATTTTAATACGTAGAGACGCAAGATTTTGCGTCTCTACTGCGGATATTTTAAAAGCCTTTGGATTAATTCTCAAGGCTTTTTTGTTTTATTCCTGCTTGAATTCCAAATAATCAAAATTCATATTCCCATTACCAACCACATGCAGGGTAAGCACATGTACACCTTTTTTGAGATTGATTTTGGTTAAGGAATCCGATTTGTTCCAATGATGCCATTGCCGCCATGCAACGATATCGCGGTCATCGTGAGTTGAGGTTACTTTTAACGGGCCTGTAATATCCTTCCCATCCAGGTCCAATGAAATCAAACCATCGCCATTAGCGGTGTACATTAGTCCAACAGTATAATCGCCGGTCTCATCCACTTTTACAGTGTATTTGATCCATTCGCCAGGTTTTGTCCAGCCTACATACAGTTTATCCAAATCCCTCGGCACTTTATTGTAAGGGTTATTGTCAATATCATGCGCTTTGGTGTAGGATATATCCACACCTTCATTCATTCTAAACTCATTCAGGAAAGTTCCGTTTGCAGGATTAAGTTTACCGCTGCCATTATTGATACTGTCCGAATCATGATAAGCGATACCTTCGCCGCCCTCGTTATAGTATTCGCATTCTATCCTTCCAGGGATGTGCTGGATTTTGTTTTGATAAGGTTTACCTGCATTTATCAATTGATGAGTGGATGAGCAGGAAAAAAAGACAGTTAGGACGAGAGCTATAAATACGGGTTTCATAACATAAAGCTATGAATTAAACCGAAATCCTGATATTCTTTCGGACTTTCCCGACTTTCGGACTACTTCGAAATTATCTTAAACTCCGTCCTTCGGTTTTTACTGCGGCCCTCGTCCGTATCGTTAGTAGCCACCGGCTGCGTTTCGCCATAGCCTTTAAAGCTAAGCCTGCTGGCCTGGATACCATTGGCAACAAGGTATTGGTATACGGATTTTGCCCTGTTCTCAGACAGAACCTGGTTAGATTGGTTGGTACCTACATTATCGGTATGACCGGATACTTCTATATGAACACCTTTGTTAAGGGTAAGAAAATCCACCAGTTTTTGCAGTTCGGACTTTGATTCATCTTTGATATCAAACTTGTTTGTATCGAAGAAGATATTTTTCAATATCACTTTATTACCAACCTCGATTGGCTGAAGCAGCGCCAGCAAGTTGAATGGATCCTTATTTGGGTGGCCCGCCAGCGAAAAATTTGCCGAATAAAACAGGTATCCATCTTTAGAAATATTCAGCCCGTAATCTTTACCGGTAGTTATGGTTGCCAAAAAATCCCCCTGTTCGACTGAGCTATAATCCTGGTACACCGGTATATTTTTTTCAAGATCGATGATCTCAACGGCAGCCTCCAGCGGTTGTTTGCTTATAGCATCCTCCACCACCCCTTTTACATAGGTGACCTCATGTGGACGTAGCAGGGTAGGGAGTTCAAAAGTATAGATATCAAAACCACCCGCCCCATTTAGTTTGTTGGATGCGAAAAAAGCATAGGTACCATTTGCGGTCAGACACAACCCGTTTTCGTCTCCGCTTGAATTAATGGGATAGCCCAGGTTTGTAGGTTTTTGCCATTTGCCGTCTTTTCCCAGCCGGCTCACAAAAAGGTCCATACCTCCCAAACCCGGCCAACCATTGGAACAAAAATATAGTGTACTGTCATCAGCATGGATAAAGGCCGATTGCTCGTCCATAGCCGTATTTATATTGGGGCCCAGGTTCTCTGGCTCCGACCATCCTTTGTCTGTTAATCTTGATTTCCAGATATCGTAGCCACCATATCCGCCTTTGCGGTTGCTTGAAAAATATAGCGTGCGGCCATCAGCGCTGATGGATGGCTGCGATTCCCAACCTGATGTATTAACGGGAGGACCAATATTAAAAGGCTTTCCCCAGTCGTCGCCCTTTTTCTCTGAGATATAGATGTCGCAACGTCCTAATCCGTCGGGCCTGTTACAACCGGTAAAAAACAATACTTTACCATCCTGGGAAAGTGACTGTGCGCCTTCATTGTATTGAGGCGTGTTGATCTGGTCACTTAAATAGGTAGCTGTTTGCCATTTACCATTTACTTTCACACTTTGATAAAAGTCTTCGTTATTATTGATCTTCCGGGTAAAAATCAGGGTGTTTTCATCAGCAGTAATTGCCGGCATATATTCGTCATCAGCAGTATTGATCTCGGGGCCCAAGCTTACCGGCTTAAACGGTACCGGGTGTTGAATAGCATCGAGGCTGAATATGCAATCGCCAATAAGTTTTTTGGCGACAAATATATTTTGTTCCGAAAGATTATCATAGGTGAGGTACTTTTCAAGCCGGACTTTCGCATCAGCATACTCGCCCATATGCACTTCACAATCACCCAATTTATAATAAACACCACGGTTAAATTCAGGATCGAGATTAATTACCTGTTTGTATTGATCAATAGCTTCTTTATAGCGCCATCTTCCTCTCAATACATCCGCCAGCAGCAAATGTGCCTCTATAAATTTAGAATCTTCGCTAATGGCCTTTTGCAGATTACCAATAGCTTCGTCATACAGGCGGTCGTCAAGACTTTGATTTGCTAAAGCGAAATACTTAATGGCCTGGTTGTCGGTTGTAGAATACGGCCTTTGCTGAGCATAAATGAACGAAGCAGACAGAAATAACAATACCGAAAGGAAAAAAACTTTCATCCTAATTAATACGGAAATTTAGCTTTAAAGTTAGGGTATTTATGGGATATTTAAGTATTTGTGCGTCTGCAATGAAACCTCCCACTGCGGGTTATTCATTACATATTCCACGATAAGCGGGGTCATTTCTTTCGATTTTGACCACTCGGGCTGCAGGTATAATTTACAGCCGGGCGATACCATTTTTGCATGCTCTTCGGCCCAGGCAAAATCCGATTTATTAAATACGATTACCTTCAGTTCGTGGGCGTGCGCTGCGATTCCTTTAGATGGGGCCTTAAACTTCTTAGGTGAAAGGCATATCCAATCCCACGTCCCCGAAAGGGGGTAGGCTCCGGATGTTTCTATAAAAGTCTGGATACCCTTTTCACGAAGCCGTTTTGTCAAATAATCCAGGTTGTAAAGCAGCGGTTCGCCGCCGGTAACCACAACTGCCTTTGAAGGATATAATAAGGCATTCTCTACTATCTTATCCGCAGCGGTGAGCGGATGTAGTTCGGCATCCCAGCTTTCCTTTACATCGCACCAATGACAGCCTACATCGCACCCGCCCAAACGGATAAAATAAGCAGCTTTGCCGGTATTAAAACCCTCGCCCTGTATCGTATAAAACTCCTCCATCAAAGGAAGCAGTGTGCCATCTTCCGGAACCTGGTGTGCCATAATTGAGGGTGCAAAGATACGCTTTTAGTCGGAAAGACCGAAAGTCGGCGTAAGTCCGAAAGACTATTTCATTCTATATAATCTTCCGGACTTTCCGACTTATGCTGACTTGCGGACTAATAAATATTTAGTTTGAAAATTCCAAAAATATTCTTTACTATTACTTAAAAATACGCCGATGAGAAAAATATACTTTTTCATTCTATTCCTGGCGCTCACCTGTTTCACATCCTGTGTAGATGTGGTGGAACATTATGATTTTAAGGCCGACGGTTCGTGCAATGTGGCCTATACATTTGATATGGGCAAAGCTGTATCGGTGCTGATGAACCTGATGTCGGATTCTGTTAAGGCAACTCCCCAATTTGCGATCGCAAAAGATACAACTCTCAATTTTTACAGCGCTTTGCCTGATAGTACACAGCAAAAAATGACTCTCGACCAGGTTAACCTGGCTAAAAGCAGCAATTTATCCGTGCAGATGAACCTTCCTAAAAATATTATGAAGGTTAGCATATCGCACCAGGCGAAAAACGCAGCTGATCTTCAGTTTTATTTACGGAATATTTCGAAGATTGCATCGCAAAGCAACTTAAGCGCAGTAAAGGGCAAAGGTGTGAAGGATTTTAATGCTCAGGATTTATTGGGAGGGCAGGATTACTACGCCTACGAGGTAACACCCCATAAGTTCTATCGCATTATTGATAAAACTAAATTCAATGCTTTTTTGAAAAAAACACAGTCTACCTTTACGATGGCGAAGGCTATGCTGATTGAGATGCCCTATAAAGTGGTTTTGAATTTTGCTAAACCGGTAAAAAAAGTAAATAACCCCAAAGCGATATTATCTGCCGACAGAAAAAGAGTAACTCTGCAAACCAATATGGATGAGATCATCAAAAATCCATCTGTAATGAATTTGAAGATTGACTTTTAACTGCTTATGACGTGGTATGAAATACCCGGAGTAAAATTAACCGGCAGGCCATTTATAAAAAGGGTAAAAGCCGGTGGTAAAACCATTTGTCTTGTCGGTTATGAAAATGAAATATTTGCCCTCTCGGCCAAATGTCCGCATGCCGGCGGCGACCTTACACAAGGCTGGTGCCAGGAAGGAAAACTAATATGCCCGTTGCATCGTTATTCATTCGATTTAAGAACCGGTAAGGGGAGCGAAGGCCAAAACGATTATATTGATAGCTATCCTGTTGAAATTAAGGACGATTCTATCTATATTGGCGTCGAATCATTTTGGGAAAAGTTCAAAAAAGCATTTAAATGATAGAAACCATTGAAATTGATGATCTGACCAGGGATTTTTATAAGGCGGTTAGTTTCCGGAATGAGAAGGCGCCTGATAAAGATAATGTGATGATACTTTTTTATGGTGACGGTATAATTATAAACAACAGCTTCAAACGACCTATTGGCTTTAGTGCAGAATCATTTGTAACCAGTCTTGAGTCTGAAATAGCGGAGGGAACAATGAGTCAATTCATTATCCGCGAACTAAAAGGTAAAACACAGGTATTTGGCAAACTGGCACATAGGATAAGTGTTTATGAATACAACCTGGGCGAAGAAACATCAGGGCGTTTACCGCGGGGCGTTAATTATATTCAATTTACACAAGTAGAAGGCAACTGGCGCATTATTTCCATGGCCTGGTGCGATGAAAATGAGGATAATATGATTCCTTCCGAGTATATGAAGTGAGTTGATTAAGTTGATTCAGTGACTGGTTGATTAAGTTAGATTATTGATAAAAAAATTAACCTAATCAACTTAATCCAACTTATTCAGCCCAATCAACTCAAAAATAAACTTCTTTGTTAGCAGAAGCTAAAGTATTCTTCAACAACCCTACAATAGTCATCAAACCCACACCGCCCGGAACGGGAGTGATCCATGATGATTTTGGTGCGACATTCTCAAAATCTACATCACCATATAATTTATAGCCTGATTTGGTAGTTTCGGAAACTTCGCGGTTCATACCTACATCTATTACAACAACGCCTTCTTTTACCATATCGGCGGTAATAAAATTCTTTTTGCCTATGGCGACGATCAAAATATCGGCCTGTAGTGTCATGCTCTTGATATCAGGTGTGCGGCTGTGGCATATGGTTACGGTACAATTGCCGGGGTAGGTATTGCGCGCCATCAGGATGCTCATCGGCGAACCCACGATATTGCTGCGGCCAACCACTACACAATGTTTGCCAACGGTATCGATGTTATATTCCTTCAACATCAGCGTTATGCCATAAGGTGTGGCGGGAATAAACGACGGCAAATTCCGCTGCATACGCCCCAAATTGATAGGGTGGAAGCCATCCACATCTTTCCGGTAGTCGATCTTCTCAGTTACTTTTTCCGGGTCGATATGTTTTGGTAAGGGCAGTTGAACAATAATGCCGTCTATGTCAGAATCAGCATTCAATTCGGCAACCTTATTAAGCAATTCTTCTTCAGTTACATCACTCTCATAACGCACCAGTGAGGATTTAAAGCCTACCTTTTCGCAATTCTTCATCTTGCTGGCCACGTAGGTTTCGCTGCCGCCATCATGGCCTACCAATACCGCAACCAGGTGTGGCTTGCGGCCAGTTCGTTCTAAAATAATGGCGGCTTCTTCAGCAATTTCAAGCTTTAGCTTTTCTGATACGTATTTTCCGTCGAGTAACTGCATTTTCTTGGATAATGGATGAGGGATAAAAGACAAAAGACTTATGTCCTTCGTCTTTTGTCCATTGTCTTTAATCTAACTTCAGCACCGCCATAAACGCCGATTGTGGTATTTCAACATTACCTACCTGGCGCATGCGTTTTTTACCTTTTTTCTGCTTTTCGAGCAGTTTACGCTTACGCGAAATGTCACCGCCGTAACACTTGGCCGTAACGTCTTTACGTAAAGCCTTTACCGTTTCGCGTGCGATGATTTTAGCGCCTATAGATGCCTGTATAATAATTTCGAACTGTTGGCGCGGTAACAATTCTTTCAGCTTTTCACAGATTTTTTTGCCGAAATCGTAAGCGTTGCCACGGTATATAAGTGACGATAAAGCGTCAACAGGTTCGGCATTTAAGCGGATATCCAAACGAACTAAATCCGATTGGCGATATCCTATTTGGTGATAGTCAAAAGAGGCATAACCTTTGGATATCGTTTTCAGCTTATCATAAAAATCAAAAACGATCTCGCCCATCGGCATCTCGAATATCAGTTCTACGCGATCAGAAGTGAGATACGACTGGTTCTTTATAAAACCTCTCTTTTGAATACAAAGCGACATTACCGGGCCTACAAATTCTGATTTGGTAATGATGGTAGCCTTTATATAGGGTTCTTCTACAAAATCGATTTTACTTGGGTCGGGCAAATCGGATGGGTTATTTACCTGCATTTCCTCGCCACGTGTGGTAAACGCCTTATAAGATACGTTGGGCACAGTTGTGATCACCGTCATATCAAATTCGCGCTCCAAACGTTCCTGGATGATCTCCATGTGGAGCATGCCCAAAAAGCCGCAACGGAAACCAAAACCAAGGGCCGCAGATGACTCGGGTTCAAAAACCAACGAAGCATCATTCAGCTGCAGCTTAGCCATGGATTCACGCAATTCCTCGTAATCCTCGGTGTCAACGGGATAAATGCCGGCAAAGACCATCGGTTTCACTTCCTCAAACCCCTGTATACCTTCCAAACATGGCCGGTCAACACGGGTTATAGTGTCACCTACTTTAACTTCGCGCGCTTCTTTAATGCCAGATATGATATAACCTACGTCGCCGGTTTTGATCACGTCACGCGGCGACTGTTTTAATTTCAAAGTGCCTACCTCATCCGCATTGTATTGCTTTTCGGTAGCGAAGAATTTTACTTTATCACCTTTCCTGATCTCACCGTTTACTACCTTAAAGTACGCTACAATGCCACGGAACGAATTAAAAACCGAGTCAAATATCAAAGCCTGTAATGGGGCCGCAGGGTCGCCAACCGGTGGGGGAACGCGCTCTACAATAGCACGCAAAATATCATGAACGCCCATACCCGTTTTACCGGATGCTGCTAAAATGTCCTCGCGTTTGCAGCCTATAAGTTCAACAATCTGGTCCTTAACTTCCTCGGGCATAGCGCCTGGAAGGTCCATTTTATTTAATACCGGGATAATTTCCAGGTCGTTTTCTAATGCTAAATATAAATTCGATATAGTCTGCGCTTGTATTCCCTGTGCTGCATCAACAATAAGTAGCGCCCCTTCACAGGCAGCTATAGATCGGGAAACCTCGTAGGAGAAATCGACGTGCCCCGGAGTATCTATCAGGTTGAGAATGTATTTCTGTCCATCCAACTCATAATCCATCTGTATCGCATGGCTCTTGATGGTAATACCGCGCTCACGTTCCAGGTCCATGTCATCAAGCAATTGCGCCTGTGCATCACGATGTGAAATAGTATTGGTATATTCAAGCAAACGGTCTGCAAGGGTACTTTTGCCGTGGTCGATATGCGCTATAATACAAAAATTACGAATGTGCTCCATTGAAGCGCAAAAGTAGCGTTTTAAGGCGAGATTATGAAAGGCTGATGAGAGCCTTTGGACAGAATTATAGCGGATGTCTCACGGATATGATTTCGAGCATAACCGCAGTGAAATTAAAGCAGAAATGCATACATACCCCATACCAGAGCGTGTTTTCTTTAGTACGCACATGTCCGAGCAGCAAAGCAAAGGGTATGAGCCAGAAAAGTGAGAGGACAGACCTGTGCATGATAGCAAAGACGAATGAGCTGATAAAAATGGCCTGCTTTTTATCAGTTACCAGCATCAGTTTTCCCAGCAGGAACCCACGATAACCAAGTTCTTCGAATAGAGCCGGCATTACTGCCACGAAAAAGATGGCTAACAGTATACTATGCCTGTGGGATGCATAAAATTCGTAATAGGAAAAGTCGGTGGAGAATAAGCTCCTGTTCATCCAATCTACCAGAAAAGTTACAACAAGTGATCCAACGACTGCTATGCCGCAATAGCCCAGCAATCTCGAAATTGAAAAATTATTCCATACCAGCACACCTTTGAGTTTTGACCAGTTGATAGCAAAGAAGACCACCGCAACAATTGCGAGAAAAGCATCAAAAATGATCGACCATGAAAATCCTTTGAAGTAATCTACAAAGCTGAACACACAACAGGCGGTGGCGTGTATCGCGAAAAAAAGCGCAGCTTGCCTGATCGCGTTCCACTTTTCTTCGGTTGATCCTTCTGATATCTCCGCGATAGCATGGCCGCAATGATTGCAAAAACGGCTGCCCTCGTGCACGGGTTGGTTACAATTGCCGCAATAAGATAGGGGAGCCTCTTCCGCGTTGGTGGTGAGACTTAAATCATCCAATATTCAGCTCCTTTTTAAGTTTTTCGGCCTCTAAAGCAGCTTTTATACCTCTAATGAAGCACCCGACTATAAATATCTTAAAAATGATACCACTTAAAATGGTCAACGGGTTTTCAACGGCATTCAGAATAAAAATAAGTGCATATAGCGACGTACCAGTTATCACACCTGCCAGCGGCATACGGGTACACCAAAAGCCGATAGCAGCAAAAAGAACAGCCAGTATAGCGTTTACAAGAAGGAGTACACCGTCCTTATTCACTCCATAAAATATCAGTCCGCCCAGCACTGTAGCACCAGCCACATAATACATGGCATTCCTTGCTTTTTTTACCTGTTTTTTGGCTTCTTCCAAATTAAGCTCTTTGTAACTTTTGTCCATTAAAAATCCTTTTTGCTCCTCCTCGGTTCCTTTGAGCGGGTAGCCGCAGTCCGCGCAAAATTGGTCGTCAGCAGTAGCGGGTGCTGAACATGATTTGCAATAAATTGTTTCTTCAGTGGTGGGGGATAATTGTGCATCCATTGTTTAGGTTTTAGGACTCTAATTTAAATATTAAAGTTGATTTTATCAAAAATACCCAGGAACCCATTGATATTTACAATAGCTCTATCAAACATGCTGTAATCGACGCTCAAGTTATTTTAGATTATTCTCTTTTTTTATCTTCTCTATTTCAATGGCCGATCTAACACCTTTAATAAGAAATCCGATAATAACTATTTTTATTACGAGTGTAATAGGAGATATGAAGGATTCCGGGTCAGCTATAATGTTCAGTATCTGGATAATGATATATAAAGCCAGGCCAGACATGACGGAGGCAAGTGGTTTTTTATGGGTATAGCCACCTAATGCCAGGAAGATCATTCCCAGGAAGATACTGGCTAGTATCTCGTCCAATCCATCAGGCCCATTTCTGGTTTGGAAAAACACTATTATGCCACTTAAAACAAAAACACCAGTTAAATAATATAATGTGTTAGCCGCGTTTTGAAGCCTTTTATCGTAATCTCTCCTGTTAAGAGTCGGGTCCGTAAAAATGGGTTTAAAATTTCTTTTTTCGTCCTCAGTTCCCTTTAGAGGATAACCACAATGATTGCAAAACTGATCTTCAGGATCAACCCTCGTATAACAAGATTCGCATAAACAAACTTTATTGAATTGGCTGATTATATTATCCATTGTTTAGGTTCTAAAATACTAATGTATGAATTAGTACTTGTCTATAGAACCTGTCACTCATTTTTCTGCTCAAATCGTTTCAACATAATTAATGATGAATTTCGCCACTTGTTCCTGTTCGGCAATAGTCAGTGTTTCACCATCATATATCCAATAACCCTGCGCGTCGAATAATATCCTACCCAAATAATCCGGCTTCTCATCAAAAGCGGTGTATAAATTGTAGCTCATTACATTATTATTTTCCATATCCGGTACTACCCGAACGATCTCATCCGGGCCGTTTTTGCGTTTCAACCAGGCCTTAGCCTCCCTGGTTAGCTCGATATTTCTCGTCATCATATAAGTCTAATTGGTAGTCAATACACTGACTTATAATCTAAATCTGTCAAATCCTTTACTGAACCAAAACCGATTACATCATTGATGACGTTGCCGTCGGTCATCTCAATGGCGCGTATCAGTTTATCCGAACCAAACCTGTCTTTTATTTCATGCATGGTTTTAAATGCTGTTTCCTTGCGGTCCATATCATCAAAAAGGCTATAAAGCATATTACCGTTATTTAAAAAATTGGTAACAGCCACCCGCATCTGCGTAATACTGGTATTGAACACAGGGTCAGCGCCACTTAACTGTTCAAACTTTCCTACCCGCAAACGTATCATCCGCATCAGGCTTATTGCATCCTGTACAGGGATAGTGATGCTGAAACCATCGTCCCAACGGCTGCCATCTTCATAACGGGCAGTAAAACTAATAGCCTTACAATAAAATTTATGTTTTACCATTCGCTTTTCGAGTGTGAGGCAGAGGGTCATAAATAACTGGTCGATATAGTTCATACTTTTACGTTTCTCAGCCGATATCTGCCTCATGGCCTGCATTCCACGGTAATCATGCGCCACAATATTGGTTTCGATAAAATTAAGCCTGTAATGCC
>Ga0207080_1150_pt1 | contig 12884 bp, 12 predicted proteins | sample Alteio_BWMinHeat_58_FD_153532 | JGI IMG/M metagenome (GOLD analysis project Ga0207080, IMG submission 153532) | Enriched cells from forest soil in Barre Woods Harvard Forest LTER site, Petersham, Massachusetts, United States -... | ecosystem: Environmental > Terrestrial > Soil > Temperate forest >...
AGAACGCTATATTGAGCGCGCACTCCGCAGCGCCCTTGACCAGCAGGGCATCACCCTTGAGGTCATACTGGTCGATGACTGCTCCACCGACAATACATGGAATGCCGTTTCTAAAATCACTGATAATCGTATAAAGTGCTTCAGGCTTGATAAGAACAGCGGGCCGAGCGTAGCCCGCAATACTGGCATAGAAAAGGCATCGGGAGCATGGATAGCGGTTCTTGATGGCGATGATGCTTTTTTACCGGGTCGCCTGACGCGATGCCTTGCCCATGCCAAAACGCACCATGCCGATATCGTAGTTGATAATTTAAATATCCACCGCGAGGCCGATGGTGCTGAGTTTCCGATGTTCCCGCCCGCACAATTCTCCAAACTCACCCGGCTTGACCTTGCTACTTTTATCAGGGGAACCTTGACCGCTTTCAGTAACTACACCCTGGGCTATCTCAAACCGGTGTTCTCGGCTGAGTTTTTGCGGAAGCATAAGCTGGCTTACGATCCGGATATAAGGATAGGTGAGGATTACATGCTGCTTTGCGAAGCACTGGCCAGCGGCGCACACTGCGCCGTGGAACAAACCGCTGGCTATGTCTATACAGTGCGATCCGGTTCGATTTCACACCGGCTTTCCCTAGCAAATATCAGTCGCATGCTAGAAGTTGATGCAAAATTCCTTGCCCACTACAAGCTTGATCAAGTATCGGCAAAAGCGCAACAAAACAGGGAATCCTATTTGAAGAAGGAATATGCCTATACCTTGCTGGTGGACGCAATCAAACAAGGAAGCATAAGGGACGCCCTCAAAGCCATTGCCTCGCGTCCAGCATGCGTCTGGCTATTACGAAGACCACTATGGGTTCGCCTGCACCGGCTGCTTAAGCACTGTTAATAAGGATTTGCGACTTCGGCAGCATTATGCCTGATGCCACTGATGCTACTTTGCCACATGCTTAGCCAAAGCTTCGATCAATTCGCTATAAAACTTTCCGTAGCGTTATGGTTGTGTTAGATCCGCCCTTTGCAATTTTTAATTGAGCTACAAATGAGAATACATGGACTCGACTCAATCCGCGGGATTGCAGCACTCATTGTAGTTTTTAACCATTTCTACAATGTTGTTCCGTTTCTCAAAACGGATAACCACTGGTTATTTAATTTCACGCCAGTTTATTGGCTTATTGCAGGGCGTTTTGCCGTAATACTCTTTTTCATGCTAAGCGGCTTTGTACTGGCGCTGCCCTATTTTCAATTGAAAGAGCAATCCTATAGTCAATATATCACCAAACGTATATGCCGTATTTACCTGCCTTTTATGGTAGCGGTAATTTTAGCATCTGTCTTGTGCCATGGTTTTGCAGAGCCTCGTCCATTATGGGCCTTGGGTAATACTGATTGGTCACAACCAGTTACAATGAATTTACTCCTGCAACATCTGTTGATGGCTGGTACAAATTATACAACCATTACACTGGATCATCCAATGTGGAGCCTCATTATTGAGATGCGAATATCTATTATATTCCCACTGCTTGTGCTGCTCGTATCCCGATTCAGATGGTGGGCTGTGCCGGGTAGCCTAATTCTCGGATATTCAGCGGCTAAAGTTTTCGTAATTTTTTTCGGAAATGATTTTTATGAAGGAGAATCTGCATTTGGAGCTATAGTTTTAACCCTGTATTACGTGCCTTTCTTCATGATAGGCATTATGATGGCAAGCATCATTGATACATTAAAAATATGGGTACAAACCATTCCCCAAAAGGCACATTTATTAATCATCGCGACTATTTTCCTGACCCCACATTTTTTCTTCAAATCACATTTTATGTTTACTGATCTATGGTATGGGATAGCCTCGGCGTATGTGATTCTCTGCTCTATTGGCCTTACCAAAGTAAATTTGGCATTGTCTTTAGGTTTGTTTAAGTGGCTTGGCAGGGTTTCATATAGCTTATACCTAATTCATATGCCGGTTTTGCTTGCTGTTTTATATGTATTTCATGACACTTTTGGCTTCGCCACAATTCTATTAATTGCATTCCCTTTGGTGCTTATGGCCGCAGAAATAATGAATCGGCTGGTTGAAAGACCATCGATACAACTTGGAAAACAGCTTTCAGCTTCGCTATTAAGACCAAATCTGCAATATAGCTAAAACCTTTTTTAAAATGCACCTCCCGCCTTTAACTGAGTATACTCTGACGTCAGCAAGCGACGCTGCGCCAGTGCGCTTGCAGCAATCCCTATAATTGCAAATGCAGCCGCTGATAACAATTGCACCCATTCGCCCAAAAGCACGGATTGTTGTAATTGCCAGAAAACGCTAATACAGACTAACGTCGCCATAGCCGGTATCATGAGGGTGCGAAAATAAGATAACAACGAGCATTCAATGAGGGGCAAAACCAGCATCAGTAAACGCGGGCTGTATATCAGGACGATACAGTCATAGGAAATCGCAGCCCACTCCAGCCCAAACCACACCGAAATCAGCAGGGTGGCAATCCAGAGAACAGTAAATTCCATAGTCGATTTCAGCTGGATATCAGTACGCCCAACGACCATCATAATGGTCCCGCTCAATCCGGTTAATGCCTGTAGCGCATAAGCCGGAGCCACAATCATGAAAAGTTCGCCAGAGGCGGACCATTTTTCCGACAACAGAAGCTTGAATACCGGCTGGTGCGCCACAGCCACCATCCCCATCACAGGAAAAATAAAAATTGCCAATATACGCGTCAGAATCAGGAAAGTTCGCCCTATAGCAGCATGATTATTCTTAATCTGGGCCAATTGTGCATACAGGACATATTGCAACGGTCCAATGACCAGCATCATGGGAAGGCGGGCAAATTGGAACGCCATTGAATAAATACCGACCGCGGCCGTTGCCAGCACTTTACCGATAATAAGATTATCGATGGACCGCGAGAAAAAGGTAACGATGTTAACGCCAATCACATCACGACCAAAGATCAGATGCTCCCCTACAATCTTCAAATCAAAAACCATCAGCGGGTGAAAGGGAGAAAACCAGAACGTCAATACTAATCTTACAGCATAAAGCGCTATTTGCTGGCCAACCAGTGCCCATGCGCCGCCACCACAAAGGGCAATCACAATGGCCGTTATTACACCTGTAAGCAAAGCCGACATCTCTATGCCCGCTATGACTTTAAATCTATGATTCTGCTGAAGGGCAGCACCCGGTATTGTGGATATAGCCTGAGCAAATACAACGAATGTAAGGGCCATGATAATGGGACTAAGGCACGGCTCATGAAACACAATGGCAGCAACAGGAGCAATTCCCGCCACAATCAACGCCAGAGCGACGCCTAGAAAAACCGAAAGCCAGAAACAGGTTGACCAGACCCCCCGCTCGCCAGAGGGTGTACGCACTAATGACCTGCCTACTCCCGCATCGGCAAACATCATGGTAAAGAAAACAAAAGGCATCGCCATAGCGACAACACCATAATCGGTCGGTGATAAAAGCCGCGATAACACAGGAATGATCAGAAACTGCGCCAACAGGCGAAGTACACCGACAGAAGACATCGCAGCAGTACCAAGGACAATCTTACGAAGCGACACAAAGAACCTTAGGTTTTTTAAGTTAGCGAATCATATAAGCAATATCTCATTCTATTACAAAGAGAATATTGAATATTGAATTCCGTCGATTCAATCAAAACTTGCAGATGCAGGGAAAATGCCTATAAGCTACGGCAAATAACAAGTGTCAATGAACAAAAAAGCGTTTCAATGAAACTTTCTGTGATCGTTTGCACCCGGGATCGAGCTTACGCTATTGCCGGCTGTCTTGATTCCATAGCGGACGCAATTTCCAAGGCATCGCCCATTGATGCAGAAATTATCGTCGTGGATAATGCTTCCGGCGACGATACTTCTGCTGTTATCAACACATGGGCCAAGTCCTGCGCCTTTCCCGTGCGGGTACTCTTTGAGCCGCAAAAAGGGCTTTCCAATGCCCGCAATTGCGGCATTCAGGCAGCCCAGGGCGAATTGCTGGCATTCACCGACGATGACTGCCGCATGAGCAAGGATTACGTCACTGATTTGCTGCGCCATGATGCCAGTGATTCCAGTCTGGTATTGCGCGGCGGCAGAATTGATCTTGGCGATCCGGCCGATTTGCCCCTATCCATTAAAACGCTTCCGGTACTAACGAGATGGAGTCGCAAGAGTCATTCCGCAAGGCATGAAAACCTCGCCGATACTATTTACGGCTGCAATATGGCTATGCGGCATGAAGCGGTTGAAAAACTTGGGCTTTTTGATAATCGTTTTGGCGCCGGCTCCAATATTCCCGGCGGTGAAGATACGGACTATATTTTTCGGGCCTATCTTGCTGATATTGCCATTGAATATGTTCCCGATATGGCCGTTTCCCACTATCATGGCCGAAAATCCGTATCCGATGGCAATAAACTGATACGCAATTATTCTATCGGCTCCGGCGCGTTATTCGCCAAATATTTTTTCAAAGATCCCAATCTGTGCCGTCCTTTTTACTGGGATATGAAGAGCGCCTTAAAAGATATTTTTTCCGGTAAAAATACCTATATGCCAGAGATGGAATTTTCCCATAAGGATAAAATTATTCAATATTTTGTCGGCATAAAGAGATATTGTTCTGCCAATCTCATAAAGGCGTCCGCCGGTGCATAACCCTCCCTTGCCTGTGCAGCCCGATGTGTGTGTCATCATTGCCGCCTATAATGCGCAGGCGACCATTGCACGCGCCATACAATCGGCATTGAACCAACCTGAAGCAGCGGAAGTAATCGTAGTGGATGACGCATCAACCGATGATACGGTTCACATCGCACGCGCTGTGTTTGATAGCAGAGGGCGCCTGAAAGTGCTTGTCCAGCCCCGTAATTGCGGCCCCTCCGCCGCCCGCAACCGGGCTATCAGGGAAAGTACTTCCCCATGGATTGCCATACTGGATGCCGATGATTTTTTTCTTCCAGGACGCATAAAAGGACTTCTGACCTTTAGCGATAATGCCGACTTGATTGCCGACGATATGTGGCAGGTTGCCGAAAATGCTGTTGAAGGACCACGCAAAAGCCTGCTTGGTACGCCATTGATGGAACCACGGACGATACGTTTTGCAGAGTTTGTCCTGTCCAATGTCACGCGCCGCGGGCGTAATCGCGGTGAACTTGGATTCATTAAACCGCTCATGCGGCGGCAACTCCTTGCAGACCACAACATCATCTATCAGGAGCATATGCGACTTGGTGAGGATTTTGAGCTATATGCTCGGGCACTAGCCTTGGGCGCACGGCTAATCCTCATCCCGGCGCAAGGATATATTTCCGTAGTACGGCCCAATTCCCTCAGCGGCCAGCACTCCGAAACTGACCTTATGCATCTGAGAGACTGCGATAATATCCTAGAATCCAGCGTGCCATTAAGCAAAACGGATAAGAAGGTGTTGCGTCAACACTATAAGAGCGTGGATTGCCGTCTGCAATGGCGGCTATTAATAATTGCCTTTAAAAACAAAGATATATCAGGAGCCATGTCAACTTTTTTACGACCATGGCCAGTTCCTCTCTATCTTTTTGAGCAATTATTGCTACAAGTTTATCTTCGTAGCATTCCAAACAAAAAGTGAATTTAGCCTATGATGGAGCCAGTGACGGCCACCTCACCCTATAACAGATTCTGCAAATTCGCAGCTGTGACCTGCCTATTGATAATCCTCTTTGCCTTTCGCAAAGCTGAGGCCGATTTGTTTACAGCGTGGCAAACCAATGAATACAGCCACGGCATTATTATTCCGTTTATCTCATTGCTCATTGCCTGGCATTGCCTCACCGCCGTACGCCCCAACATACAACCGTCATGGTGGGGTGCCGGCGTATTACTGGTTAGTGCCAGTTTATTAATGGTGAGCATGCTGGCTGCCTTTCAAATCGCCGCAGAGTATGGCCTCATACTCACGCCGGTCGCTCTCAGCCTTGCTTTTCTTGGGACAGCCGCCACTCGCACCATGGCGCCCGCTTTTATCTATCTCTTTTTTGCCGTTCCCCTACCTAATCTTGTCTATGCAAACCTATCGCAGGATTTACAGCTTATTTCTTCAACGCTCGGCGTCTGGTGCCTTGACCTGCTTGGCATTCCCGTATTCCAGGAAGGCAATGTGATCGACCTAGGCGGATATAAGCTTCAGGTGGTAGAGGCGTGCAGTGGCCTGCGTTACCTCTTTCCATTGGTCAGTTTCGGTTATCTTGTGGCCTATTTATTTGAAGACCGGCTATGGAAACGCATGATCATCTTTTTCTCTGCCATCCCTATTACTATTGGCATGAACTCACTTCGTATCGCTCTCATCGGCATTACGGTCAATCTCTGGGGACAGGAAATGGCAGAGGGATTTGTCCATCAGTTCGAGGGATGGGTCATATTCCTGTTCTGTGTCGCTTTACTGATGGGAGAAGTCCGGTTACTATTAAATGTAGGAACGCGAGGAACTTTTCATTTTGAGGTTTTTTCGCTGGCGCACGGCCCGCTATTTTCCGGTTTCCCTCGCTTTTCCGGGCCTGTAGTCGCCGCACTGGCGCTGTCGCTGGCTACGCTATTGGGTAGCAGCATACTTGATAAACGGACCGAAATTATCCCGGACCACCCGCCATTTTCTTCGTTCCCTGTCACGCTGGATAAATGGCATGGAAGCCCAAGCGCACTGGAAGCGGATGTATTACAGGGCCTGCAGCTCAGTGATTACTGGCTGGCTGACTATAACAATGACAGTGACAAGGCTGCCGTCAATTTTTATATAGCCTATTACGCCAGCCAGCGCGTTGGGTCATCGACCCATTCCCCCTCCAGCTGCATCCCTGGTGGAGGCTGGGAAATCGTTAGCAGGACCGTAAAAAATATTAGCTTGAATAGTGGCGAATCTATGGGAAAATCAATTCAAGTTTCTCGTATGTTTATTCGGCGGAGAGGTATATCGCAACTGGTATACTTCTGGTTTGACGAACGCGGCCGCAATATTACAGAAACACATTACGCCAAGTGGTATCTGTTGCTGGACTCAATCACCATGCACCGCACAGATGGTGCTTTAATCCGCGTAGTGACCAAAATTCCTGATGGTGAAAGTGAAGAAGATGCCGAAAAACGATTGAATAATTTTTTATCCATTAGCTATCCTGTTATTAAAACCTTTGTCCCCGGCGAAATATTGCCACCTTCTGAAACCCACAATTAAGTCATGAATTTATGAAAAAAACTTACAAAATCAGCCTTGCCGTTATCGTCACAGCTATCGTGGTCGCAGTCATCACCAGGGATACGCCCGCGCAAAAAGAAGTTAAATATATCAAACGCGGCATCGAGTTTTTTGAAAAAGGCGAATATAGAAAAGCCCGTATTGAATACCAGAATGCAGCAAAAATTAAGCCTACTGATCCTGAAATAGGATACCGCTGGGGTCTGGCTGACGAGGCGGAGGGAGATTTCCGCAATGCCTTTACCAATTATTCCATCGCAGAGCAGCAGAGTCCCCATTTTCATCCCGCGCTCATGAAAGTTGCCCTGTATTATCTGGCAGCAGAACAATACGACGAAGCACAAAAGCGCATTGACACAGTGTTAACTGATTCGCCCGGCGATCCCGAGGCCCATGCTCTGGAAGCAGCGCTCTTATTACGTAAAAAAGACTTTGCGGGAACGGAGAAGGAAGCTCGTTTTGCCCTGAGCAAGGATGCTGCCAACATCACCGCTATATCGGTCTTAACCGGCCTCTACAGCGCACAGGGAAACCTGGAAAAAGCTGGAGACACGGTGAATGAGGGTATAAGCCACAACCCCAAAGAGTTATCGCTTCTGCTGTTAAAGGCAAAACTGTATGAAGAGCCACTCAATCTGCCAAAAATCAATGAAGCCTACCAGGCTATATTCAAACTCAAACCCAATGATACGCAATACCGTATTGCCCTGTCAGAAATTTACATCAATGACAAAAAAATTGACGAGGCGGAAGGCATCCTGAGGTCCGGTATCACTGACTTGCCCGATGACTGGAATATAAAACATGAGCTTATCAGGTTTCTTGGCAACCATCGTGATATGCAGTCTGCCGAGAAGGAAGTTCAAGGATACATGAAGGAAAATCCGAAAAATGATGACCTCTATTTCTGGCTTGCTGATCTCTATATCAACCATAATGACACTGATAAGGCAGTGGCACTTCTTGAGCAGGTCGTTGCTAAAAATGATGTTGAGAAAAAAAGCCTGAATGCCCAAACCTCTCTCGCCCACATACATTTTGTACGGGGTAATAAAGAGCTGGCAGAAAAAATGGTAAATGCCGTTCTAGCAAAAACTCCCAGCAATTCCGATGCATTGTTCATACGTGCGAACCTGGCCATCGACCAGGGGCTCTACCAGAATGCAGTATCAGATTTACGCGTCATCATCCGTGACCATCCACAGGCCAAGGACGCACTTCAGCTCCTGAGCGAAGTCCTGCTGCTTCAGGGATATACGGATCTTGCCATTGAGACAACGAACCAGCTTGTGGACATTGATCCGGGCAATTCCGCCATACGGGTACGGTTAGCACAAATGTATCATACTAACGGGGACTCCAGGCGCGCCCTTGATCTCCTCGCTTACGTTACTAAATCCGAGCCTAACTACCCCATCGGTTGGGAAAGTACGGCCCGTATTGCTATTGACCTCAAGGATTGGACAGCGGCCAGAGCAGCCATTCATAATCTGGATGCCATCGAAGGCCAACACATGACCGCTACTTTCCTAGAGGGACAAATATCGGCACATACTGAAAAGAATGATGATGCTGTCTCTTCCTATACTAAGGTTATCGATGCCGACCCATCATCCCCACTGGCCGAACATGCGCTCTATTCCCTGGTCGAGGCGCAACACAGCCCGAAAGACCTGGAAACAACGGCTAAATATATAGCAGGCCTGAAAACGGATAGCCCCTATGTGAGCACATTACTTGGTCAATGTTACCTCCAACTTGGCAAAACCGATCTGGCCACCGCTGCGTTCGATAAGGCCATTGCCAACCATTCCGCTGTTCAGGAGCCGTACATCGATCGCGCCAACATTTATATGCATGACAATAAAACCGATGAGGCACTTGAAATATTGAAAAAAGCGGTAACAATAGCCCCGACCGATATGAGGGCATCGTTAATACAGGGCGATATCCTCAGCAAGCTCACACGATATAAGGAGGCTATTGCACTATACGAGGACCTTCTTAATCGTAACGCAAAACTTGATTTAGCAGCCAACAATCTGGCATCGATCATTGCCGATCACGAATATACAGACCCGGCAATGCTTGGAAAGGCCCAGGAGGCGGCGGAACGCTTCTCCAAATCGACCGATCCATTCCTATTGGATACGCTGGGTTGGGTCTATTTTCGACAAGGCAAGCTGAAGGAAGCGTTAGCTATCATGGCGCGGGCCACTGCATCGAGCGATAAAACATCGCCGGAAATACATTATCACTACGGCACCATTCTCCAGAAGGCTGGTAAAATTGAGGAAGCCAAGGCTGAATTACAGCAAGCTACCGCCAAGGATGCAAATTACCCCGGGCTGGAAGATGCGAAAAAAATGCTGGGAGGGCTATAAAAATACTGAGAGAGTTATAAGCTTAATGTTTTCATTGTTTAATTTTATAGTTATATAACAATTATTTAATTATATAAATATAGCAATTATGAAAATATATAAAGAAATTAAAAAATAGTTGTTGCGCCTGTATATTTATCTGCTAGAAAGTCTCTATTAATTATATTTAACTACTAATTCAGTTTTAGAGAAAAGGCTTAGTTTTATGAAACGTTCTTCCATTTTTGCCACCGCTTTGGTTCTTATTTCAACACTTGTCGCCAGCAGTGCTGCTCAAGCCGTTATGGTAAATTATAGCGGAACCAATACTAATATGGGAGTTCTTAATTATGGACAATTTGGTGTCCTGAATAATAACTATGTAATAAAGCATATCTCAGCCACTGAAAACTTCGATGTCAGTCAGGCATTCGGATACCTCAAGGCAAAGGAAAAGGTTACCTTCACCTATACGCTTCCTGGCCTGCTCATCGGGACAGCGTCTATGCATGGTTCCTATAGCTATGTATTAAGTGGCAATACGTATGCAGGTGAAGCAGATGCTAATTCGGATACTGGTAATTCATCAAGCGGTCAGACTAACGGGTTCTCTTCTTCGCCGCTCGTTTTTGCTACTGCTATGGTCGGAACGAATATAGCCAGGACAACTATCGTAAACATCTCACATGGTTTAGTGAACTTTAAGACATTTTTCAGTGGTGTGTTGCTACGCGGGTTCACTGGTCCATCACTTACTTATAATGTTTCGACAGTGCCGCTTCCTGCTGCACTCCCAATGTTTGCCCTTCTTATCGGCGGCTTCTTTGGATTCAGTCAGTTGAGCAGACAGCGTAAGAGCCTCGCACTCGCTGCATAATATTTAAGACTTCTAATTTAGAAAAGCCGCTTCGTTAATTCGAAGCGGCTTTTTTATGTGCAGCGGGTTTCTGCATAATGTCCCCATTCCTTGTACTCCGGTTGCCTTGTAGGCAAACAATCTCTGCTTAAACAACGTCATCATAAATACAAAATAATTATTAATTTTTTAGAATTGATATAGCTATTGTATTTAGGTGCTTTTTTTGATAAAAGATTAATAATTACTTAATTTTTCATCAATAAAGTTAACTGATTTATGAAGCTTTATTTTGCTTTCACAAGCGGCGTAGTTTTTATTTCAACTGTTTTCCACAGTAGCGCCACCGATCAATTCATAATAAACTTTACTGCCCCCATTACTAATGTGGGGCCCACCCTGGCTGATCAGTACGGTGCTCTTAATAGTTCAGCTGGGGGGCACGACGACGCTCCTAAAGACAACCATATAGAAACGCCCGAACCTCCCCCCCCGCCCAGCCATACCAGCTCTGACGCCAGCCCGGAATTTGTATATCTGAAACCTCATAGTGAAATTTCTTTTACCTATACGTTTCCTGGCTTGTTTGCTAACTCTGCAGGTACGGATGGTCTTTACAATTACCAACCAGATGCACGCGGGCCAAATACCCCACCCGGACCACCTAATGGGGGCGGCCCCTCCTCCCCGATCACTTTTGCCGCTGCCGGCATAGGAAGCAATACCGCTACAATAACGGTCACGAACAACTCAGATGGGGGAGTGAATATCGATGATACTACACACACTCCCCATGTGTCCGCAGTCCCTCTCCCCGCCACCCTCCCAATGTTCAGCGCTCTGTTAGCTGGCATGTTTGGGGTCGCCCGGTTGGGAAGGCAGCGTAAAATAGCTTCATTCGCTGCGTAATCATCCGGCATCTCAATTAAGGCCGCTTCGTTAACCATGCCGGCTTTTTATTAATGGCAACTATTCCAATCATGGCAGAGATGCGGTACAAATCCATGATCATAATTGCGTGGTACTCTTCATCGTCTCCTATCATCGCTTTGTAATTTTATACCCAGACAAATATATTCCCATTTTTGCAAGGAAATCATCTATGAACATCGCCGATATACTCTCTTGCCCATCAATGCCCATCGCCAGCCCCAGCTATCCACGCGGGCCTTATCGCTTTATCAATCGCGAATATTTTATAGTTACCTACGAATCCGATCCAGAGGCCATTCGCCAGGCATTACCGGAACCCCTGGAGCCGGACGGCAGCAACACGGTCATGTATGAATTCATCCGCATGCCAGACAGTTCAGGTTTCGGTAACTATACCGAAACCGGTATCGTTATCCCTGCAACTTATAAAGGTGAGAATGTCAATTTCACCGCACAGATGTATCTGGATTGCGAACCTCCCATCTCCTGCGGACGGGAAGTATGGGGTTTTCCCAAAAAATTTGGCAATCCCAAGTTGCATGTCGTTCACGACACCCTAACCGGACGCATCGAATATGCTGGGCAACCCGTCGCCATTGCCACAATGGCCTACAAGCACAAAAACCTTATCCATAATCCGGCAACCGGTGCGGATGATCCGACCCCTATTGAACAAAAGCTGAAGAAAACCGCTGTCAACCTGAAGATCATTCCACATGTTGATGGCACGCTCGCCATTGCCCAACTGGTAGCCTATAACATGATTGATATTCAGGTAAAAGGAGCGTGGAGCAGCCCAGCACGACTGCACCTTATCGCGCACGCCAATGCACCGGTAGCTGACCTCCCAGTAAAGCATGTGGTCAGCGGCGTACACTTCATTGGCGACATTACCTTGCCGTATGGACGCGTCCTATACGACTACCTGAAACAAAACTAGCCCCTTACGCGGCCATTCCGGTAGCAAGCGTCTGATCAATAAGTGAAATCATCGACTTACTTAAAGGATGCCCTGATGCAGCGGCATTTTCCGCCACCTGCTCGGGTTTCGTGGCACCAATAATAGCCGAAGCAACGTTCGGCTCGCGTAACACCCACGCCAACGCCAGCTGCGATAAGCTCAACCCTGCTTCCTGTGCTATCGGAACCAGCGCCTGCACAGCACTCAACACGCGATCCTGCAAAAGCCGCTTATCGAAAAATCCTCCCATGGTCGAGCTTAATGCACGCGAATTGCTGGGTGGAGGAGCGCCGGGGCGATACTTACCGGTAAGGATTCCCTGCGCCAAGGGCGACCAGACAATCTGCGAAATACCGTTTTTCGCACATAAGGGAAAAACTTCTTTTTCCGGTTGCCGCCATAGCATTGAATATTGCGGCTGGCTCGATACAAACTCGGCAACAGCGACCTTATGGTTTCAGAAATTGCTCTTGGTTCCTGGCTTACTTTTGG
>Ga0207080_1153_pt1 | contig 12337 bp, 9 predicted proteins | sample Alteio_BWMinHeat_58_FD_153532 | JGI IMG/M metagenome (GOLD analysis project Ga0207080, IMG submission 153532) | Enriched cells from forest soil in Barre Woods Harvard Forest LTER site, Petersham, Massachusetts, United States -... | ecosystem: Environmental > Terrestrial > Soil > Temperate forest >...
ACATAGGCAGGGGGGGGTGATGCATAGCATCGGCTGGCCGCTGGATAAGGAAACCTACGGCGGTTCGTTTATGTACCATATGGACAACAACCAGCTGTCGGTAGGGTTTGTCATCGGGCTGGATTACCATAATCCCCACCTCGATCCGTTTGCTGAATTCCAGCGTTTCAAGACGCACCCGGCGATGGCACATTTTTTTGAAGGCGGGCGGCGCATCGGTTATGGGGCGCGGGCGCTCAACGAAGGCGGTTTCCAGTCCATCCCCAAGCTCACCTTTCCCGGCGGCGCGCTGATCGGTTGTTCGGCCGGATTTATGAATGTGCCGAAAGTCAAAGGTACGCATACGGCGATGAAATCAGGTATGCTCGCCGCCGAGGCTATATGTTCTGCATTCCAGCGTAACGACTCAGGAGAACTGGTGAACTACACAAGTTCGCTTCGTAACAGCTGGATCCACGGAGAATTGCGTAAGGTGCGCAATATCCGCCCGGGTTTCAGGCATTCTTTATATAATGGGCTGATTAATGCCGCCATCGAGACTTATATTTTGCGTGGGCGGGCGCCATGGACGCTGCATTACCACCCTGACCACACGCAGCTTCGTGAGCGTGGGCAATGTAAAAAAATCGAATACCCTAAGCCCGATGGCAAGCTTACATTTGACCGGCTGTCGTCGGTGTTCCTGTCGAGTACCAACCACGAGGAAGACCAGCCGCCACACCTGACGCTTAAGGATGCCGCCGTGCCGGTGGATGTTAATTACCAGAAATATGGCGGGCCGGAACAGCGTTATTGCCCGGCGGGCGTATATGAATTTGTTTATGAGGCGGGCATACCGAGATTACAGATCAACGCCCAGAATTGCGTGCATTGCAAAACCTGCGATATCAAAGACCCGACGCAGAATATCGTCTGGGTAACCCCTGAAGGCGGTGGTGGGCCTAATTATTCGGGGATGTAAGCGCTACCGCTGGCATGCAAGTTTAAATATCAGTATAATAGAGCTTGGTAAAAACGCCGTATTTGTGGAAACGTTCCTTAAGTAAAGCGGCTTCCGCCGTTATCATGACGCGGGGATTTTTTTCGATCAGGTGGGCAGCGGCAGAGGGGGAATCAAGGCCAAAAAGGCGGCCCACCATCGCCGGATCGTTGGCCACGTCTTCGTATTTTATGATATGGATGTGCTCGCGCACCTCGTGGTAACGCTGGATATAAGCGTCATAGAGCTGAACAAAGCGATCGACTTCTTCTGCACTTGATTCGGCAATAGCTAAGGCTTCGGGCCAGAAACGGGCGATGCCATGCGGGTTGCCCCGGCCAATGAAAGGTTGCTTCATACGCCGCCACGAATCCAGCACGTCCAGCGGGTGGCGGATGACGGCGATAATCTTGAAATGCTTGAATTTTACCAGTGTCGGCAGCAGGCTGGTAAAAAGAGTATGGTGGCGCATGGCAAGGATGAAATCGTCTGTCAACCCCGGTTTGGTAAAGAAAACAACATCTGGTTCCTTCACTGCTTCCGGGCCCTGATTTTCGCTGGACTCTTTCATTTTCTGGCGGGGGTCGTAAAGCCCGTCGAACAAAGGCCTGCCATCGGTTGTACGATAATCGCTTACCGGTTCTAAATTAAGCATGGTCCGCCGTGTCCAGACAAAATCGCCGGTAAGCCATTTACAATAGGGAAGTGTATCGAGCTGCTTCTGCGCCAGCGCCATCTGCCATGCCGGCTCGTTAAAACTGACAGCATTAGGCAGGTAATCAATCAGCGCCGAAACCATGGCTGAGCCGGAGCGAGGCAGACCAGTGACAATGACGTCAGGCATTAAATGCTACGGTAACTAGATGAAAAATAAGTAAAATTTATATATTTTTGTAAGCGATCGGTAACTGCGTTACCTTATCGATGACCAGCTCGCCATTTTCATACATGGCGGCGATATAACGGCCAACACCGCGCTTGATAAATAACACTGGCTTAACCATTTTGCCATTATACTTGCGTAATGCTGTTACTTTGCCGCGTGCTTCTGGATTATTTTTGCTACTCATACAATGCTCTCTATGGTAATACTAATTGTTTTTAGGCTCGGGATTCTAGTAATATATGCTAAAGGTGCAAGTGTTTTGTCGCTCTTAAATGATATTTTATTTTTTAAAGTTCCTGCTACCTGTGTCAGGCGCGGAACAGGGGATTAATTAACCAAATGAATATTAGAACTATTTTATTATATTTGCTGGCTGCCCCACTGGTAATTCTGCATCCGGTGCCGGGTGCCTTTGCTGACGACGATAATACGGAGTCACAGGTTTCGGAGGATAAAACCCCACAGGCCAATGCAGCCGATGAATCAAATCCGCAGATTAGCACTAATGTCACCGGCAGTTATCTTTCCAGTCAATTTGCCAGGAACAATGGCGATGTTGATCTGGCCATCCGGTCATTGCAACGTGTTCACCGCGAGGAACCGGACAATGTCAATATAGCCATCCAGTTACAGGGAATGCTGTTGGTGCAGGGACGCATTGATGAAGTGATGGCGCTGGCGGAAGATATAAAAAAACAAGGTGCAAAAGACCCACTTTCGACGCTGGTGCTGGCGTTACGCGAAATAAAAGACAACGATCCGGATGCTGCCGCTGCGATTCTTGATAAGGCTGCCGATAACGGCAGCGTGCAGTTATGGTTGCCGTTGCTGCGTGGCTGGGTGGAGATCAGCCGACATACTTTGGATAAACCGCTGGTGCTTGATAATATAGCTACCGATGTTGGCCGTTCAGCTCCGCTGGTCAACTATCATCTGGCACTGATCAATAACCAGGGAGGATTCAGGGATGAAGCTGCCAAAAACTTTAAAAATGCCATTGAAGATCCAGAGAACCCTCCGACGCGCGTGATGAAACAACTGCTGAGATTTTATGACCAGAATGATGCGCCTGAGTTGTTGGCCTCGCTGGTCAATTCCTACCGTGAGGCCCATCCTGACATTGAAAATGATGGCAACACCCCTTTCATTGCTACGGCTAAAGATGGCATCGCCGAGGTGCTTTATACCATGGGCGGAATTATGCTTAGCGCCGGAGTTACCAACGATGCGACAATCTACCTACAACTGGCGGTGTATATCAAACCCGATCTGACGGAAGCGGCAGTCTCGCTTGCGGATGGCTACAGCGAGTTACAGCAGTTTGCCCGCGCCAATGAAATTTATGCGAAAGTTCCGGCAACAAGTTTTCTTTTCAGCAAGGCGCAGTTGCATATCGCCGTCAATGAGGAGCGGATGGGAAAGTTGAAAGAGGCACTTGGCTTCCTGGATAATATGATCAAAAAATCCCCCGAGGCAGCCGACGCGCTGGTGACCAAGGGTGATCTGCTTCGCATTCATAACCGTTACGCCGAGGCAGTGGATGCTTATAGCAAGGCGCTTAAACATGTGCCTGAATTGAACAGCAGTTACTGGCCGATATTTTTTGCCCGCGGTTCATGTTATGAGCGCGAAGGTAAATGGCCGGAAGCGGAACAAGATATGCTTCAGGCGCTGGAATTGAAACCCGATCAACCGGACGTCCTCAATTATCTCGGCTTTGGCTGGCTGGAGCGCGGGATGAATGTCGAGCAGGCGCGTGAGATGATTGCTAAAGCCGTCAAGGCCCGCCCGGACGATGCCCAGATTGTCGATAGCATGGGTTGGCTGCTCTATGTAGAGGGAGATTACCAGAAATCGATGCCCTATCTGGAGAAGGCGGTGGAATTGCTTCCGGGCGATCCTACGGTCAACGACCATCTGGGGGATGTGTACTGGCGCCTGGGACGGAAAAACGAGGCGCGGTTCCAGTGGGAACGTTCGCTGACTTTCTCGCCCGAAGCAAAGCTGGTTGAAAGCATCCATAAAAAGTTGAAGCAGGGCTTGCCGCCAATGCATCTTGCCAATACCGCGTCTTCGGACCATACCATGTCTGGGTCTGTGACCGCTGATAGTGCCGGAAAGCCCGAGCTGAACGCCACGCCATAAATGCATTCACTTCGTATCGCGGCTCCGGCCAAGCTTAATTTTTTTCTGCATATCACGGGCAGGCGGCCTGATGGCTATCACCTCATTGAAAGCCTCGCTGGCTTTGCGCAGTTCGGCGATATTATAGAAATATCTGTAGCGCAGACTTTGTCTCTTTCAGTTGAAGGGCCATTTGCTGAAGCGCTTACAGGCAATGGTGCGAATAACCTCATCGTGCGTGCAGCACATTCATTAAATAAGCATACAGGAGGCCAGCGCGGGGCGCACATCCGGCTTCATAAAAATATTCCAATCGGGGCAGGGCTTGGTGGCGGCTCATCTGACGCGGCGGTGGCTTTGAAGGGACTGGCGCAATTCTGGCAGCTGGCGATAAAAGAAAATGACCTGCATACTCTTGCCGTGAGCCTGGGCAGTGACGTGCTGGTGTGTCTTATGCAAAAACCGTCATGGATAAGCGGAATTGGTGAACAGGTGTATGCAGTCGATATGGTGGTGGGTGGCTGGGTTGTGCTGGTAAACCCCGGTGTGCCGCTATTGACAGCTGATGTCTACCGCCAGTTCTCAGGAGATTTTTCTCCTGTATCTGAGCCGCCTCAATCTATTAAATCGTTCGATGCGTTGGTAAAATTTATGCAATCACGGCATAATGCATTAGAGGCGCCTGCCATGACACTGCAGCCAATTATTAGTGAAATACTGGCGGTGTTGCGTGCTACAACCGGGTGTGCGGTGGCGCGGATGTCGGGTAGTGGCGCCACCTGCTTTGCGCTTTATGATAATGAGCAACAGGCACGTGGGGCAGCACAGCATATGGAACGAACTCGCCCGGTGTGGTGGGTTCAGGTAACGAAATTATTGGAGTAGGAATATGGGAAAGCGCAATAAAATCCGCTATCAAAGCAAACCTAAAAATAAGGTGCGCATGATACTGACGGGGCAGGTCTTTTTAAAATTCGAAGATGACGAGAAAATTCCCAGTGCGGTAAAAGGCGACATGCTGGTGTACCCGTGCAATGATTTACTCAATACCACGCGCGTTGGCGATTATTACAGCACCGGTTTTTCCGGCTATTTCAAAGTCGATGTCTACGAGGGTAATGTCTGGTGTCCGATTATTGCCAACACCATTTTTCTTGAAAAGGAAAATCATTTTTCCAAAAGCGAATGCCCCATAGATACGTACAATCTATGCGCTGAAATGTTGCGTGGCCTTGGCGGAAAAACCCTCGTCCGCACCTACCGCGAACACTATGTGCCGGAGGAAGTAGCGGACGAGGAACCTAAACCTAATTAGCTGGCGAAGCGGGTTCTTTTGGCTTCGGTGCTTCTTTACTCTCGTCTTTAGCGGGTTCTTTTGCCGGTGCAGCTTCCGCTTTTGACTTGGCATCCGACTCTGGTTTGACACCTTTACGGGCGTTTTCAATGACCTTTACCATATCATCGTAAGGCACAGCACCCGGCAGTAATTCACCACCAATAATCAATGCGGGAGTTCCCCGGATGCCAAGGTCTTCGGCAATGGCACGGGTTTTGTCGAGCATGTCCGTGATCTCCGGATTAGCCATTTCCTTTTTCAACTTTTTGGGATCAACGCCAACCTTTTTGGCAATGTCAGCAATAGATTTTTCATCGAACTTGCCGCTGAACTTCATCAAAGCCGTGTGGAAATCAAAATATTTTTCTTTGTCAATGTTGTACACAGCTATAGCTGCGCGTGATGCCATAACGGAATCTTCAGAAAGAATTGGAAACTCCCTGAAAATAAAATGGACTTTTTTGTCTTCATTGAGGAGTTGCGTGACCACAGGCAGCATATGCTTGCAATAACCGCAATGATAATCAAAAAACTCTATCACCGTTACATCGCTTGTCTTAGCGTCACCGACACTGGGTGATAGTGTGTCATTGGCAAGTTCTTCCTTATGCTTGGAAAGGGATTCCTGCATTTGCTTATTGGATTCTTCCATATGTTTATCATGGAGCTTTTTGACGGCTTCCATGACAATTTCAGGATTATTTAAGAGCGTTTCATGGAGAAGCGCTTCGAATTCGGCGTGCGTGACCGGGGCATTGGGATTGGTCACAGGCGCTGCTGCAGTCTTATCTGCTGGCGAGGTTGCAGCTTTTTTCTCTGCTGTTACCGTCTTATCCGCAGGTGCGGTTGCAGGCTTATCTGCTGAAGCAGGAGCGGCCGCAGCAGCTGCAGGCGACTCAGCCGCAGTTTCCGCCATGGCATGGAAGGGCAATACAAGTGCAAGCGAAGCTGTGGCTAAAAGAAAGTATTTCAATGACATGATGTCCTCCAAGGATGAATGCTGTGAAATGTTTTTATAGATATTTGCAAAAGAAGTATAGCTAAAAACATTTATTTAAAAGGGGGAGCTTGCATCTTTTTGCTCGCGCTTCATGTCGAGCGCGCGCGCCTTGATATCCTGTGCACGTTGACGGACCGGCGTTCCTTCTTTAAGCAGGCGGAGTGCCTGTTCTACTTGTTTTAGAGCCATTTTCGGATCATCTTCAAGTATGGCTTCTTCGGCCAGCGCTAACGATGCCATGCCTGTATTGTTTGCTTTGCCGTAGGCGGTGGCGAGTTGATGCCAGGTGCTGGCGTTGGAGTTGTCGAGGCTGGTGGATTTTTCTAAATGGGCAATGGCGGATGGCACCAGTGATGGATCGTTCTGGGCCAGTTCAACCTTGGCAAGATCAGCCAGAATCAGAGGAGAATCCGGCAAAAGTCTTACCGACTCCTGATAAGAGGCTAGCGCATTTTTCGGATGGTTGCTTTCGAACAGAATCTGTCCTTTGAGTTCATGGAAAAAAGGATCTTTCGGGGATTCGGCGATCAGGCTGTCCATTTCGGTGATCGCGCGCGGGGTATCGGGCATTTTATAGTAGGCTATGGCTCGCGCCAGCCGTGCCGCGACCGTTTTGTTGGAGAGCGGATACTTGGCCAGCGTATGTTCTGGCGATTGCAGGAACCCATAAAGTTTTGCGATCATGCGCTGATGCGGCACGTCCAGTTCATGCGGATATTGCCCTTCGGGGATTTTTGATTCCTCTACGTGGTTACGCACATGTTCAATACGGATGCTGGTCAGTGGGTGGGTCAGCATGTAAGGATCGGGTGAGCCAGAATGCTCGCGTTCATGGCGGCGCAGTAACTCAAATACTTTGAGAAACCCGCTGGCCGATATATGCAGCTTATCCAGTGCGCCGAGCGCCGATTGGTCGGCAGCTTCTTCATGGGCACGGGTGAAGGCGAGAAAATTACGCCCGACCATGCCCTGACCGCCGGTGATTACGGCGGCGGCGGCCTCTGGTTTGCCGGAGGCGGCGGCAGCGGCAGCGCCAAGCACGTAAGTGAGGATACTTCCGAGTTGGGCATTTTTGAGTTTTTCCGTGCCCTGCGCCAGGTGCCCGCCGACGATGTGTCCGGTTTCATGCGCCAGCACACCTATGACCATATCGGGCGTGTCGCAATCCAGCAGCAGGCCGGTATGGATAAAGATATTAGCCCCGCCGGCAACATAAGAATTCAGCGTGTCGTCTTCGACTAGAAAGAGATTAACGTTGGATGCCTTCAGCCCATCGACCCTGAAAATAGGATCGGTATAGAGGCGCAACGTATGTTCTATCTCGGCATCGCGGATGAGCGGCACAGCGAAAGCGGATTGTACACTGATACATACGATACAGCCAAACGCTACTGCAATGCGAAATATGCCTTTAAAATAATGCCTCATAGATAGTCGCAGTGTCTCCTATTTGCTTCGAGAGGCTTGCTCCTGCCTGGCATTGTGAAATTCAGTAAAATAAAGCGCTTGTGTGTGAGCGCCTTTATCACTGATGTCTTCGGGTATGCTTTGGGATCTGACCGTCAATGTTTTGGCATCCTTATCAACCTCAACATTATCTTTGCCGTATACTTTTTTTATCAGGGTTAGTACGGGCGCATCCTTATAATCTGTAAATAGCTTTTCAGCTTCCGGACTCCGGTTTACAGTGAAAACCTTGGTTTTTTCATCCAGCGCATTTTGGTCTTTCAGGGTGACCACTAATGAGCCATCTGATTCCACCGTGGATGGTATCGTTATTTTCTTGTCTTTAACCAGCCTTGACAAGGCCTCCTGTAAGCGAAAGCTGAAACTTACATCTGCACCCTTTACTCCATTGATTGGCATAAAGACCTCCAAAATACGGCGTTAGTCATCCAGTTCTATCATCTTCTGCCACCAGCCTTTTTTGGCGGGAGCATCAGGATTATGTGTATGCGATTCCATTGCGTTGGCCTCGACCAGCGTTTCCTGAGTGCGGGGACGTTCCTGTTCAACAGGAGCCCGTTCTTCAGTAGCAAAGGCAGGAAGCGTATTGCCGTCGGTGTTTTCCTGAACCGGGGCGTTCGAATGGGGTTCCTGGGAATTGCCGGGGGAATTGGATGTTCCGCGTTCATCGCGATCACGCCAGCGCCGGCGTCCACGGCCTCCGCGATTACGTGGGGGGCGGCCGGAAGCATCGTGCCGCTGTCCTTCCTGCGGTACAAATTCTTCTGTTGGCGCATGGTCGGCGATAACAGCGTTTTCCAGTACAGGATTATTAGGATCAAACGTGGCGTCAACCGGCATGGGAGCCGGACGATCTGCACGGTTAGCATGATCGGGATTACGGTCACGATTATCACGATTGCGACCGCCACGGCGGCGGCGGCCGCGGCTTTTACGATCACGGTCTCCGGTGAACGATTCCTCGCGCGGCGTTTCCATCATCTCGATGGAACCTTCATTGGAACGGTCAAAATTGTCATTGCCTGCCTCTTCGCTCATGGGCGTGGCTTCGACCGGGCGTGAACGTTCTGCACGCTCCGGCCGCTCATGACGTTCATGGCGTTCCGGGCGATCACGACGCGGAGGACGGCGGTCACGGTCACGGTGTTCCCCACCTTCGCCGCGCTCGCCACCTTGCGAACGGCGCATTTTTTCGAGATTAAATTCCGATGAGGCGATATTCACCCCGATTAATACCTGTATCGTCAGGTTGTGGCGTTGTTCAATGGCGCGCAATGCATCACGTTTCGTATTAAGCAGGTGAAGCGCTACTTCCTGCGGCGCAATCAGCCTCAGGCTGCTCCACACTCCGCTGCTGGCTTCTTTTTCGATAGAGCGGATCATCTGGATGCTCATCGATTCGTTCGAGCGGATAATCCCACGGCCAACGCAATGCGGGCACTGCACCATGTTGCTTTCAGAGATCGATGGGCGCAGGCGTTGCCGCGACATTTCCAGAAGGCCGAACGGGCTGATGCGTCCCAGCTGAATTTTAGCGCGGTCTGCTTTCAGGGAGTCTTTAAGGGCTTTTTCAACAGCGCGGCGATTGCGCGATTCCATCATATCGATCAAATCGATGACGATAAGGCCGGCGAGGTCGCGCAAGCGGAGCTGGCGAGCCACTTCTGCCACTGCTTCCAGATTGGTTTTGGTTGCGGTTTCTTCGATGTTGCGTTCGCCAGTGGCACGTCCGGAGTTGACGTCGATGGAAATCAGCGCTTCGGTGGGGTTGATTACAAGATACCCGCCGCTCCTGAGTTTGACCACGGGATCGTGCATCGACAGCAGCTGTTCTTCAATATTGTAGGCATAAAATAGCGGTGTCGCTTCTTTGTAATGCTTGATTTTCGGCGTGTGGCTGGGCAAAAGGAGTTTCATGAATTCCTTGGCAGCTTTGTATCCATCATCTCCCTCAATGATCAGTTCATCGATATCGCTGCTATACTGGTCGCGGATGGCGCGCTTAATGATATCGCTTTCCTCGTAAATCAGGGCAGGGGCGTTGGATTTTAGCGTGTCCTCGCGGATCTGGTTCCATAATTTGACCAGATAATCGTAATCTCGTTTTATTTCAGCTCGCGTTCGGTCCATACCGGCAGTGCGTATAATGACGCTCATGCCCTGGGCAAGCCGCAGCTCGGTCGAGATGGCTTTCAGGCGTTTGCGGTCGTCGGCACTGGCGATTTTGCGTGAGATGCCGCCGTCTTTCGGCGAATTGGGCATCAATACGCAGTAACGTCCGGCCAATGACAGGTAAGTAGTAAGCGAACATCCCTTATTGCCACGCTCTTCTTTAATGACCTGCACCAATACGATCTGGCCGCGGCGTATGACTTCCTGAATCTTATAACGCTTAAAAAACAGGTTCTTCTTCGGGCGGTTCTGGTAGTCTTCCTCTTCATTGGAAAGCGTTTCCACGCCTTCAGCCGTCTGATTTTCAGAAGCAGAATGATCGGCAGCATGTTCTGAACCCAAGGTTTCCGTAACCTGCGTTTCTTTATGCTCACCGGCTTCTTCCGCATTGCTGAAAGCAGGCTCGGAACCAGAAATAGCATGGTCGCCGGTTTCGGGCATTTCGACTTCTTCGCTGATCGAAATATCGATGGCGCCCTGCGTTAGGTAGGCCGGGTGGTCATTCTCGGCGTCCTGTGACCCGTGCGCAGAAGATTCAAACAGGTTGGCCGGTGGAAGAAAGTCGGTTGTTTCATGAGACGGTGCATCCGAAGCGGATGAGAGCGATTGATGTTCAGAGGCGGGGTTTTCCGTGATTTCACTGGTTGTGTCGCCGGAGGTATCCTGTTCGCGAGTAGCCTCAAGATCGTTGCGTTCTTCCGCTTCTTCGGGCGTCTCCTCGCGCTGTGCTTCTTCCATCAGGCGTTTACGGTCGGAAACTGGTATCTGGTAGTAATCAGCGTGAATTTCTGAGAAAGGCAGAAACCCTTGCTTGCCTCCGCCATATTCGACGAATGCCGCCTGAAGCGATGGTTCTACCCGCGTGATTTTAGCAAGGTATATATTGCCCTTGAGCTGTTTCTTGGACGTGCTTACGAAATCAAAATCGTAAATCTGGTTTTCATCGGCGATGACGACCCGGGTTTCTTCCGGATGCTGTGCATCGATCAACATTCTTTTTGCCATAACGGCGACTCCTATCAATGAATCGCCTCAAAGGATAGGGTAAGCTCAGTCGGAAGATGGTGATTCCTAAGATAATATCAGGCCAACGCCGCCTGAAGTTGCGTCATAACGCGCACTCCCTTCGGACAATAGCCCGGGCGGTGAAAAAAATGCCTGTAAAAACTGACGGAATAAACAATCCATACAAATAACTGAGATACCATTACCTATCGAGGTCGAGGTTATTTAAAAGCTCCAAAAATCCCTAAGTCAAAGCCCATTTTTTATGCATCCAGCTCATGTTTATTATTTATTCTGAGGTGGTTATTGCTAAATGGCCTTTGCCGTAAATTCTTTTGTATATTGCGCCACGCGTGTTCGCATAACCATTACACCAATATACTATAGAGGTAAAAAAAATATTACACAATCAATCTTTATAAAAAATACTATTTCCCTTGATCTTATCTCTTACATAATTGATAATTAAATCAAGGCATTGTTGTTTTTTATTAAGCTTTCAAACAGTAATGATCATGGCGTCTGTTTACCCGCGGTTTCTTAACCGGTTTTTGGATAACCAAAGAGTGCAAATGCTGCTACAAGTGCAGCTGGATATCCTGAAGCGTGCAGGGCAGGCGATTGAACGCCTTCCCCCCCGGCTTAGGGCTCTTCTTCCAATATCAGTAGGCTTGCTTGTCGTGTTTTTGCTTGGGCGGGCAACCGCGAAGACAATTGCACCGCAATTCGCATTCTGGTTTTTGCCGGTACCGCTGATATATTACTTATACCTCAGGATCATAGATTGCGATAGCAGTAGTTTGTATGTAAAAGTTTCGCGCCGTAGCGGAGCGGTCAGCCTGTGCGGGTTTTTTTTGGCGCTATTTACGGCAGGGCTATGGCAAGCGGCAGCATTGGTGATGGGCATGGTTGGCGGAATGTTTGTTTTTACCAGTTATCAGGAATTTCGTCGCCTGGTGTCGCGCAATGTCATGGGGGCTTTTGCGGCATGTGTCGGGGCATTATCCGGCATTGGCTATTTTCTGATGCAAAAATACTGCTGGAAACTGGTTGCGACGGCGACGGCGGACGTCGTCTATTTTTTCCTTCACCGGTTCATTCCCAATATGTCCGTTTTCGAAAATGGGCATCGCCTATTCAAGGCTATTAAATTGCCTGTATTTACCCATCCGATTATTAATGTGCCTCCTCCTGTTGTTGCGCCGCCCCAGCCGCCGCCCCATTATGTATTCCACGAATTTCATCGTCAGGTGCCAATAAGGGCATACCAGCATATTTTTCCTGCGCATCCTCCCCCGCCGCCGCCTGTCTTGTTACCTCCTGCCAATCCGCAGCCCATAGTCCCCAATGGTTTTTTCGATTTCATGG
>Ga0207080_1140_pt3 | contig 12245 bp, 12 predicted proteins | sample Alteio_BWMinHeat_58_FD_153532 | JGI IMG/M metagenome (GOLD analysis project Ga0207080, IMG submission 153532) | Enriched cells from forest soil in Barre Woods Harvard Forest LTER site, Petersham, Massachusetts, United States -... | ecosystem: Environmental > Terrestrial > Soil > Temperate forest >...
GTCTTGTCCCGTAATGCCAGTAATTAATGCCGACTTTTTCATATTTTATTCCTATTGAATAGATTACTCGATCCTAAAAACATCTGGCTCAATCGCTTCATCGATCTTGAATCTAAAAAATTAAAGGGAACTGGCATTAATCTTGAAATTAGCACAGATCTTCTTTCACAAAATGCACTACTAGATTTTTTAGCACAAAACTCTATTAACGTATTTCCATACCCAGAAAGTAACAGGCAGACTGACTCTACGGGAATATCTAGTTCTGTTGACAAAGCAATTGCTGTTAAAAGACCAATAGCCGTGACAACAAACGCCCTGTTCCGCCATCTCCACGGGCTACATCCGTCAATTCTCATGAACGGACCAAAAAAAACTCTGTCACTATTCTCTTCTCCTTTTCAAAACAAGATCAGAACCATTAAAGAAATTATGGCTGATGGCGCTGAATCTGTTTCCTTACTGCGCGACCTCTATTCAGAGAAAAAATTTATTCAGCAATTTGAAAAAATACTCGATCAGATCCAGTCACAAGAAAAAAATGTGATCCTGGAGAGAAGAAAATTTAATCGCATTCTCGATGATTCTGCACGGAAGGAATTAGATCCAATCATCAGCGAGTTAAAAGCGCTCAGCCCTGACATGTTTAAAAGAAAAATTCCTCGAGCAAATGTCCAACAAGCCTTTATTTTTGATGCTGTGAGACGTTTTGCAAAGCCATCGGATAAAATTTTATGTGTCGGTTCCCATGAAGATACAGCTTCAGACTCTCTTAAACAACTCGGGTATTCGATTACAGAAATCGATCCTGCAATCAATTGGGATTTAGAGACATTTTTCAATCTTCCGAGCACATTCCGTGAAAGTTATGATCTGATTTTTTCAACATCTGTTTTAGAGCATGTTGAACATGACGAGCAATTTATCCAGCTCTTAATTGAACTTCTAAAACCCAAAGGAAAGGCTTTTTTAACATTTGACTACAAAGAAGAATATAAAAAAGGGGATAAAATATTTGATTGTAACTATCGATTTTATAACCTGAAAGATCTTTACTCTCGAATTCTTCCTCTTCTTGAAGAATGTACCCTTTTAGATGAAGCTAACTGGTTCCCTGCACAGCAAGACTTTAAATTCTGTGGTATACAATACTGTTTTGGAACTCTCAGTTTCCAGAAAAACGGATCGAGTAATCTATTCAATAGGAATAAAATATGAAAAAGTCGGCATTAATTACTGGCATTACGGGACAAGACGGCTCTTATCTAGCCGAACTCCTATTAGAAAAAGGATATAACGTACACGGACTAATCAGAAGATCTTCCTCTTTAAATACCGATCGCATTTGTCACTTAATCGGAAATGAAGCCTATAAAGAGCGATTCTTTTTACACGAAGGAGATTTAACAGATGCTTCAAGCATCAAAAGAGCGATTGAAAAAGCAAGGCCTCAAGAAATTTATAATTTAGGCGCCATGAGTCATGTTAAGACTTCTTTTGACTTGCCTGAATACACCATGCAGGTTGACGCTTTTGGCGTTCTCACGCTTCTTGAAATTCTAAGAAACAGCAAAACGCGTATCAAACTCTACCAAGCCTCAACATCTGAACTCTTCGGCAAGGTACAAGAGATTCCACAAAAAGAGACAACTCCCTTCTACCCACGCTCTCCCTACGGCGTCGCAAAGCTATGCGCCTATTGGCTTATTGTCAATTACAGAGAAGCCTACAACCTCTTTGCTTGTAATGGCATCTTATTTAATCACGAAAGTCCGCGCAGAGGAGAGACTTTTGTGTCGAAAAAAATTACACGTGCAGTCTCTAGAATCAAATACGGGCTTCAAGAGACTCTTGTTTTAGGGAATTTAGATGCACAACGCGACTGGGGCTATGCAAAAGACTTCGTAAAAGGGATGTGGCTCATGCTACAGCAAGAGATCCCAGATGACTATATTTTAGCAACAGGCGTAACAACATCTGTTAGACGTTTTGTTGAGCTCAGCTTTGCCTATGTCAATATTGACCTGGTCTGGAAAGGTAGCAAAGAGAATGAGGTTGGGGTTGATTCCGCAACCGGAAAAATACTTGTGAGGGTCTCCTCCGACTATTTTAGACCAACAGAGGTCGATCTTTTAATCGGAGATCCTTCCAAAGCCCGCACTCAAATCGGATGGCAGACAGAGACTTCTGTAGAGGAGCTTGTTAAAGTAATGATGGCAGCAGACGTGGAAGTGGTTAGTGAGAGCAAGATTCCCTTAACCTGTTCCTAGAGAGCCTCTTATAACATTTCACGATAAAGGCTCCGACCGCCGGAGAAATGGCGTAATAAAGGCTTAACCTTAAACGATTAATAACTGTTTTTCTGGTATAGAGCAGCCTTACAATTTGATTGAGCTCCGACACCTCATCTTGTGAATCTTTAACTCTAGATTTTATAGAGATGAGCATAGATAGAGGCGTTTCATTACACAGAGCTCGCTGGATCTGTTTCGTTTCATAGGAATCAGCGCCAAAAAAGTCTGTGGCAATCTTGTTATAACCATAAATTCCAATACCTAGTCGATGAACATAGCCTTTGTCTAGAAATGAGTCATTGCCTGATCGTTTAAATAAATAGACATCAGATAAATACCCAACATCGAGCTTTGTTTTAACCATCCCACAAATTCTTGCGACATGTGCCCAACATGTTGCAAAATAAGCCTCTTCAACAATGCTCTCCATCCATCTTGATCGCAAGACCACAAGAGAACTCATAAAGCTAAATAACCCAGCAGAAGTTTCTAATAGACGAAAAAACTCACGCCTCTGTTCTATATTCGAGAGACTAAATTTCTGGTCAGTATGTAAATTCAGCACAAATTGCGTTTGAATGCATTTTTTTATTTCCAAGTCATACGCATGAAAATTACACAAATAACAGTCCAAGCCAGATTCTATAGCTTTTAAGACTTTAGCTAACGCTCCTTCTGCCATGAGATCATCACTACTAAATAACCAGACGTATTTTCCTTGAGCATGTTGCACCGACAGATCCATATCTCTGTCTATTCCTCCCCGTGCCTCTCTTTTAACGTAACGGAGTTGAATGTTGGGATTTTTTTGAAACTCTTTTACAACTTCGCACGTATTATCTTGAGATCCCCCATCAAGTACAACAATCTCTACAGATTCGTTTAACTGCGGTATAATACTAGATAAGGTCTCTCCAATAAACCTTCCAAAGTTATACGTCGGCATACAGATTGAAAGAAGAATGTTACTCATGAACCCGCTACTTGTTTTTTAAATAAAAAAAATAAAGAAGTAAACCCCATCAGGTTCAATACAGAAAGAAGACCCACGAGTTGCAAAGTTTGATTCGCCTTTTTACTCAGCACCATCAGGCGCTTGCGCGTTGCTTTTTCAAAAGAAGTCTCATTTTCAAACCACGTACCAGAAAAGAGGTGACGCGCAGAGATGGCCAAGTCTTGTTGTGGTGCATCAAAATAAAAAGCAGGGAAAGCAATGTCGATATTGCCAGATTTATTCCCAAATTTTTTCAAGCACTCTCCTAAAACAGAAAAGGTGCGGTGAGAGACGCGATTAATCACCGCATCTCGATCAACACCTGGATAGGCAAGTTCTAGTGGATCCCAATTCTGGATCAGCCACTGTATACTTTCAAAAAGAACAGGGTGCCTAGATTTTGCACCAATAAGGTTATTTGTTACTAACACAGAAGAGTTTAAAGGCGTTTGATCCGGCATCTGTAGTCCACAGTAAAGATCGTAGTTATAGTGGTGCGCATCGAATGGCTCTAGACAGATGATGTCATGGTCAACATAAACCCCTCCCTCTCGATACAAAATCTCGTAGCGCAATAGATCCGATTTTTCCCCATAATTATCAGATTTTTCATAACAACTCCCCAGATACTGCAATGGAAAATCTTCAATCCTGCACAACTCCATAGCGGGATGCGGCAGGGGGCGATGCCGATCGGTCCAAAATTTGACTCTCCAACCCGGATGTTTGGTCATCCAGCTCTTGACATTTTCGACCGACTCTTGTGGAAAAGACTTGGGTCCCACCCAAATAAAGTGGATCAACTTGGGAATTTTCAGACTCTCAGACTTTTTAAGAAGCGCGCAGTTTTCTTCGAAAAGAGTTTTAAAAAAATGGAGATTCTTAAAATCCTCTTCTGTCTGAACATACTGCCATGCAGGGAGATCCTTCCCCATTAAAGTCTCAAAATCACGTTTTATTTCAGGAGGATTTTTTTGACAGCTTGCCAAAAATAATACTAAAAACAGGTAAATTATGTGCACACCCTCTCCCATCTTGACACTTTTATCTAAAAGGTATAAACAGGAGAGGAATATTTATCAAAGGCATTTTCATGGAAGAAATTGAAGCGCTCCACATCCTTTCTCACATGCCAAAAGGCAGGCAGCTCCTTTCTGCTCACAAATCTGCAACAGAAGCTCTTCTTGATCCCTTGGCAGCTTCTTGGGAAAAACTCAACTCATGGAAAGAAGATCTAGCCCTTGTTAAATCACATGGAATCACACTGATCGCCCACAACGATCCACGCTACCCTAAAGCTTTGCGTGAGGCTTCCGACTTTCCTCTCATTCTCTACGTTAAAGGAGAATTACTCCCCTTAGATCATTCGAGCATTGCGATTATTGGAACAGAAGAGTGCTCTTTATTTGCTAAAGATACGACGCGAAAAATTGCGCAAGAGCTCGCAGAAAAAGGGGTTACGATCACAAGTACACTTGAGCGAGGCATCAATACAGCGGCCCATTTGGGCGCGCTTCTTTCAGGACGCACAGTCTCTATTTTGAACTCAGGTTTTGCACAAATCAATTCAAGCGATACCCTTGCACTGACCTCTCATATTACACATAAAGGCGCCGTTGTCTCTGAGTTTCCGATGAATATGGCCCAAAAACAGATCCCCATCAACAGACGTTCGCGTCTGTTGCATTTTTTTTCAGAAGTTCTTCTTGTGACCGAAACATCGACAAAGAGTCCAAGTTTAAAGCTTGCCTCCTCTTTTGAAAAACCGTGTTTTGCTTTTTCAGGACTTGCGAATGCAGAATTTCTCGCTATTAAAAAAGCAATCCTTGTACAAAATGTTCAAGAAATTTTATCGTTCTTATACTCAAATAACTTGAAGAGTTGGAAAGACCTTCATCCCTCAAGTTCTTTCAGTTTAAAACAAGATTGATCTTAAAACTTTTCCCCCTGAGTCATGTTTAATGAGTAAAGCTCTTGTCATCGTCGAATCTCCAGCTAAAATTAAGACACTGAAAAAATTTTTAGGCTCTGGTTACTTATTTGAATCATCCGTTGGACATATTCGCGATCTACCCAAAAAAGGGTTCGGGATCGATGTTGAGCATGACTTCGAACCTCAATACACCTTAATGGAAGATAAAAAAGAGGTGGTTGAAAAGCTGAAAGCTGCTGCAAAAAAAGCAGATGTCGTTTATCTCGCCCCTGACCCTGACCGAGAAGGAGAGGCGATTGCTTGGCACATCGCTGAAATCTTGCCAAAAGGAACAAAGATCAAGCGCACAACCTTTAACTCGATCACAAAAGAGGCGGTTTTAGAAGCTCTTAAGCATCCGCGCGCTATTGATCTTGCGCTTGTCAATGCACAGCAAGCAAGACGCTTACTTGACCGCATCGTTGGCTACAAGATCTCTCCAATTTTAACACGGCGCGTAAGGGGCAACTCTTCTGGTGGATTATCTGCCGGCAGAGTGCAATCCGTTGCTTTAAAACTTGTTGTCGATCGAGAAAAAGAGATTGAGGCTTTTACTCCCATTGAATACTGGGTCCTTGCAACGACTCTCCAAACTAAGACCGGCGAACCGCCCTTTCTTGCATCCCTCTATTCCATTGATGGGAAACGGATTGACAAGGAACCAGTTGTTGGAAAAGAGATTTTTACAATTCCCAGCCAAACAACTGCAGAAGAGGTGACGGCACGCTTAAAAAAAGCCTCATATAAAATCGAATCGATCGAAAAAAAAAGAGAAAAAACGGAACCCTGTTCCCCCCTTTATTACCTCCACTCTACAACAAGAGGCGAGCCGACACTTTGGGTTTTCTGCTGCACGTACAATGAGCATTGCTCAAGGGCTCTATGAAGGTGTGGATCTTGGACAAGATGGCTCTGAGGGTCTTATCACTTACATGCGTACCGATTCGGTACGCATTGCCCCCGAAGCGCTCGATGCGGCACGCGCCTATATCAATAGCCACTATGGCAAAGAGTACCTGCCCGATCAGGCGCGCCACTACTCTACTAAAAAAAGTGCACAAGATGCCCACGAAGCGATTCGCCCAGCAACCCTTAGCTACCCACCAGAAGCAATTGCAAAGTTTTTAACAGCCGATCAATTTAAACTCTATCAGCTGATCTGGCGCCGTTTTCTCTCTTGCCAAATGACACCGGCTGTCTACGACACAATTAGTTGTGATATTCAAACCGATCAAAAGATCCAACTCCGCTCTACCGGTTCGATGCTCAAATTTTCTGGATTTCTTGCCGTCTACGAAGAGAAACAAGATCAGGAAGAGCGAGAAAAAGAAGAGACTGAAAAATTACTCCCCTTTCTTTCAGAAGGGCAATCTCTCAAGCTCGTTGACGTCGATGCCAATCAATCTTTTACCAAACCGCCTGCCCGTTTTACAGAAGCCTCTCTTGTCAAAGAATTAGAAAAGTCAGGAATTGGCCGCCCATCGACTTATGCAACGATCATGAATAAGATTCAGAGTCGTGACTATACGGTCAAAGAAAAAGGAACTCTCAGGCCAACAGAACTTGGCAGAGTTATCGCTAAAATGTTAGAGGATAATTTCAAGCTGATCATGGATGTCGGTTTTACTGCTGCCATGGAAGATGAACTTGAAAATGTCGCAGAAGATAAAAAAAATTGGAAAGAACTGCTACGCGATTTCTGGAATAATTTTATTCCGATGGTCGAACTTGCCGAAAAAGAGGCTTTTGTTCCCAAAGAATTAACAGATCAAGAGTGTCCTCAATGTGGGAAGCCCTTACAAAAAATCTGGTCTCGTAGTAAGTATTTCTACGGCTGCTCCAATTATCCAGAGTGTAAATTTACAGCGCCAATCGAAGCTTTACAATTTAGTAAAGAAGAGTACAATCCCGATTTTGATTGGGATCAAGTCTGCCCTAAATGCGCAAGCCCGATGCAGCTACGCTTTGGAAAATTTGGCCCCTTCCTTGGATGCCAAAAGTACCCCGAATGCCGTGGCCTTGTCAATATCCCCAAAAAGGGGGAGTTGCCAGCCGAGGAGATGCCCAAGTGTGTCGCAATTGGCTGTGACGGGAGCCTCTCTGCACGTAGATCCCGTTTTGGCAAAGTCTTCTATTCGTGCAGTAATTATCCCGACTGCGATGTGATCGTCAACCATCTCGATGATTTAGAGACAAAGTACAACGACCATCCCAAGACGCCTTATGTCAAAAAAGCAAAGAAGGGAAAGTTTGCAAAAAAGGGAGAGAAAAAAGAGACGAAAAAACGGACTCAACCGGCATGCACTCTCTCAAAAGAGCTTGCAGAGGTTGTTGGCGCACATGAACTCTCTCGTCCAGAGGTCGTTAAAAAGATCTGGGAATATATTAAGGGACACAATCTACAAGATGAAAAAAACAAACGTCTCATTGTACCAGATAGCAAATTGTCGAAGATCCTCGGCAAAAAACCTGTCGACATGATGAAATTAGCGGGGCTACTCAACAAGCACATTGAAAAATAGACATGAGCCTATCTATACCCCAAACTACAGGCTACAAGCAGAGCTCTCTTATTTATCCGGCTCTATTTTTCTTTTTTCTAACACTCTCGATGGACTGTCTACGTGTTAATGTTGGTTTTTTAAAATTTAAAATCACCCACGCTGTCGCATCTCTTTTTTTTCTCTTCGTGCTCTTCTATGTAAGAAAATTAGTGATACCAAAAGGAGTTTTATTCATTGCCGTAATGATCTTTTCCTCTCTTGCGCTCTCTTGTGTTGCAGGTGGTTGTACACTCTCCTCATCACCTTACCTTCTCGCCTATCTCTTTAACTTGTGCGTCTATTTTTTAGTCCCATTTTCAATAGTTCTATTGTTTGACCACGAAAAAATTTTTAAAATTTACTTCTTCTCTTTTATAATTATAGGAATTTGCGCTTGTGTACAATTAATTGCTTCCTGTTACGGTTTTTCTGGTCCTTTCACTCATCAATTTATAATCCTAGGTTCAAAAGTTGTAACAAGACCAGATGCTTTTGCAGAAGAGCCCTCTTTTTACGCTCTTTATATGACGTCATTCGTTATGTTTTACAACACAAAATCGATCCTTAATAATTCATTATATTTAAAAAATATTTTGTTTTGCAACTTATTGTTACTAATTTCCACGACAACCGGGTCAATAGCTGCTTATTTTTTTTATGCTTTTATACTCATTTTTTTTAGTTTTTTTATTAAACAAATAAAAGCCAAGCATATACTTATTCCTCCACTTGTCTCTCTCATCTTTTTATTGTCTGTATTTTTTATTTTTAACAATGTCTTTACAGCCGTAATCGCAAAACATTTTTACTCTAAAGGGAGTCATGAATCCTTCTCTATTCGCATAACCAGTATCTACGACAACTTAGCAATTTTTTGTGACCATCCTTGGCTGGGAATTGGTCTTGGAAATATTGGCCCCTACTTATACGAACAAAAAGTTCTGGGCTCCCCCATTGTTCTTAACATAACCCAAGAACAATGGATTACCTATGCTCCAAGCTGTTTTATCCCGGAAATGTTGGCAAGTTTAGGGTTTGTCGGATGTATCGCCCTTACAATTTTTGCCATTTACCTTGTTTGCCTCGTGAAAAAAGCTTACGCCTTTTGCAAGGAAGAGAGTGAAAAAAATTTTCTTCTGGCCTTATTTATCTCTCTTGTTGTCGTCTTGTGTGAAATGCAAATTAACCAAGGCCTCTTTCGCTCCTACATCTGGGTCCATATCGCTCTATTGATTGGACTCTGTTACAAAACCATCTCTAAATATTCAAAAATATGAAAACTCTCTGTTTCGATGCCCGACTAATTCTTTCTGCAGGCGTTGGTAGATACATCCAAAATCTAGCCTTTAGAATGGGAAAAGCTCCTTTTCGCGTTATTTTGATCGCAACAGCTGAGGGTGTGAAAGAGTTCCCTTGGCTTGAGAGACACGAGATTATTTTTAATCATGCGGCAATGAATAGTATCGAAGAACAGATTCAAATCCCCCGTCTTGTTCCTAAATGTGATCTCTTCTGGTCACCAAACTTTAACATGCCACACCTGCCAATGCGTGCCGCACAACAGATTGTAACCATCCAAGACGCTTCTTATTTTAGCCCTCATACGCAGCTCAAATGGCATCAACGACTCTTATCCCATGCAATTTTAAAAAGGGTCACTCGCAAAGCAGATCATATTTTTACAATTTCACAATTTTCCAAAGATGAACTTATAAAATACACAGACGTTGCCCCAGAAAAAATCTCTCCTATTTATCTTGGCATTGACCATCAACAATTTTCTAATATCACAGAGACTCCTCCAAACGAAACAACACCTTTTTTCTTTTATGTGGGTAATACAAAGCCACATAAAAACCTAAAGCGCCTGGTACAAGCCTTTGAGCTTTTACTCAAAGAGGGTTACAAGTACCGCCTTCTCTTTGCTGGTAAAAAAGAGGGCTTTCGAGTGAACAGCGATGTGGAAGCTTATGTCGCACAGACTCCTCTTTTACGCAACCATGTCTCTTTTCTTGGAGCAATTGATGATGCAACCCTTCTTGGGCTCTACACCCATGCACAAGCCCTTGTTTACCCAAGCCTTTATGAGGGGTTTGGCTTCCCACCGGTTGAGGCGATGCGTTTTGGCTGCCCAGCTATTGTAGCACGTGCCGGCAGTATCCCAGAGGTGTGTGGCGAGGCAGCATATTATGTTGACCCACTCAATATAGAAGATATTGCAGCCGGGCTCAAAAAAGTTGCTACAGATCAAGCCTTAAGGCAAAAACTGAAAAGTGCAGGTCAAACACACGCCAAACGCTTTACCTGGGACAAGTGCGCAGAAGAACATTTTGAAGTGATTAATAGACCTGAGCTTAATGTAAACGCCAAAAGTTGTAAGTGGATTCTATAGATAAATTGTTCTCAGTTGCAAACTGTTCTACAGCAATTCGAACACTTGGCCAAGTCCAATCATCTCCACATAAGATCCCTTGATTTTTTACGAAAGGATACCAAGCAGTTAAATCTTCGTAGACAGCTTCAGTTGTATGATCCCCATCAATATAAATCAAATCTGGTTTTACTAATAAAAGATGAGAAGCCTCAAGACTTGTCATTTTCATAGGAATAACTGTAGATGTTAATCCCCAATGGATCATATTAGAGAGAAATTGTTGATAAACTTGCGATAGAATTGGTTGATACCAGACCTGTCCGATTTGTTGTTCTTCATTTCCAAGCCATGTATCCACTGAATAAAGAATTCCTCCGCGTTTTTTAGCCGAGTTGCAAAGTCTCTTGTCGACCCACCGCCGATCCAGCTTCCTATCTCAATAGCAATTTGAATATTATTTTTTTCAAAAATATCAGCAATCTCTTTCTGGTTGACGTAATGACCAAACGGATCTTCTGGTAGAATATTTATTAAATTGTATGGTTCTGGAAGATTTGTAGTTTCTATTGCATCTATCTCTACCCTTTTCATCGGCTTGTTTTTCTTTTTTTTTGCAAATTTTTGATGTGTAGGAATTAGTGAAGAGGCAATACGCTCTGAGCTAATAATAGAGAAAGGCGAGATAAAAGAGAAAATTCCTATGGAAATTAAAGTAAAAGAAAAAAAACGTAAAAATTGGGTCATAAACAATTATCCTTGTTGTGATTTTGTAGAGCCGCATACTCCTTAAGAACTAAGTAAGTGTAGTAATAAATAGCCGAGGGACAAAGATGTTCTTTTGCAAAAGCATTAGCTTGAACCGAGATTTGTCTCACTTGAAAATCATGCGCTTGAGCCCACAGCAATTTCTCTTCTAGATCTGAAAGATCTTCTTGAATCGGGATAAAATGAACATAAGGTATTAAAATAGGATAAAACCATTCTATATTATGGGTGACTTGTTTCAGAATAACGCAGTTGCTGCATAGTTGCCAGTAGGCTCTTGACCAGGAAGTTGTATTGCCATCGATGAGTAACTGATATTTATATTTAAGATGAGTTTTAATGGATGCAAACCTGTCAAAATAGTTTGAAAAAGATCTTTGAATAGCTTCAGGGTCCAAGCAGCCTACAAGAGAATGAAATTTTGCATCGATCAAATGAGGCTGTTTAAGTGAGAGAATAACCGCCTGTGATCTGGGCGCCGTTAAAAAATAGTCAAACGTTGCAGCGCCCCCTGTTGTGGATCCTCTCCAAAAAGCGCACGACTTCTTCTCCTTCCATGGATACGCTGCATTTCCACGATCAACCTCTAAAGCCAACCTTTGAATCATGTTCGAATCTGCAAGTTCAAAGTTTGGCATGAGAACAGCTTTGTTTTGATGTAGCCGATCTTTGGCTGGTCCAAAAACAGGCGCACAAATTCTCAAATCCCCGATTCCATCTCCTAAATCATAGACAAAATAGCAGTCTGGAATTCGAGTCAACGCGGCCAACCCTGAAAAGAACTGACACATGACAGATGCCCTTATCCTAGCTATAGGCGCCTCTTCAGTCTCATAGCGATAAAACCCAGGGGAACCATTTTTAATTTCGCAGAAAAGAAAATAGGGATTTCCGCTTTGTTGCACGGCATAGAGCACTTCTTCTTTTGATGCCATCTCGTGCTCTATGAAAAAAGCAAGATCTTCATAAATTTGCTTTAGCATCCAGTTTGGAGGAGAATCAGAGGCCAGTTTTTCTTTTAGCTCGTCCTGCCAATGAAGAAATTCTTCTAGAATTTTTTGAGAAGATGCTACTTTCTTGTGTTTTTTTTTATTTTTAACTAACTCAACAACTGGAGAAGAGTGCTCTACACCACATATATTTCCAAATAAAAGTGCAAAACAGAGTATTCTAGATAGAGTTGAAAAAAAATGCATATCCCCCTCCTCCCGATCGACCAACGTTTGACCGAAACAAGTTATCTCAGTGAAAGTTTTTTTTCAACTTTTTAATCCTCGAGAAGACGGAGCTTCTGTGCTTGCTT
>Ga0207080_1155_pt1 | contig 12237 bp, 10 predicted proteins | sample Alteio_BWMinHeat_58_FD_153532 | JGI IMG/M metagenome (GOLD analysis project Ga0207080, IMG submission 153532) | Enriched cells from forest soil in Barre Woods Harvard Forest LTER site, Petersham, Massachusetts, United States -... | ecosystem: Environmental > Terrestrial > Soil > Temperate forest >...
AGGTTATTCATAAATTCCATACGCAGGGTTTTTTCAATGCCCTCCATAACGTCTTTCTTTACCGATTCCATGGTGATCATCCGCGTTATTACTTCGACGCTCAGATCATCGGGAAGATTCATCAATACCCTCGCGGCATGATCGGGTTTAATCTTGGATAACACTACTGCAATTGTCTGGGGGTATTCATTCTTGAGGAAGGTGGCGAGTACCTCTTCATTGACGTTGCCGAGCTTATCCCACGTCGTGCGGCCAGCCGGACCCCGTATTTCTTCCATAATGGCATCGACCCGGCCTTTGCCTAACGCCTTAATCAGCAGGCGTTCCGTGCTTTCATAGTTCCCAACCACAGCTCCTGAAGCCGATACTCCTTCAACAAAGTCCATGAACAGGCGCTCTACAATGTCGGAAGGCACCTGGCCGAGGGAAGACATAATATTGGAGATTTCACGTATCTCATCGTCTTCCATCATGGAAAACAGTTTGATCGCCGTTTCTTCACCAATAGCCATCAGAAACATAGCTGCTTTCTGCGAGCCGTTTAGCTTTTTGTACTCGTCTTTAGCATCTTTTTGTTGCGGAGGAGCCATAAATAAACCCTAAAAATCCATGCGTATTATTATTTTCCTACCCAGTTTCGTAATACACCTAACGTTTCATTCGGGTATTTTTCAACGATTTCACTCACCTTTTTTATGGAGGTTGACTTCATACCGCCTTTTATATTAGCCACATCGATCAACAGCTCAGCTTCAGTTGGGCCCGCAGGTGCTCCCATATTTCCGATGCCACCAATACCGCCGCCGCTAGGTAACAGGCGGCCACCACCTGCATTACCTAATGCCGCTAATTCATTTGATACACGGGCACTTGTTGACTGTGACTGTTTAATCAGCTGGTTAACTGCGGGACGCAGGACCAGCAAGATTGCCAGTATCGCCACCACAGCAATGATAAGGGTCTGTATGATCGACTGGGCTTCAAGCTTAAAGCGTTCAAAGATGGAACCTTCGCCAATATTGAAGGATTCCTGTGTAAAGCGCATATTCACCACTTCCATTTTGTCGCCGCGTTTTTCATCATAACCTATAGCGGAGGCAATAAGTGTCTTGAGTTGCTTCAATTCCTCTTCAGTACGTGGCGTATATTGCTGCTTTTCCCCTTCGCCGGAATAGGTGCCATCCACAAGTACGGCCACGGATATCTTATTAATTTTACCGCCTTCGGTTATATGGTTCTGGACGGTTTTCGATATTTCAAAATTCGTTGTTTCATCCGTATGTTCATTCAGATGATTGCTGCTTCCATTTTCTCCGCCCCCGGCAGCGGGTTGTGGCAGGTTATTGGCCACTGAAACACTCTCCTTGCCGGTTTTTTCCTGAGAATTTTCACGCTCAGTGTTTGACTGTACGGATCGTGCGACTTGACCATCCGGATCAAATTTTTCAGAATTGACAACCACGCGGTCAAAATCGATATCAGCCGCTACCTGTACACGAACCTTTCCAGCTCCGATTACTTTTTCAATCAGGTCTTCCAGTGATTGCTGTGTCCGAGTTTCGTAAGCCGTACGGAATTCCTGGGCATTTCCAGCGGCAGCATCCGTTCCTTCACCATCGCCTCGTGCGAGCAGGCGACCGTGGCTATCGACAACGGTAACTTTTGAAACATCCAGTCCCGGTACAGCTGAAGCCACCAAATGCGTGATAGCCATTACTTGAGGATGCTCTAATGCATGTCCGCCACGCATTTTGATGGTTACCGAAGCACTCGGCTTATCCTTATCGCGAGTAAAAAGTTCGCGCTTAGGTATTACAAGATGCACCCGGGCGGTATCCACATCCGACAGTGAAGAGATTGTCCGTGACAATTCACCTTCAAGAGCCCTCATGACATTGATGCTGAAAACAGCGTTGGAACTACCAAACGCTTCTGATTTATCGAAAATTTCATACCCGACTATTGATCCGCCGGAGGGCAAACCCTGCTCGGCCATACTCATACGCATGCGCAAAACGCGGTCAGACGGCACCATAATTTCTGTCCCATTTGCTACAAGCTCATAAGCGGTGTTGGATTTCTCCAGTTCCGCAACAATCTTGGAGCTGTCCTCAAGAGACAGGCCTGTATAAAGAGGTGATAAACTACTGGTGGAAGAGCGTAGGGCAATGACAATGAAACCTACAATTATAAACAGTGCCGCTGTTAGCATTAGCCCGGTATTCGATTTGCCCATTCCTCTTACTGTTTCGGATAAAGCGCTCATAGACCGGCCCCCTGAATATTTTTTATACTTAAAGCAACATATTGTTATTTAACTAAAAATATGCTTTTTTATATTTTTTTACCTGCAACTATAGTACATCATAATATGAAATTATTAAGAATACGTTAATTGAAGGAAAATTTTACCTAGCTTGACATTATTTTATACCACTGACAAGCAATTAGTTGAAAATTATGAGATGGATAGATCCTCATAAATTCTTGCCAGCGAAGCTGTAAACATGGGGAGGGTTAACGGGATGGGGAATATTAAAATAAGGCAACCAACATGCATAAGGATAAGTATCTCAAAAATTTTCTGATAATGCCTGTTGTGTTTTTGAACTAATAAACGGGAAGCGTACATTGCTTCTACCATACTCATATGCCTGTCATATATAAAAAACGGAACGAATATATAGTAGACTGAAACGACGACAGCCGGAATAACCAGTAGAAAAAATCCGCCTACCATCATAAGCGCCAGAACTATTGCTGAAAAAAGCAATACAGGCAGGATAGGAGCCAGATGCTGGTTCATAAAATCAATTGAGAACGGCTGCATACGATATATGCGTAATGTGCAGATAAAAAAAATGTAGTGAAATACGACAAATACAATCCACGATAACATCCCGCCGATCACCGGGCCAAGGACGTCGATAAGGCCTGCAGCCAGCAAAATAGTCAGTAAAACCATACCGCCAGCGAAAACCGTCATGATGTTGTGATCAAAGGTAAAGCGCAAACTGTCGTTGAGAACAGTATGAAGGGAAACTGCTGGCAATTCCGGACGGGGAGTACTGGCGTCTATATTATGCCGACTAAAAAATAATGCGATATCGTTTATCTGGTTAGCCGGGACACTCTCATGAGCGTCATCGACAAAAATTCCGGTATCGGGTCCAATTTTCTGGGCACGTATACGACGCATAATGCTAAGCAAATCATGCGGGCCATCCTTGGTGCCATTAACGTCTAAATAATATTGAACCATAGTTGCTTTAATCCAGATGTTTTTCAGGTTTTATTTCCACAATGTGTAAAGTAATACTGATAATCATTTAAAATTACCTTAAGTAAAGGCATTGCCGCCAGTGTTTTTGCTTGATAACATAACTTTAAAGCAAGTCATGTGAGAGGATACATACCATGATATATCGTACTGCTTCCAAATTTATTCTGCTACTTACCATTATTTTCAGTTTATCTTCTGGCGTGCATGCTGGCATTGGCACCGTTGGTGGCAGCATAGGAAATGTGGGCTCACCTGTTATCCCTAGCAATCTTCCCCCACCTTCCAAGGAAAGCCCGGCTTCACCTAATGAAAGTACTGCCGCACCCAAAGTGCAGAAAGCAGATAAAGATCATGCGCCGCTGCTGGTCATTACATTTAGCCAGAAACGCGTCAATTTTGAACGTACGCTTATTCAAGCCATAGTTACTAATGAAAAAAACTTTCCGGGCAGTGGATACGATGTGGTGAGCGCTGTGCCAAGTATAAACGCAACCACACAACAAGGCGGTCGTCTTTCAGACATGTTCAACAGTAATCTCAATGCTGTGGTAGAGCAGATGATGAGTACCGGGTTAACAGCAGACAGGATTCATACCAGCACTGAATCGAATGAAGGTTTGACCAGTCAGGAAATTTCAATATTTAGCAATCAATAAGCTTACTTTCCAAACCCGGTGAGTGGAATTCCCAATAGACGGGGTGCAGGCAGCGAAGCAATTTTCGGGGAATTTAACCGAAAAGATTAAATACTATTTGTCAGCGAATCAGCCTGATATTTTCCAGCATTTTCGGTTCGGAACCAGAGTTGTCCTCAAATGAAAAATCGCCGCTGTCGTTTTCTTCATCTTCTGCGGTTTGTATTTTATCCGTGCGCTTACATTTTCCATCGATAAAAGCGCCATCCTCAATAGAAATGACTTCATGCATGATAATGCCTTCAACATTGCAGGAAGCACAAAGCTGAACATTTTTTGCACGAATAAGCCCTTTGACTTTTCCGTATACCACCACGCAATTGGCAACAACCTCGCCTTTAATATACCCATTTCCACGGATGGTGAGCATGGCACAGCGTATATTGCCGTTTAATGTGCCGTCGAAATCAATGTTGCCATCACTTACAATATTGCCAAGAACATTGACATCCCGCGTAATGATGGAAGGAATCGCCTCCTTCTTATTTTTATTATTACCGGATGTTTTAGCTATGGCATTTGATTCGTTATTCTTCCGAAACATTTTGTTTTGCCTCCAGGAAATTTTTGGGGTTCATCGGCTGATCGTGATAACGCACTTCGTAATGCAGGTGCGGGCCTGTGCTGCGACCAGTGCTGCCCTGAATGCCAATTATATCGCCTTTTTTAACTTCCTGACCGTCATGTACAAGTATCTGGCTTAAATGTGCATAGCGCGTAGCTATGCCAAAACCATGGTCTATATCAATGGCGTTTCCATATCCACCATTACGGCCGGCAGAAATAACTTTACCATCGGCCGCACTGTAAATTTTCGAGCCGACAGGCCCGGCAAGATCCAGCCCGGTATGAAATGCAAGATGGCCATTGAAAGGATCTATACGATGACCAAAAACGCTCTGTTCTTCAGCATTTTTGATGGGCCTTGACAAAGGCAGGTTGCTCACAATGCTGGTAAGCACTGAAAGATCATCAAGTCCACTGAGCATCTCTTTTGCCTGTGGCGTAAGTAAAACAGTGTCCGCAGGTATATAAGGACCACCTTCTGATGGTGCGTGTGGATGTTTGGGTTTTTCCGGTTTGACATCGGAGTACTGCTTTTTCAGATCATTCAGATTAAGCCCGGTATGTTTGATGATGCTTTCAAGATCCTCCATCTTCCCAGAGGTTTTATCCTGAACACGTTGCACAATAGCTTCGTTGGTGCTTTTCAGCTCAATGACCTTGCTTTCAAGTAAGGTGATGCGTGCAACCAGTTTGGCATTATCCAGTGCGGACAGGGCCGCAATCGGGCCATCGAGCGAAACATTGGGTGCGGTATGTTTATAGGGGCCTATATCAACTGATGCCTTATTATGCACGGTAGCCTGATACACGGTGCTGAAACTGTTTTCGATATGGGCGTTAGTTACAGAGCGTAATGCCTGTCCCTGTTCCTTGAGTGCCGAACGCGCAGCGATAAAACTTCCGGTAGAATACGATGCCCAGGACACGGCGCCAATTGATAAAAGCAGTGCTAAAAATTGAACGGATCCACCGATGGGGATGTGCTTAACTTTACGTTCTGAGACAATGATGATGTTGCGCTTGTGAAACCAACGCGTGAAAAAAACCGATACCGCCGTGATGAAAACCTTCATCTATGTAAACCTCCCTTTTTAGTTAATCCTGCACCCGTTCGAGAACTGCTGCAAAAAAACCATCCACACCATCTTCATGCGGTGTTACCCAGAAATACGATACACCATCTGATGCATCATTACTTATGTTCTTTTTATCCCATATTTTTTCCGCACAAACAACCCTGAAATTGTTTACACTTTTTAACAATTGCGCAATCTGGCGCTCATTCTCATCTTTAAGGATAGAACATGTTGCATAAATTAATCGCCCGCCGGGTTTTACCAGTCGTATTGCACTCTGTAATATCGATTGCTGCAACGCCATGATCTCATTTAGATCGTTGCGGGTGAACCGCCATTTAAGGTCTGGATTACGTCGCCATGTTCCACTACCGCTGCAAGGTGCATCCACCAATACACGATCCGCGGTGCTTTTATGACGTTTTATAAATGCATCATGTTCTGAGGTGATAATATGAGTCTGGATATTATCGACACCAGCGCGACGGATACGTGGCACAATCTGAGCTAAACGTTTTTCCGAAGTATCCCACGCCAGAATGCGTCCCTTGTTTTGCATACTTGCTGCTATGGCCAAAGTTTTTCCACCAGCGCCAGCACAAAAATCGATAACGCGCTGGCCGGGCTTTGCATCCACCAGTTGGGCGATGGCTTGCGAACCTTCATCCTGCACTTCAAAATGCCCTTGTTTGAAAGGTGTAGCAGTAAATACCGGACCACGTTTCGCGAGGCGCAGTCCAACCGAAGAAAGTGTGGTCGGCGTGCATTCAAAACCTTCTTTCTGCAAATCACTCATCAATTGTTCACGCGTAGTTTTAAGTGTGTTGACGCGCAGGTCAGTGGCAGCCTGTTCATTAAGCGCATGTAGTGCAGCTTCAAACGAATCACCAAAACTTTCGTGCAACGCTGCATCCATCCACTCTGGATAATTCAGCCGGACATAATCGGGCATATCAGGGTGTTCTATATTATGCCGCACCAGTTCCTCTATCATTTTTGTTTCATGCTCATCGAAGGGAGTAGGGGAGTACTGGCTGTCTTTAGGAATGCTCAGAATAGTTTGCGGATTATAATCCTTACGCAGCACTATCGCCGCAAACACATAACTGCGCCCATGTACTCTCTGTTCCTCTCGGTCTATCCACCACTCCAGCGCTGCCTTGTGACGCAACACCCAATAGACAAGCTCACTGATGGCGCCGCGATCTTTGGAGCCGATATAACGATGCGACTTGAAATAATTTTCAAGCAGCTTATCGGCGGGGATACGCTTTTGCGATTGCCATGCCATTAGAATCTGGTCGATCAGCTCGATGGCTGCCTGTATACGTGCACCTGGTGTCATGATAATTTATAAGTGATAAGAAAATAATATGGTAAAGGGATTTATGTATAATTTTAAGATGTGTAAACTATCCTTGCTCAATGAGTAATACTATAAAAATATATAGCTTCGGAGAAAATATGGCGGGCAGGGGCGGGTTGAAGGATGAGACAAGGCTTACGATTGTCGTGGAAGAATAAAACCGTTAGTAATTTTATTCATGCCAATTCTGGGGTAATACTCAATTGCTGCGGGTGCCGATAATAATATGAGTGAACAATCTGTTCCTGCTTGCTTTTGCGTATATTCTATCAGTTCTTTTCCGATGCCTTGTTTTTGATAAGCAACATCAACAGCCAGATCGGAAAGATAGCAACAATAGGAAAAATCTGTAAGCGCACGTGATACACCAACAAGCGTGTCATTATCCCATGCGGTAATCAGGATATTGGCGTGGTCAAGCATTGTGCGAATGCGGTCTGGCTGGTCTACTGGCCGCCTTTGCGCCAGTGTAGAACGTTTCAGGATGTCGATAAACTGCTCAGCGGAAATAATTCTGTTGGTGTAGTAAATAATCATGGCAGCGTTGCTTAGCTCTCCATCCGGTAATTCGGCGCTTCCCGTGTAATCGTCACGTCATGAACATGGGATTCGCGCAAGCCGGCGGAAGTGATGCGGACGAATTCACAATTTTTCTGCATGTTAGCGATAGTTGCGTTACCGGTGTAGCCCATCGCTGCTTTGAGGCCACCGATCAGTTGGTGGATAACGCCGGAAACCGGGCCTTTAAAGGGCACGCGCCCTTCGACGCCTTCGGGGACAAGTTTCAGTTTGTCGGAAATTTCCTGTTGGAAATAGCGGTCAGCGGAGCCTCGCGCCATCGCTCCAACCGACCCCATGCCGCGATAAGCTTTATAGGAGCGTCCCTGAAAGAGAATGACTTCGCCGGGACTTTCTTCCGTTCCGGCAAAGAGCGAACCAAGCATAACGCAGTCGGCACCAGCGGCGATAGCCTTGGCCAGATCACCGGAGAATTTAATGCCGCCATCAGCAATGATTGGAATGTTACGTTTCCGGGTGACGGTGAGAACATCTAAAATAGCTGTCAATTGCGGGACACCAACCCCGGCGACGATGCGGGTGGTGCAGATTGAACCGGGCCCGATCCCAACTTTGATTGCGTCGGCTCCGGCTTTTATCAATGCTTCAGCGCCTTCAGCTGTTGCGATATTGCCAGCGATCACCTCTATATCTTTAGAAAGCTGTTTGACGGTTTTTACTGTATCCAGAACGTTTTTTGAATGTCCGTGCGCGGTGTCGACAACAACAACATCAACTCCGGCAGCGATAAGCGCTTCGGCACGTTTGATGCCATCCTTGCCAGTACCGACGGCTGCGGCCACGCGCAGGCGCCCATGGTTGTCTTTACATGAGTGCGGGAATGCCTGGGCTTTTTCGATATCTTTTACCGTGATCAAACCGATGCATTTAAATTTATTATCGACCACCAGAAGCTTTTCAATGCGGTGGCGGTGCAATAATTTTTTAGCTTCATCGCGGCTGATGGTCGGTGGCACCGTAATCAGGTTTTGTTTGGTCATCAGTTCAACGACCGGCTGCTTCGGATCGGAAGCGAAGCGCACGTCGCGGTTGGTCAGGATGCCAACCAGTTTACCGCTGCCGCTTTTGACGACAGGAATACCAGAGATATGGTTGCTGCTCATTAAAGAGAGTGCTTCCGCCAGCGTAGCTTCCGGGTGAATAGTCAGCGGGTCGACAACCATGCCCGATTCAAATTTTTTGACCTTGAGCACTTCATTGGCCTGTCGCGCCTCAGTCATGTTCTTATGAATACAGCCCATGCCCCCATGCTGCGCCATGGCGATAGCGAGATTGGCCTCGGTGACCGTATCCATCGCTGCCGATAAAAGAGGGATGCCGAGCGTAATGTTGCGCGTCAGGCGGGTCTGGGTATCGGCCTGCGACGGGACAATATTAGAGGCGGCGGGTTTGAGCAAAACATCGTCAAAAGTGAGGGCTTCTTGCATGGCTACGTATTCCCTATGTTTTGCCGGATACCTCTAACCAGTTTCGCGTGAATTGTCACGAGTTAAATTAGGAGGCCTTCTGCAATGCCTGGTCAAGATCGGCCATGATATCGTCGGCATGTTCGAGCCCGATAGAAACGCGCATTCCTTCCGGTTTTACGCCCACAGCCGCCCGGTGTTCATCGGAAAGCTGGCTATGAGTGGTTGAAGCCGGGTGGATGATCAGGCTGCGCGTATCGCCAATATTGGCCACATGCTTGAACAGTTTAAGCGACTCGACCATGGATTTAGCCGCATTAAAGCCGCCTTTGACGCCAAAAGTGAAAACAGCGCCGAAACCGAGGGGGGAGTATTTCTTGGCCAGTTTATGATAGGGGCTGGCAGGAAGCCCGGCATAGGATACCCAGCTTACCTTGCTATGCTCGCTCAGGAAGTGCGCTACCTTCATGGCGTTATCGCAATGGCGCTGCATACGCAGATGTAGGGTTTCAATGCCATTTAACGTCAAAAAGGCGTTTAACGGGCTTTGCGACGCCCCAAGGTCACGCAGCCCTACCGCATGGGCACGGAAAGTGAAAGCCATGGATTTGAAGGTATCGTAAAAGCGCAGGCCATTATAAGCAGGCTCCGGGCCGGTCATCAGCGGGAATTTATCATTCTGCGACCAGTCGAATTTGCCGGAGTCAACAACAGCGCCACCCATGGCCGCGCCATTGCCGCAGAGGAATTTGGTGGTGGAATTAAGCACGATATCGGCACCCCATTCGATAGGCCGTATCAGGTAGGGGCTGGCCATCGTATTATCGACAATCAGGGGAATGCCATGCTCATGGGCAATTTTTGCCAGCGTCTCGATATCGGCGACTGCACCGGCCGGGTTGGCAAAGCTCTCGACAAAGATACCTTTGGTTTTAGGGGTAATCGCCTCACGCACTTTATTAGGGTCGTCAATATCGACAATGACAGCTTTCCAGCCAAACTGGACAAAGCTGTTTTTGAACTGGCTGGTGGTTCCGCCGTAAAGCCGGCTTGAAGCTACGATCTCATCGCCCGGACGCATCAGGTTGAACAACGCCGTAAGTTGTATGGCATGGCCGGATGCCGCCGCTGTACCGCCAACGCCCCCCTCCAGCGCCGCGATACGCTCTTCCAGGGCACCAACCGTAGGGTTGGTGAGGCGGGAATAAACATACCCCACTTCCCTGAGATTAAAGAGATCGGCAGCGTGATCGGCACTTTTGAAGACATAGCTTGCTGTCTGGTAGATGGGTACCTGACACGATCCGGTTTCATCCGGTTTTGCACCGGCATGGATGGCAAGCGTTTCGAATTGGAGCTTACTGGTCATAACATTACCTGCTATATGCGATTTTATGGGCTTTTTTTATGGTCGGCCACCATACCCTTGCCCGGTAGAAAATGTAAAATGAAAAAACTCGTTAAGGAATTTTTAAGGGTTTTGAAAATTTATGAAAAAAAAACTTATCGATATCAATTTTTTGCTTTATTATTAATACGATTCTGATTAAAAGAGTCGCATCGATAACAACAGATAGGTATTTTGTGGTTTTTTATATTAATAAACAATCTTTTAGAAAACAGTTTGTTACATTTTTGTTCAACGAGCCCTGACGTAAACAACCAACGAGTGGATAATAATCAATGGAAAACAGCACAAGTGAGCCTCCAGGCCGCCGAATAATTTCGAAACTAGCCCCCCTTCATAAGTCTCCCCCAACTAAGGTAAAGCTTCCTACATTAGAGGAAGTATCCCCGCGGACATATCCCTCGGTTGACAGTATGGTGCATGAAATGCGCCCCGATATGCCGGTATATTGCCTGCGCCCTGCAACAATCGCAACTACAGCTAAACGATTTCTTAAGACATTCCCCGGCGATGTGCTGTATGCCGTTAAAACCAACCCTGACCATCGTGTTCTGACCTGTCTGGCTCGCGCCGGGATACGGCATTATGACGTGGCTTCGCTGGCTGAAATAAAGCTGGTTGCCGATGTGTTGCCGGATGCGCATATGTATTTTATGCACCCGGTTAAAAGCCGTGAAGCTATTGCCAGCGCCTATAATGACTATGGGATTCGGGATTTTTCGCTTGATTCGCATGATGAATTGAAGAAAATCCTGGAAGTAACCGGCCATGCTGACGACCTGAACCTCTATATCCGGCTTTCCATCCCTAATGATAAGGCTGCTTACAGCCTGTCAGGGAAGTTTGGCGTTAGTCTGGAACAGGCGGCATCCCTGCTGATCGCAACGCGTAATGCCAGCAATAAGCTCGGCATATGTTTCCACGTTGGCTCCCAATGCATGAATCCAGAAGCCTATATCGCTTCGATGCAAATGGTGGCCGACCTGCTGGTGCAGACCGATGTGCATCTTGATATGCTGGATATCGGCGGCGGTTTCCCGTCGATTTACCCCGGTATGACGCCCCCGCCGCTTGCCCAGTATATGAAGGCTATCAGGAAGGGGCTCAAGACATCCCCTGCCTTTTCGCATTGCCAGGTCATGTGTGAGCCCGGTCGGGCGCTTGTGGCGGAAGGTGGTTCAACCATCGCCCGTGTCGAACTGCGCAAGGGCAATATGCTCTATCTTAACGAGGGTATCTATGGCAGCCTGTTTGATGCCGGCTTTGTCGGCTTCAATTTTCCGGTCAAAGCGATGCGTCCGGAAGGGGCATTGTCCCAGAATGTGGCAGAATTCAGCTTCTTTGGGCCTACCTGTGACAGCATGGACGCCATGAAAGGGCCGTTTTACCTGCCTGAGGACATTGCCGAGGGTGACTGGATCGAAATTGGCCAGCTTGGCTCCTACGGCGTGACAATGCGTACCAATTTCAACGGTTTCAAGTCGGACACGACTGTTGAAGTCGGCGATAAACCGCTGTTATCCATGCTTGGCGTAAATTAATAACTGTGTTATATGGTCCCCGGACAGTCCATCTGTCCGGGGATTTTTTATTTTATTTGGTATAAATGAAAGTGAGTGAGAGTGATGAAAACTGCTGTACAAAATAAGCCTAAGGATAAACAGAATCTCAGGCAGAACCTGCTGACAAAACCGGTTAAGCATATTGACATCACCTCATTCGATGCGCGTCCGATTATTGACGCCATGTCGCACATGTCGTTCACCTCGCGCGATCTCGCCCGGGCGACTGAAATTTACAACATGATGCTCGCCGATAAAAAATGCTCCATTATCCTCACGCTGGCGGGCTCGACCT
>Ga0207080_1156_pt1 | contig 12176 bp, 5 predicted proteins | sample Alteio_BWMinHeat_58_FD_153532 | JGI IMG/M metagenome (GOLD analysis project Ga0207080, IMG submission 153532) | Enriched cells from forest soil in Barre Woods Harvard Forest LTER site, Petersham, Massachusetts, United States -... | ecosystem: Environmental > Terrestrial > Soil > Temperate forest >...
GATGAAATATTACGAAAGCACAGACTGCTCGAATCAGCCCTCCCCGTTCCTCTTGCGAAAAGCGCCGCAGATAGGCCGCCAGCAGTTACGCCAGAAAAAATGATGCACGACGTATTGGATCGCCTGCCCGCAGTACGCCGCTTTGAAGATGCAATGCGGCGTGGCGAAACTCGATGGAAATTAGGCCCATTGCAAACAGTCGCTGTGCAAGAAGCGCGCAGCAATCAAGGATACTCTCCGCCTGAGTTATCCGATGCAACAAAGCGCCAACTGGTAGAGCGGCATGGAATTCCTCCGGAGGAAATTTCTTCCGGTTTTGCCGGAATAAACAATGGCAGCTCTGCCTATATTTTAGTAGGAGCGATAACAGGCATAAAAGGCCGGGATATTCTGACTCAGGAATACCATTGGGATGGCTATGATAAGGTTATTCCCTATGCGGGTCATAACGCGCGAGAAGTACCTCGCGATGTACCTATTCGAAAGTATATCGAGGATCGTTATGGACGTCCGGATGAATTCCGCCAGCGCTCAGGAGACAAGGTCGGTGCGTTATTGATTACTAATCCTTGCAGCATAACCGGCAAGGAGCTGCGACCAGACGAACTTCGTGACCTGCTTAAAATCGTCAAAGATTACAATATTTCTTTGATCTTTAACGAAATACATGCCGGACCTTCCGCCAATGGGAATGGATTCAGCTCGATCACACGTCTACCTGAATACCAGGAAGTTAAGGACAAAATACTGATTGTCGGTTCTATTACGAAGACGGCAAATATTCCCAACGCCGTACCGAAAACGTCCTATTTCTTCACTGCCGATAAACAATGGGGCCAACAGATCATGACTGAGGTCAGCCAGTTAAGCCGTCCTTTTGATAACGAAGACAAAAGCCGCATATTATCCTATCTGCAAGGAGTCGGGCCCCAATACTGGCTGGAGAATGAAAGAGCATATTCTAAAAACCGCGACATCGTAGACCAATGGATGGAAAAAATAAATAAGGGTGCGGGTTCGGAGGCAGTGAAATGGCTTAACGGCCATCCCGACAAGGGATACATGGCGTCTATCGAATTTTCTCCGTCGCTGCTTAAAAAAGCTGAAATTCATGATACTCAAGAGCTTTTTGAATATCTGTATACATCAACAGGCGTCAATACTGCTGAAGTGATGCCTTCCATAGAGAAAAAAAGTGCGTTGCCCATAGCGGTACGCGTCAATTATGCCTTAGAGGAGCGGCAACTGAATTTAGGAATGGACCTTCTCGAGGCTGCAATGAAGAAAATGGAGAAAGGCGTTACGCTGCGACAGGTAAGAAATGATCCTGCAAAACGTCGGCTGTCGGATCCATTCGCAGATTTATTCTCCGGCTATACCACTACGTATCAACGATGAGCCAAACCATGAAGAAAGACATTTACTCCTTACCCGAAGCATTGGATCGCTTGTTCGCATTACGGGACCAATGGGGTTTTTATACCATCCCATTACCCAACGCCGAGCGAAAACCCTATGATGAATTACAGAGACTACTGGAGTATATGGCCAAGCTCTGGCTGATGGATGCGTACTATAACACCTACGATTACGTGAAGCGCAACTCTGCTGCTGGAACGAAATCTAAAAAATCTGCTTTCAAGCAAACAAAGAGGGCGGACATATCGGTAGAAATAATAAAATATGTCGGGAAAATTGAAAATAGCATTAGCCTCATTGCCGATTCAGCTCCCGCACTTTTGTGCTTACAGTTGGATGATTTACAGAACAGCCTGGTTACGGCAAGGAACTACTTGGCAAAATCAGAAGAATCGTTTGCTTTATTGCAGCACGAAGAATTAAAACAATTACTAAACAAATTCTTATGCATGGCAGTTGAAGAAGAATTGCCCGTTCTCCCTGCCATCGCAGCTTAAGGCTGCACCTTGACGCAATGGAAACGCTGGCAACGGTTGCAACCCAATCAGTTACTAGCCAACTTCCTTTATCAAACTTGATGATTGCAGTATTTTCTTTAGGTCGTTCATATTTACTGGTTTAACCAGATGGTAATTAAACCCTGCCTCTTTGGAACGGCGTATATGCTCTTCCTGGCCCCAGCCAGTCTGTGCGATGAAAATCGTATCTTTGAGCGAAGGTTCCTTGTGCATAAGCTCGCATAACTCATAGCCATTCATGCCAGGAAGGCCGATATCGAGTAGCACCACATCGGGACAAAAGGATCGGGCTATCTCAATGGCGCTGGGCCCATCTTTTGCAAGTCGTCCCTCATAACCCATCAGTTCCATAGTCCACCCCATTGTCTTGGCGGAAGGTTCGTTATCGTCCACCACCAGCACGCGATGAGGGGTAGAGGCGTTATAATCTTGTCTGAGCTCTGATTGCGGTACGGGCTTGCGTTGTGGAGCAGATGCTATAGGCAATCGTACCGTAAATTCACTCCCTTTACCCAAGCCTTCACTATACGCGTTAACACTGCCCTTATGCATCTCAACCAGGTTACTGACCAGGCTGAGGCCTACGCAATTGCGTATCGACCATGATGATGCCGAGCTGAACACTGCCGAGGAGATTGACGATATCGTTATTGATCCTAATCATTTCATAGTTGCGATTGTTCAGCTCATCGTTGACCCTCACCAGCTCTTTGTTGTTCGATAGAATTTCTTCCTTGGAGGTTTCCAGCTCTTCATTGGTGCTTTGCAGTTCCTCGTTGGTCGATTGCAGTTCTTCATTTGCCGATTGCAGCTCTTCATGCGCTGATTGCAGTTCTTCATTGACGGCTTCCTGCTGATCGATCACCGATTGCAGATACTCGCGCGTGTTTGATAATTCCTGCGTCAGGCGAGTGGTTGCTTCAGGCTCAATGTGTACCACGACCCCTTCATTCTCTGCGGCCTTGGATATTTCTGCCAGCTGTACGACAGAAGAAGGGGGTGAGGTAATAATGTCCTCGAACAGGATCAGGAAACCACCTGCATTCACTTGGCTGTCCTTAATGGGTATCACCTCAATGGCAACATCGAGATAGCCGCCTGTCGATTTGACGCGCAGTCCTTTCTCCCGCACGGTAACTTTCTCCTTCCCGGCTTTTATTACTGCGGCACGAATGGCGACAAGCAGCCCCTCCCGCAGCATTTTCAGTAAGTTGAGACTGGCTTTACCCGGCGCCGGCGTCAGGTATGGGCTGGTATCGCCCCGGAATTGAAGGATTTCCATATCGGAAGAAATCAGCACACTGGGTGGAGCATATTTTGTCAGCAGCACGCGATCAGCTTGCTTTTGCAAGTTCACGTCAGATTCGCGCGGACGGGCGGTGGGAGTAAATAGTAATGCAGGCTTACGTGTTTTGTCCGGTTTTGAAAGGAGAGAGACAACAGATGATGAATTACCTTTTTTGACATAGAGCTTGTGTTTGTTGTCTTCCATCTCGAACAGGTTATGGTAGGAGCCGATCGTCTCAGAACTGCCAAGCCATAGCCACCCCTCCGGTTTGAGTGCATAATGCAGGATTGGTATAATCCTCTGTTGCAGCACCTGCTCCATATAGATGAGCAGATTACGGCAGCTGATAATGTCTATGTGGGAAAGGGGGGGATCGGTAAGCACATTGTGACAGGAAAAAACGCATTGATCGCGGATGGATTTGCTGATCCGGTAGCCGTCCACCGTCTCGGTGAAGAATCGCTGCAGGCGTTCGGGTGAGACGTTTTGCGCGATAGTCTTGGGATAAATGCCTGCACGGGCTTTTTCGATAGCGGAGGGATTCACATCGGTGGCGAATATCTGGAGTGGCGCATGGCTCTTCAGTTTGCCGGCAAACTCCGCAAATGCCATAACCAGAGAATAGGCTTCTTCCCCTGTTGAGCAACCAATCGTCCAGATGCGTAGCGGGTTATCGACGGAGCGATTGTTCATCAGTTTGGGAAAGGCCTCGTTCTTGAGTGCTTCGATAGCTTCCGGGTTACGGAAGAAACTGGTGACGTTGATGAGGATGTCCTGGTAGAGGATTGCTACCTCCTCCGGATTTTCTCTGAGGAAATTCAGGTAATCCGTTATCCCTTCTGTTTTGTGCAGGACCATACGCCGGGTGATACGGCGATAGAGGGTGTTCACCTTGTAGTTGGTAAAATCGGTACCGGTCGCATTATGCACCAATTGCAGGATAGGGGCGAAACTCATCTCAGCTCCGGATGCTTGGGGAGGGTATTCTCTGGCTGTATAGGGATGTCGGCTGAGGCGGTCGATCTCACTGGCAATTTTTCTTGGAGAAAGTACGGAATCTACATAACCGGTAGCAATGGCACTGCGTGGCATGCCATCCTGCTGAGCACTGGAATCCTGGGCGAATGTAAAGCCACCAGCGGATTTGATCGCCCCCAACCCAAGCATACCATCATTACCAGTGCCGGATAGAACTACGCCGATGGCTCTGTGTCCCTGGTCTTCCGCCAAAGCGCAAAAGAAATGATCAATAGGCAAGTGCTGTCCCTCTGATGCGCGAGGTAAAAGCTGTAACGCTCCATGGGAGATGATCATATCCCGGTCAGGGGGTATGACATAGACCCGATTCGGCTCCACCAGCATCCCATCCTCAACCTCTGTAACCGGCATGCTTGTTGTGCGGGAGAGGATGTCCACCAGGCTGCTGGGATGGGTGGGTAATAAATGCTGTATAAGGACAAACGCCATGCCTGTATCGTCCGGCAGCGACTTAAGCAGTTGGGTAAAAGCGTCCAGACCACCCGCCGATGCGCCGACGCCGACGATGGAGAAGGTGTTTTCGTTCGACACTTCCGTAGTGTCCGCCGCGGTAGCAAAGGCGGGTTCCGGTTCCGGAGATAAGGGGCGGTTATTATCGCCTTCTCTCGAGTTTTGTAATAGAACGTTTTTGCGCATGTTCCTTACTCCAAAGCTCAGCTATTATAATTTAAGCTAAAGCTTTCATTGCTGGCGAAAAATACCTCGGTGTTTATATCTGGGAGGAGAAAATATAATGGGCAGACTGGAATAAATTCTCTATTTGGATGACGAGGTATTATTTTAAAAGAAAGTTCATGGGACAACAAGGGTACTCATAAATCAATATACTGTAATATAAACAATATATTGATAAAACTGGTGGTGGATGGAGTCTATCGCGAACGCCTCTCCGGGCCAATTCCCTGCTTATCAGGGTATTTACAGGGAATTTTTACTAAAATGGCCCCTGCATGGGCAAAATCAGCGTTATAACTATCAGTCATTACTCAAATATTTTCCCGAATTCCCTAAAATCAGAACAGAGAAAATCTTTGCCGTAACAGAGAACCCGTTTTGAGAAACAGGGAAATATCAGATCCTATCAAGGGTAGCGATCGCAATAAGTTATGTTGATATCTGCGGTGGTAAGCTGGCCAGCGTCTGGCGTAGGTTATTATAATCGATTGGTTTGGTCATGTGCAGGTCAAAGCCAGCTTCTCGTGCCTTCCGTTGATCTTCCTCACGACCATACCCGGTCATGGCAATAACATAAGCCGATGATAATTCCTCTACTTGCCGAAGTGAGCGAATTACCTCATAGCCGTCCATCGCTGGCAAGCCGATATCGCACAAGACGACCTGCGGATGGAAAACCTGCGCGATTTCCAACGCGGTCTTGCCATTGCTGGCTGTCTGGACTTCGTACCCGTCATCATCTAAGAGTAATCGAGTACTTTCGGCTGTGAGCTTATTATCTTCTACCAAAAGTATACGGTATTTGGTTCCTTCCGGAATAACAACCGGATCAGCAGAAGCGACCATAGGCGGCGTTGCTTCAGCCGGCAATCGGATGGTAAATTTTGTGCCTTTGCCTAACCCTTCGCTTGTAACATTTACCTCTCCATGATGCAATTCCACCAAGCCCTTCACGAGAGCAAGACCAAGACCTAAGCCACCTCGGCTGCGATCCAAACCCTGGTCTGCCTGACGGAATACATCAAAGATATACGGTAGCATTTTTGGCTCGATACCAATACCGGAATCTGAAATACTAATGACGGCTGCATGGTCTTTTTTTTCATGTTCCAGACGTATCGTAATCAAACCGCCGGGATCGGTAAATTTATTAGCATTATTAAATAAGTTACCGATCACCTGCACCAGCCGTGTTGGATCGCCCTCTACCCAGATTGGGGTGTTGGGAACATGGACTTCCAACCGCAGGTTGCTCTCATCGAAGGCGCTGCGATAATCTTCGGCTGTTTGACGAATAATCTGTGATAGATCGCAGTATTCTTTTCTGAGAAGGATTTTTCCATGTGCAAGCCGTGTCGAGTCAAGCAGATCATCGATCAGACGGGTCATATGCTTTACCTGACGGTCGATAATAATTCCCAACTCCTTTAGCCGGGCTTCTTTTGATTCAATCATGCGCAGCAGGTGAGCGGCATTAAGGATAGGGCCCAGTGGATTGCGAAGTTCATGTGCGAGCATTCCCAGAAACTCATCCTTGCGCCGGTCAGCCTCCTCAGCGGCCGTCCGTCTTGCTCGCTCTTCTGCCTGAGAGGCAGCCCGGCGGCGCATCTGGGAAAGCTCTATGAAGACTCTAACCTTGGCCTGAAGTATTTCAGGCACCACTGGCGTGGCCAGGTAGTCCACAGCGCCAGTGGCATATCCCTTCGCCATGCGCACTTCATCAGTGAAGGCGGTAAGGAAAATAAGTGGTGTATGTGCCGATTTTTTGCGACTCCGGATCAAGGTGGCTAATTCAAATCCATTCATACCCGGCATATTAACATCGAGCAGAATGACAGCAAATTCATGTTTAAGCACCTGCTTCAGCGCTTCCTCACCAGAACTGGCGGAAATCAGGTTCTGCCCCAGATCGTCAAGAATCGTTTTATAGGCCAGTTGATTCTCTTGAAGGTCATCCACGATCAGAATGTTGACTTGTTCGGCATCATCTATCATCGCTATCTCATGCTGTATCAAGTGATCAGGTTGTTTTCCTACTACAGTTTTTTTCATATGAAACCCCCTAGCGGTGTAGCCATGCCCGTAGCACAGCTATCATCTGTTCGGTGTTTACTGGTTTTGATAAATAGTCCCAGGCTCCAGCCTCAATGCATTTCTCGCGGTCGCCCTTCATGGCCTTAGCCGTGACGGCAACAATCGGTAAATCCTTCAGGGATGAGAATTTGCGTATCTCCCGTATCGTCTCCATGCCATCCATTTCAGGCATCATGATATCCATAAGCACAATATCAATTCCAGATTCTTTTTGGAGGATTTTTATTGCGTCTCGACCATTGTCAGCGGAAAGAATAACCATATGATGCTCTTCCAATACGCTGGTGAGCGCAAAAATGTTACGCGTGTCATCATCCACTATCAACACCTTCTTGCCAGCTAACAACTTGTCTGATTGATGGAGATCGAGCAGTTTTTTGCGCCATATTTCAGGCAATGCAGTTATGTCGTAATGCAGGTTGAACGCCACCAGATCCAGCAGGCGCTCAGGTGAAAATGCCTTACGCAACGGACATATCCTGCTTAAGCGTTTCCATGCATCCTCGTCGACCTCGCCGTTGCCATAGACGATCACAGGTATGCGCCTTATTACTGCTTCCAATTCTTCCTCGGAGCGTATTATGTCGTTTACGAGGTCGAATTGTTTTGGGTTAATTATCAGGCAATCAATCCTTTTTTCAGCCAGAGCCTGCATAGCAGATGCTTTGTCTGCCACGCTAATAATATCGATGTCATCAGCAGTAATGGCTTTCCGGATGCGGGCACGTTGCTTTCCATCCGGCTCTACGATCAGGATGGTTTTTTTCCTCTGGTTATTGAAATCCGTAAGTGTACTTAGCAGGCTGTCAAGCACTTCGCGCTTCTGAATAGGTTTTGAAACAAACGCTAGCGCCCCAGAAGACAACGCTTCGTCGCGTGAATCATCTGTTGAAATAATGCATACCGGTATATGGCGAGTGGATATGTCGTTCTGAAGACGCTCCATGACGCGCCAACCCTGTATATCAGGTAGATGAATATCAAGCAAAATGGCGTCGGGTTCGTAGTCATGGGTCAGGGCAAGAGCTGCAGCGCCAAGGGAAGTCACCAAACCCTTGAAGCCCTTCTCACGAGCCGCATCCAGCATGAATCGGGCAAATCCCAAATCGTTTTCTACGATGAGGAGGATGTGGTCACCGGGCTGAATGAATGTACGGTCATCGCCAACCTCATTGACAAGATTGAAAACTTCCGGCTCGGCCATGTCTATTCCTGTATCAGCAGCCTTACCGTTGGTTAGAAGCGGCTGGGGTTGTTCCTTAGGATGCTCTGGAATAGTTTCACCACTCCCCGATGCTCTGCGGGTACGTGCAGGAGAATAGGTCACCGGCAGGTAAAGCGTGAATGTGCTGCCTTGGCCGGGGCTGGACATCAGGCGGATTTCGCCGCCGAGCAGGCGCGCCAGCTCGCGGCTGATGGCAAGCCCTAAGCCGGTGCCGCCATATTTGCGGCTGGTCGAACCATCGGCCTGCTGAAAGGCTTCAAAAATAATCATCTGCTTGTCCGTAGCGATTCCTATACCCGTGTCGGCAACCTCAAAGGCCAATACTTCAGTGGCACGATTCAGGTCTTCGTTGAAAGAACTCCATCCAGCCTGCGCCAGATTGACAGTCAATGTTACCGTACCGTGATGCGTGAACTTAAAGGCATTGGACAGTAAGTTCTTGATGATCTGCTGGAGGCGTTTGGCATCCGTATACATTGACTTCGGCAATTCCGGAGCAAAACGGATGAGGAAATCGACGCTCTTGGACTCGGCAACATGGGTGAAGGTGCGCCCTACATAGCCGCGTAAATCATCCAGGCGGAGCTCACTGCCTTCCACGACGACTGTGCCTGACTCGATCTTCGATAGGTCAAGGATGTCATTGATGAGCATCAGCAGGTCATTGCCAGAGCTATGGATGGTCTTAGTAAAATCGGTTTGCTTGGGCGTCAGGTTGCCCTCAGGGTTCTTGGTCAGTTGATCGGAGAGAATGAGCAGGCTGTTAAGCGGTGTGCGCAGCTCATGACTCATATTGGCAAGGAATTCCGATTTGTACTTAGAGGTAAGCGCTAGCTGTTTTGCCTTGTCTTCCAGTTCCTGCCGGGCTTGCTCGACCTCCTGGTTTTTGCGCTCAACTTCATGGTTCTGCTCGGCGAGCAGGCGGGCTTTCTCCTGCAATTCCTCGTTGGTTTGTTGTAACTGTTCCTGGCGACTCTGGAGCTGCTGAGCAAGCGACTGCGACTGTTTAAGCAGATCTTCAGTCCGCATATTGGCTTCGATAGTATTTAACACGATACCAATTGACTCGGTGAGTTGGTCAAGGAAGGCCTTATGCGAGGGATTAAAGCCCTCAAATGAGGCAAGTTCCAGCACACCTTTGACCTGTCCTTCGAATATAAGTGGCAGCACCAGTACACTGCGCGCATGAGCTTCGCCGAGACCGGAGGAAATGCGGATATAGTCGTGCGGCAGATTGTCGAGGACAATCTTTTGCTTCTCGAGGGCACACTGACCCACCACGCCTTGTCCCATGCTAATCTGTTTACCAAGATCACCTTTTCCCTCAGAGGCAAAGCTAGCTAGTAATGTCAGTTGCGGACCCTCTGCCTTGTTATCAAGGACATAAAATTCGGCTTGCTGGGCGACCACTACCGGGCATAATTCGGAGAGCACCATGCGCCCGACATTGGTTAGGTCACGCTGGCCTTGCAACATGCGGCTGAATTTGGCGAGGTTGGTTTTCAGCCAATCCTGCTCGGTGTTTTTCTGCGTTGTATTACGCAGGTTCCGGATCATTTCGTTCAAATTATCTTTGAGTACTGCCACTTCTCCCTGTGCATCAACTGTGATTGAACGCGTCAGGTCGCCTTTAGTCACGGCAGTTGCTACTTCGGCAATAGCACGTACCTGAGTCGTCAAGTTGGCAGCGAGCTGGTTGACGTTCTCGGTCAGCCCCTTCCATGTGCCAGATGCACCTGGCACTTTAGCTTGTCCGCCTAACTGTCCTTCCACGCCGACTTCGCGTGCTACCGTTGTTACCTGATCGGCAAAGGTGGCCAGCGTATCGATCATGTTATTGATCGTATCGGCCAACTCGGCGATTTCGCCCTTTGCTTCTACGGTCAATTTACGTTTCAATTCACCGTTGGCGACTGAGGTAACGACTTTGGCAATACCGCGCACCTGGCTGGTCAAGTTGTCGGCCATTCTGTTTACTGAATCGGTCAAATCTTTCCATGTACCGGAGACACCGCTAACTTTCGCTTGTCCGCCGAGTTTACCCTCGGTACCCACTTCGCGCGCCACGCGTGTAACTTCGGCGGCGAAAGAGTTAAGCTGGTCCACCATCGTGTTGATGGTATTCTTCAATTCCAGAATTTCACCTTTCACGTCGACGGTAATCTTTTTGGACAAGTCACCGGCGGCAACGGCTTTGGTCACGTCCGCGATATTGCGCACTTGCCCGGTCAGGTTGGATGCCATGAAATTCACGGAATCGGTCAGATCCTTCCATGTTCCGGCGACACCCTCCACGTTTGCCTGTCCGCCAAGCTTACCTTCGGTACCTACTTCACGCGCTACGCGTGTAACCTCGGCGGCGAAAGAATTAAGCTGGTCCACCATTTTGTTGACGGTATTTTTAAGCTCGAGAATTTCTCCTTTAACATCCACGGTAATCTTGCGCGATAAGTCACCGGTGGCCACCGCAGTCGTCACCTGCGCGATATTACGCACTTGTCCGGTCAGGTTGCCGGCCATCATGTTTACCGAATCAGTTAAGTCTTTCCATGTTCCCGCTACGCCTTCCACGTTAGCCTGACCACCAAGTTTACCTTCGGTGCCCACCTCACGCGCCACACGTGTAACCTCGGCGGCGAAGGAATTAAGCTGATCCACCATCGTGTTGATCGTGTCTTTTAACTCCAGGATTTCTCCTTTGACGTCCACGGTGATTTTACGTGATAAGTCGCCACCTGCCACAGCAGTAGTCACTTGCGCAATATTACGCACTTGCCCCGTCAGGTTGCCAGCCATGCTGTTCACTGAATCGGTTAAGTCCTTCCACGTACCGGCTACACCCTTTACATCGGCTTGTCCGCCAAGTTTGCCTTCGGTTCCTACTTCGCGCGCTACACGTGTAACTTCGGCGGCGAAGGATGAAAGCTGGTCGACCATGGTGTTGATCGTATCTTTCAGTTCAAGAATTTCACCCGCCACGTCAACGGTGATTTTTTTGGATAAGTCACCCGCGGCAACGGCCTTGGTTACGTCGGCAATATTGCGCACCTGACCGGTCAGGTTGGAAGCCATAAAATTCACCGAGTCAGTAAGACTCTTCCAAGTTCCGGCCACGCCCTTCACGTCGGCCTGACCGCCCAGTTTTCCTTCCGTACCCACTTCGCGTGCCACACGCGTTACTTCTGATGCAAATGACCCTAATTGGTCCACCATGGTATTGACGGTGTTTTTCAGCTCAAGGATTTCCCCCTTAACGTCTACCGTAATCTTGCGCGATAAATCACCGGTAGCAACCGCAGTCGTCACCTGCGCGATATTACGCACTTGTGACGTCAGGTTACCAGCCATCGAGTTCACCGAATCGGTCAAATCCTTCCATGTGCCTGACACGCCTTCCACCTTGGCTTGTCCGCCCAGTTTTCCTTCCGTACCTACTTCGCGTGCCACACGCGTTACTTCCGATGCGAATGACCCCAACTGGTCCACCATGGCATTGATCGTGTCTTTAAGTTCGAGGATTTCGCCTGCCACGTTTACAGTGATCTTACTCGACAAATCGCCATTGGCGACGGCGGTAGTCACCTGCGCGATATTACGCACTTGTGACGTCAAGTTACCAGCCATGCTGTTCACTGAGTCGGTCAAATCCTTCCAGGTGCCGGATACACCCTCCACCTGAGCCTGTCCGCCCAGTTTACCTTCAGTGCCGACTTCGCGGGCAACGCGCGTAACTTCTGACGCAAACGACCGCAGCTGATCCACCATCGTATTAATAGTATTCTTCAGTTCGAGAATTTCTCCCTTAACGTCCACCGTCACCTTCTTGGACAAGTCGCCACCCGCCACGGCAGTGGCCACTTCGGCAATATTACGCACTTGCCCGGTGAGATTGCCCGCCATCATGTTCACTGAATCGGTC
>Ga0207080_1152_pt2 | contig 12106 bp, 11 predicted proteins | sample Alteio_BWMinHeat_58_FD_153532 | JGI IMG/M metagenome (GOLD analysis project Ga0207080, IMG submission 153532) | Enriched cells from forest soil in Barre Woods Harvard Forest LTER site, Petersham, Massachusetts, United States -... | ecosystem: Environmental > Terrestrial > Soil > Temperate forest >...
CTCCATAACTAGTCCCTGCATTCACCGTAACTGGTGATGTTAGACTCCCGGTATTGAATAGAGTACCATTGCTCACAAGGGTAGGTCCTGTATAGGAATTGGCACCTGAAAGAGTAAGAATCCCGGTGCCGATCTTTGTAAGAGAGCCACCAGCACCAGTAATAACCCCGCTGATGGAGGCTGAAGCATTGAGTCCCCCTAGAGTTAAAGTCTGATTTCCCAAATTAACATTTCCTGCTCCAGAAAGAGAACCAATCCTTATTCCAGCAGTCGTTCCGCTAATATCAACAAGTCCCCCTGCATTGTTTATTATTTTTGCGTTATCTGCAGCGGCAGTCGTATTAAAGTTTGTTGTTCCATTGTTCGTAACCCGATTGGCGCTTGTCAGAGTAGCAAAGTTAACATTGAAGATCGTACCAGTATTGACAGTTACAGGACCACTTAAAGATCCTCCATCTAACTGGAGAGTTCCATTGTTGACAATCGTTGAGCCAGTATATGTATTCGGACCTGAAAGAGTTAGGATATTTGTTCCGGTCTTGATAAGAGACCCCCCAACTCCACTAATAATGCCGCTGATTGCATTGAGGGTGTTGAGTCCCCCGACAGTTAAAGTTCGATTTCCCAAATTAACATTACCAAAGCTATCGAGAGAACCAATCGACGCTCCAACCGTTGTCCCACTTATATCAACAAGCCCCCCTCCAGCATTTATTACAGTTGCGTTAGCAGCAGAAGCAGTTCCAATAAATGAAAGCGTACCTGTAGATGTAGCAAGGGTTTGCGGATTAACTGAATTGTTTGTGACCCCAATTCCATATAAGGTGAGATTATGCCCGCTAAGGTCAATGGCATAGCTGCCAGCAGTATTATCAAATAGAAGTTCTCTAACTTGTGTATTTGCACTTAAACTAATGATTGGAGATATGTTTAAATTAAATTCAGCAATTGCAGTAGGACTATTGGGTACGATATTCGTATTCCAATTCGTATTTGTATTCCAATCTAAATCGGTTGCACCAGTCCATATGTCGTTTGCGAAGGTTTTTTGAATCGAAAGAGGGTTTATGATTATGACAAATCCAGCAAGACATAAGTAGGTTAGCTTTTTTACGGGGTTGTTAAATCTCTTAAATTGAATTTCCTCTGTCATAACTTTTCTCATTCTTGTTTTTTTTCTTTTTAATCTAAATTGTGTTCTTTCACAACAGTCATTAGCAACATCTAACAAAAGTCAAGTTCCCTTACCACCCGGAATTTAAAAAATAATTAAAAAGTGTTATACTCCCTAAGAAGTTGAAGATAGGGAGGATAAGAATGAGATTCTTTAAGTATAGAGACACTAATATGAAGGGAGAAAACAATGAATAAATATATAGTGGCTGGTTTTTTACTTTGTCTGCAAACGGATGTCATGGCATTGAGCCTTGCAAGCAAAGACTTTGTTCAGGGCGGGGCCCTTCCTCAAGTCTTAGCGTGCGATGGAAAAAATATTTCGCCTGATATTAGTTGGACTGACGTTCCGTCTGGGACAAAATCACTCGCCCTCACACTTGAAGATCCGGATGCACCAAGGATAGGCGGCTTTGACCATTGGGTGCTGTTTAACCTTTCCCCTGATCTTAAGGGACTTGCACAAGGGACGACTGATTTTCCAAAGGGAACGGGTCTGGGAAGTAATGGCACAAAGAAAACGGGATATTATGGGCCTTGTCCTCCAACGGGGATGCATCGGTATTACTTTAGACTCTATGCTCTCGACAAAGCCCTTGATTTGCCTGAAGGTGCAACGAAACAACAGGTATTAGAGGCATTAAAGGGGCATGTTGTGGGTCAAGCTGAACTTATGGGCACCTATGAAAAGGCTAAGAAGTAGCCGCATCCTCAATCATCAGACTTACCTTCACCTTTCCCCCCCAGGTGTCGAGCTTGGGAGAGGCGAGAAGGGTGAGAGGTCTACGGCTGCAGTCCATCAGAACATCTCCTAAAGCGGAGTCTTTAAGGCGAAAGCCTATTCCTTCAACAACGACGCCGTCTCCTTGAGAGAAGCGACATTTGATGTGTTGATCTTGAATCAGTTGGTATGATTCAACCATCACATCGTTGAAAACAAACTTGAGGCCGGGGTTCCCCATACCGAAGGGGGCAAGAGCCTCAATTTCAGAAAGTAATGAGGGCGTTAGGGACCTAAGGTCAAGATATCCATCGCACTTTAATTGAGGTTTTAAATCAACTTCCTCTTCACACCGTATCAGCTCAGACATCAGGAAATTTGTCAATTGAGGGAGTTGTTCTTTGGTCAGGGAAAAACCTGCCGCCATGGCATGGCCTCCGCCCCCCAATACATATCCTAAGTGATGGGCCTTATGCACAAAACGACCAAAATCGAAGCCTGGGATTGAGCGAGCTGAGGCTTTTCCAATTCCCTCAGGATTCCACGTAATCACAGCTGTGGGTTTGTGAAATCTTTCCTTAAGCCGTCCTGCGACAATCCCAATGACACCCTCATGCCAGCCGTCTCTTGAGACGACAATTGCGGGAGCCTCTGGATCCACTTGCAATAAGGCTTGATCGGAAGCCTCAGCTTCCAGGACGCGGCGCTCTTGATTGTATAGATCTAATTTTTTTGCGATTTCATATGCTTCTTCCGGATTTTCAGTTGAAAGAAGCCGGGATCCTAAAAAGGATTCACCGACTCTACCGCCCGCATTGATACGTGGGCCAAGGACGAAACCCAAATGATAAGGGGTTGGCTTTTCATCAAGACCGGAGGTATCAGCAAGGGCCTTTAGACCTATATTCTTCCGTTTAGCCATGACCTTCAGTCCTTGAGAAACAAAGGTCCGATTAAGACCCGTAAGAGGCATTACGTCACAAACCGTACCGAGAGCGACCAAATCCAGAAGGTCCATGAGGTCAGGCTCTTTGACGGAAGAATAGAAACCAGCGTCTCTTAAAGCGCGGTTGAGAGCAACGATACACAAAAAGGAAATGCCGACAGCTGCAAGATGTCCGAAAAGGTGAGTGGATTCAATGGACTCATCGATGCGGTTCGGATTCACGAGGGCAAATGCCGAGGGGAGCTTGGCTTCAGATGCATGGTGATCGAGAACAATGACATCCATTCCTTGAGCTTCAGCGATAGCCTCAAAGGAAGTTGTCCCACAATCGACCGTTATCATGACGGCGTAGCCTTGGTCTCTAAACTTTTGAATTCCAGGGATATTTGGGCCGTATCCTTCCTTAATGCGGTCGGGAATATAGACGGCAACTGGGATTCCAATGGCTTTAAAGAATCGCGTCAGAAGGGCACTCGATGTGGCGCCATCCACATCATAATCGCCCCAAATGACGATTTTCTCATTTGAGGTTATGGCGGTAACAAGCCTTTGAATAGCTTTGCTCATGTCCTTTAACTTTAAAGGATCGGGCAGGTCTTGGCGTAGGGAGGGCTTTAAGAAGGAGGGAGCTGTTTCCAAATCATGACCCCGCATGATCAGAAGGCGAGAAAGAGTTGGGGAGAGGCCCAGTTTTTGCATAAATGTGAGGACGTGACTTTCTTCAGATGGCCTTAAAATCCACCGTTTATGAGATAAGGACTGGGGGCAAATTTCTGTCAATTACACACTTTCCTGATTTAAGCTCTGTAGTCCTTCTTTATACGTCGGAAATAAAAGGGAGGGAATCAATTCCTTTAAGAGACGATCATTTTTGACTCGCTTAGAATCAGTGTAAAAACTGCTGAGCATAGGAGAGAGCTTTGCATCTTCATAGGGGATCAATGGCGGGGGATCTATGCCGAGAAGAGATGCCCCGTATGCAACCACGTCATGACTTGGGGCCGGGCAGTTATCTGCAAGATTATAAATTCGACCGATATGAGGGCTTGAGATGGAAGCTTTGAGAGCTTGTATAATATCCGAAACATGGATACGTGAGAAAACGACGCCCTTCTTAAAGATGCGGTGAGCGCGTCCAGCCTTAAGCTCGACAAGCACATTGCGACCGGGCCCATAAATTCCTGCAAGGCGAAAAATATGAATGGGAAGATCGAGTGTAAGCCATTGGTGTTCAGCTTTAAAACGCGCGATTCCTTGGGGAGACGTAGGGTGAGTTGTCGATGTTTCATCTACCCATGCTCCCTCATGATTACCATATACACTGGTCGAGGAGAGATAGCCGACCCATTCAATATGTTTAAAAGATCTGAGTTCTTGTTTAATATAAGGAATGAGAGGATCGCCTTCCTCACCAGGGGGAATGGAAATAAGGATGTGCTGACATTGACTTAAAGCATCGAGTATGTCCTTAGAAAATGGGCCTCCTGTATAGAGAAGCTGGTTCGGCTCTTGCGGCGTGCGAGACGTTCCCATACCCCCCAAGTCATGTGCGACATACCCATACCCAAAGCAAAAGATCATTAAAAATCGAGATTGGCGTAGTTGGGCGGAGCCACAAGTCCAGGGACAACGTCGATCAAAATGTCCCTAAAGCTAGGACGTGACTTGACACGGGAGTACCAGAGTTTAGCCGTAGGATGCTTATCCCAAGGCACATCACCAAGATAGTCAATGCAGGAAAGATGAGCAGAGGCAGTGATATCTGCGAGTGAGAACTCGTCTCCCCCCAACCATTTCCGACGATCACACAGCCAAGAAATGTACTCCAAATGATCATGAATGTTGGAATTTCCCATGCGAATCGCTGCAGAATCCGGCCCCCCTTGCCCCATCCGTCGTTTTAATACTTTTTCATAAACGAGGTTATGGGTGACTTCCGCATTAAATTTCTCATCAAACCAAGATGTCACGCGGCGAACTTCAGCTCGATGAGCGGATGTCTGTCCTAAAAATGAGGGTTCGAAATAGACCTCATCCAAATATTCAGCAATGGGATAAGCATTTGCAATGTTCTTTCCATCATCATCCGTTAATACGGGAGGGATACCTTCAGGATTTAGCCCTAAAAAAGAAGAAGGAATTTCCCAAGGCCTGATAGCTATGGGTTGAAAAGGGAGCTTTTTTTCAGCCAAAAGGATTCTGATCTTTCTGGAGAAAGGGCAAAGCCAATAATGATAGAGTTTCCGCATCGCAATTATACCTTGGATCGAGTTATGTTTTATGTTATCCAAGGCCAAAGTCTAGCACAAGGCGGGTACATGACTCTAGAGCAAATATTACTTCTTTCGTTTATTCAAGGAGTCACTGAGTTTCTGCCCGTCAGTTCCTCAGGACATTTAGTCCTCGTTCCAGCCCTTTGTGGTTGGAAAGATCAAGGAATCCTTATAGATATTGCGGCTCATTTGGGAACGCTCGGATCCGTTCTGTTTTATTTTCGAAAAGACGTTGCCTCTCTCTTTAAAGGGAGTTTTTCTTTGCTGAGGGGGCAATTCAACGAAAATACGCACCTTCTTATCAATCTTATTATAGCAACCATTCCAGTCGTGTTGCTGGGATTGTTCTTTGACAAAGTGATTGGGGATTCTTTAAGAAGCGTCATAGTGATTGCTTGGGTGGGAATTGTATTCGGGATCGTTCTTTATGTTGCTGATCGATATGGCCACTTAGTGGAAACAGTTGCGGACACAACCGCAAAGCGTGCCATTGTTTTTGGACTCGCTCAGTGTGTGGCCCTCGTCAATGGCGTCAGTCGTTCAGGGGCTTGCCTTACAATGGGACGTTTTATGAACTACAAACGGACGGATGCGGCGCGTTTTGCTTTTTTAATGTCTATCCCTACAATTACGGCTGCAGCAACTCTAAAGGGGTATCAGCTGTTTAAAGGGGGGGATATTTCGATGGTAGGGGACGCCGCTAAGATGGCTGTGTTTTCCTTTATCTTTGGGTTTTGTGCTATTGCTTTTATGATGCGCTGGCTACAAAAATCAAACCTCACACCCTTTGTGATTTACCGGATTATTTTGGGCGTTTTTCTATTGTTTGGCGTTTATTTTGGGTTAATAAATTCCGTTCCCTGCTCTTAGAAGTCCATATTCACTTCTAACTTCTTAGCTGAAAAATTTTCCACATGGTCTACGTAGTCTCGAACGGCTTCATAGACCATGGCCACGATGGCTTCGTGTGGAGGAATTCTATCTTTAGCTACAGTTACCGTTATCTCTCGATCTGGTTTATTTGGAGGACGCGAATTGCATTTATAAAATTTAAGATTTAAATAATATCTCTCTGGTTTTGCATTATAGTTTTCATAGTATTGTGGACCAGCGCATGGATACTTCATAAACTTTGCATCAGCATCTAACTCAGGGAGCAAAGCGTAATCCACCATAATCAAGCTAATACTTTTATAATCCACAGGTTCATCAGCAAGGTTTCTTCGAATATCTCGAGCAATGTGATCGAAATTAACGGCCTTAAATTCAATGGCACGCTGTGAGGGGGCTACATGAATGTAGGGAAGAGGTGCCGTATCAACTTTTGCATACTCAAGCATTTTTATTTTTTGGAGCTTTTCACCATGTGTTGAGCAGGCCGCTAGAAGACAACAAGCTGTAATACTTAAGGTCCTTTTCATTTAATTTCCCCCTTAGACCAATCAACACACGTTTGATCAGCTACTTATTTTTCTTATATATATCATAAATTTGAGGAAAGAACCATGGATATTGATCAAAAGATTAGACGTTTTTCCAAACGCGTCTCTTAACGATATACATAAGAACTGTAAAAACAATAAAATAAATCAGGACCTTATATCCCATTTTTTTACGTGTTTCGAGCTCAGGCTCTGCAACCCAGGATAAAAAAGTGACAACATCCTTCGCCATTTGATTGACTGAAGGTTTTGAGCCATCGCTATAGGTTTCAAGGCCGTCTGAAAGGGGAGGAATCATCGCGATTTGTCCACCAGGAAAATAGGGGTTATAGTGCATCCCTTCAGGGATTTGAACGTCTTTTGGAGGCACACTCTGATAACCCGTTAGAAGCGCATAAACATAATCTGGCCCCCCCACGCGCGCTTTCGTAATAAGAGACAGATCCGGGGGGAGAGCGCCATTGTTTGAGGCTCGTGCTGCCTTTTCATTTTTATAAGGACCTGGAATAATATCGTTTGGTAAAGCTGGTCGTTCAGCAGGTTCTCCATCATCATTGATAGATGGCATTTTATACTCGGAAGCTAAAGCCTTAATCTCAGCGGGTGTATACCCTAAGGCTGCAAGGTCAATAAAACGGATATGCTTCAGGCTATGACAGGCTGAACAGACTTGTTTGTATATCTGAAACCCATGTTGAAGGTCCGTTCGATCAAAGGTTCCTGTGGGACCTTGGAAGGACCAAACCTCATGAGGAAGAGGTGCAGTGGGCTCTGTTGCAGAGACAGGACTCAGCATGAGGAAGGTGAATATAAGGATTCGAACAGCTGCTCTTCTATCCTTCCCTTTCCTTAAGACAGGTTCGCTCAGGCTTGTGGGGAGAGGCCTTGTCTTCTCAAATTTTCCTAAAATGGGAAGAAGAATTAGGAAGAAGGCAAAGTAATAGAGGGTTGTAATTTGGCCGAGGAATTGGTTTGAGATTCCTCCCAAAGTAACGTGAATAAAGTCAGGGGAATGGGCGCCAACAAAACCAAGAACGAAGCAGTCAAAAACAAAGCTCCAGAAGACCCATTTATAGATCGGTCTAAAGGTTGCACTTCTCACCTTTGAGGTATCAAGCCAGGGAAGGAAGAAGAGCACCCCTATAGAGCTAAACATGCATAAAACACCCACAAGTTTATTCGGGATAGACCGCAGAATCGCATAATAGGGAAGGAAATACCATTCGGGGACGATGTGGGGAGGAGTGACAAGTGGGTTTGCTGGAATATAGTTGTCCGGCTCGCCAAAGAAATTGGGATTGAAGAAGATAAAATAGGCCCAAACGAGCGCAAAAACGCCCAGGCCAAACAAGTCCTTTACCGTATAGTAAGGATGGAAGGGAATGCTGTCCCTCGGCTCTTTCCGCTCAATTCCTAAAGGATTGCTGGATCCATGCTGGTGGAGAGCGACAAGATGAAGGACAACAACGCCAACAATCAAAAACGGCAGGAGATAGTGGAGCGCAAAGAATCGATTAAGTGTTGGATTATCAACGGAAAAACCACCCCACAACCACTGAACAATGTCCTCCCCAAACGGGAATACGGAAAAGAGGTTCGTGATGACGGTTGCGCCCCAATAGCTCATTTGCCCCCAGGGAAGAACGTATCCCATAAAGGCTGTCGCCATCATCAAAAGGAAAATCACGACACCAAGAATCCAGAGGACCTCACGGGGTGATTTATAGGATCCATAATAAAGCCCGCGAAGCATATGAATGTACACAATGATGAAGAACATTGTCGCTCCATTGGCATGGAGATAGCGCATAAACCAGCCGTAATTAACGCTCCGCATGATGTACTCAACGCTATCAAAAGCGGTGGCAACATTGGGTTCGTAATGCATAGCCAGAAAAATACCGGAGAGAATCATAATAACGAGGGTGATCCCAGCAAGCGAGCCAAAGTTCCACCAATAGTTCAAATTCCGAGGAGTGGGGTAGGCTCTAAGTTCATGATCTATAAAGGAAAAAACGGGGAGGCGATAATCAATCCATCTCGCAATTTTGGTGAGACTACCCATGGGCTGCCTCGCTGGTTCCAATGCGAATACTTGTAGCGGTTACAAAAGCATATGGCGGCACCGCAAGATTTGCAGGTGCTGGGCCTCTTCTTACACGACCGGACGTATCATAGAGTGAGCCATGACAAGGACACTCCCAACCCCCATATTTTCCACGGGTTTGCGTGGGTTTGTTTCCTGTTGGGATGCAACCGAGATGGGTACAAATACCGATGACAACAAGCCATTGATCGTGCCCTTTTTTCACCCGCTCTTTATCGGGCTCTGGATCCATAAGTTCGGAGAGCGGGACTTGCTGCGCAGCTGTAATTTCTTCTGGAGTTCTATGACGAACGAAGATGGGCTTTCCCCGCCAAACAACAGTAATGGCAGTCCCTGCAGGAATGGGTGCCAAATCTACATCAATAGAGGACTGCGCAAGAATGTCTGAAGCGGGGTTCATACTATCAAGAAAAGGCCACGCAAAGTAAGCCGTCCCCACAGCCCCAATGGCACTTGCGGTCAGATAAAGAAAATCGCGCCGTGTCGGTTCAGTCTTTTCTTTAACGGTTTCTTCAGTCATGAATTAAAGTGGGCTCCCAACAATTTTATTGCCCACTTTATAGCATGTCTATGGATTTCGTCGAGGGTGATTTGTGATCCTACATTATATTCGCACCCAGCTCAGGGATTTTATCCGCTGAGATGACTTGCTTAACATTCTTTGGATTTGTAACCTCAACCTTCAATTGAACGGTTGGATCAGGCGTCTTGAACTCCATAGACTTAAGATCGATCGCCGTATAGCCACTTGTCAGTGGCATTGCAAACAGCGTTTTATTTCCCTGATAAACGGCGTTATTTTTAACATAATAAACGTTGTCATCTAAATCTTTAACCGAGCTCCATAGTGTTGGTTCAGCGCCATTAAGCGCAGGCACTGAAACGGAATCAATAAGGCTGCTGGCTTGAGCCAATGCAACTTGCCTTGACGATGGTGTTGGAAAATTGTTGACCAACACAGCTGCTCTCGCAAAGCGGCTGGGTGGTGTAAAATCTCCAGGCGTTCCTAAGAGATTCGCTTCACCTTTGTGGGTACTCGTGTCGTATATTTTTGTGTAATCAATGACAGTTTTGCTGAAGGTTTCATTGGGTGTCTTACTGTCAGCCAAGAGACTGTTGTAAGCGCTTACGTTTTTCAGCTGCCATTCAAAATCAGGTGCATTCGTAAGGATATCGCCTGCATTTTCATGGATGTTGACTTTGCCATCAATGAACTCAACAACAGCGCTGTTTCCCGTCTTGTCCCGAATGACAAAGTGAACGGGCATATCTTTGATAAAGATACCCTCTTTTTGCTCTATGGCAGAGGTCACAAGCTGTTGGCCGCGGAGCAATGTGAGCGCCTCAGCAACAGTTGTGGCTTGAGATAAAACGAAGGCTCCAATATCATAAATTCCAAGGACTGGCTTTGTGTTTTTTGAATCGTAGCTTGGATATTTTGAACCTGGAAGATACAAGGCCGCAATCGAAAGCCCTTGTGTATTCATACCGTCCATAAGCTTACCGGCTTTAAAGGCACCGCGCCCAAAGAAACCATATTTATTAGTCCATGAGGAAAGCTGCTTGCTCGGAATTTTATCCGCATCAATAATGATATCTGATGTGTTCTTATCGCCGATATACCCCACCTTATCCTGAAATCCAATGTTAACAAGGAAATCAAGAGTACGAGCTTCAATATGATATCCGCCCTTGTTCACGAAGATATCGCTACAAGCGGAGGCGTCAATTGAGAGGGTTGTAGAGAGGGCAATGGCGGTGAGTAGAACTTTCATAAAATGGTCTCCTGTTTTAGAGATTAGGTTTATATGAAAAGTGTTAATGAATGGTTAAATTGCCCATTTGTGGTTTTGCCATTTCGCTTGAGGTGTGATATTCACACATGAAAAGCTAGAAGGAATGCCGATGCATCTCGTTTTATTTCAACCAGAAATTCCCCAAAATGTGGGCACACTCATGCGCTTTACAGCGTGTCTTGGGGTTCCCTTGGATATTATTGAGCCGTGTGGCTTTCTCTTTACGGATAAGCACCTGAAGCGGGCGGGAATGGATTATATGGAGCTATCGACGACCCGCAGATTTGCGTCATGGGCTGATTTTTGTGAGGCGCGAAAAGGCGCTCGGCGTGTGGCTGTCACAGCGTCTGCTCCTCACTCCTACACAAAGTTTTCCTTTGAGCCAACTGATGTCCTGATTATGGGACAAGAGAGCTCAGGGTTTCCGATCGACATTTTGGAAGATTGTGATGAAACGGTGGCGATCCCGATGGTCCCTGGCACGAGGTCGCTTAATCTTGCTATTGCCGCATCGATTGTAACGTCTGAGGCGTTGCGCCAAACGAAAAGGTTACCCGCCCATGGATGAACAAAAAAAACGTGCACAAGAGTGGTTTGAAAGCCTGCAAACCCAACTGATCGAAACATTTGAGCGGATTGAGAAAGAAGCCACACAACCTCAATACGACACAGAACCGGGTACATTTATGCGCAAGTCCTGGCCTCATAGTGGAGGAGGGGGAGGCACGATGGCCATCCTTGAAGGTCGCGTCTTTGAAAAAGCAGGGGTGAATGTGTCCACAGTCTTCGGTGAATTCTCTGAAGAGTTCCGAGCACACATTCCAGGCGCTGAAGTGAATCCCCAGTTTTGGGCGAGTGGTATTTCCCTTGTCATTCACCCGCGCTCCCCTCATGTGCCGATTGTTCACATGAATACACGCATGATTATTACAGAAAAGCTATGGTTTGGGGGAGGGGCAGACCTCACCCCATGCTTCCCGATTGAGCAAGATACGAAGGATTTCCACGTGGCCTTAAAGCAGGCTTGTGACCCATTTGATAGCGCCTACTATGAAACGTTCAAACAATGGGCGGATGATTATTTTTACCTTCCCCACCGTGGCGAACATCGAGGCGTCGGTGGCATTTTTTATGACTATATCAATAGTGGGAACTGGGACCTCGACTTTGCCTTCACGAAAGCGGTAGGACAAGCCTTTGCCTCCATCTACCCAGAGATTGTCGGACGGCATGTGAATGAGCCCTGGACAGAGGAAGACCGAAAAGCTCAGCTTAAAAAGCGGGGCCGCTATGTGGAGTTCAATCTGCTATACGATCGAGGCACCCAATTCGGCCTCAAGACAGGCGGGAATGTGGAGGCTATCCTGATGTCACTACCACCCGTTGTTGAGTGGCGCGCGGCGTAGCAGTGCTCAGTTATCAGAAATCAGTAATCAGAATGCAAAATGCCAACGCTATTGGCAAAAATCCCGCATAATTGCCAATTGAGTTGGCAAAAACGCAGGTGAAATGACAAAAGTAATGCCAAATAAGCGGAAAAAATGGCATCTCCTGTTTGACATTTTGCGCTACAATAACGTATAAAAAAACTCCGGCATCTGATCACTGGTTAAAACCAGGGGAAGAAAATCCGGAGTATCTAAAATAA
>Ga0207080_1159_pt1 | contig 11798 bp, 5 predicted proteins | sample Alteio_BWMinHeat_58_FD_153532 | JGI IMG/M metagenome (GOLD analysis project Ga0207080, IMG submission 153532) | Enriched cells from forest soil in Barre Woods Harvard Forest LTER site, Petersham, Massachusetts, United States -... | ecosystem: Environmental > Terrestrial > Soil > Temperate forest >...
ACCGTGCCGATATAGGGCTTGGCGAGGGAGAATATGTTATCAAAGACTTTCTTACCGACCAGCCGATAGGCAAGATCGCTAAAGGGCAGGATACATTCTCACTGGATGTTCAACCTGCTGACGCAATGATGGTTAGGTTGGTGCCCTCTAATTAAAAAATAAATACATTTAGTAAATAATTGAATACCAATGGAAGTACAGGCCTGGACAGAAAAAATAAGCATTCCCACCTATCGAACGGGGAAACCCGAAAAAAATCCTATGTTTCTCGAGAAGCGGGTGTACCAGGGAAGCAGCGGCGTGGTTTATCCTCACCCGGTAATTGAAAAAATTGAAGACGAAAAAAAGGACGAGGAGTACACGGCAGTATTTTTAGAGAACGAATACCTTAAGATAATGATACTGCCCGAGTTAGGCGGGAGGGTACAACGCGCTTACGATAAAATTATGAAGCGCGACTTTGTTTACTATAACCAGGTGATCAAGCCTGCCCTCGTGGGCCTTGCAGGGCCATGGATATCGGGCGGTATTGAATTTAACTGGCCGCAGCACCACAGGCCAAGCACATTTTCGCCCGTTGATTATAAAATAGAAGAAAATTCTGATGGCAGTAAAACAGTTTGGGTCAATGAACTGGAGATCATGTTTCGCACAAAAGGTATGGCCGGGTTTACATTATACCCGGGCAAAGCATATCTTGAAATAAGCGGCAAACTGTTTAACCCAACACCATTCCCGCAAACTTTTTTGTGGTGGGCAAACCCGGCTGTTAAGGTGAACGATGATTATCAATCAGTCTTCCCTCCCGACGTTTACGCTGTTTTTGATCATGGCAAGAGGGATGTATCCGATTTCCCGATAGCAACGGGCACTTATTATAAAGTAAACTACGCGCCGGGTACCGACATTTCGCGCTATAAGAATATTCCTGTGCCCACATCGTACATGGCCATACAGTCAAAATACGATTTTATGGGCTGTTATGAGCATGACACGCAGGGCGGTATGCTGCATGTGGCCGATCATCATGTATCACCCGGAAAAAAACAATGGACCTGGGGTAATGGCGATTTCGGCTTTGCGTGGGATCGTAACCTTACTGACGAGGACGGGCCCTATATTGAACTGATGACGGGCTTGTTCACGGACAATCAACCTGATTTTTCATGGCTCCAGCCCAATGAAGGCAAAACGTTTGAGCAGTATTTTATGCCTTATGCACAGATTGGTGTCGTAAAAAATGCAACCAAAGAGGCCATGATAAGCGCCGGAAAGCAGGGAAACGATTATTTTGTAAAGGTGTATGCCACCGCTGTATATGAGCAAGCCACGGTAAAGGTATTGCATAACGGGCATGAATTGAAAAGCTTTGCCACAACCATAGCACCGGATGCGATATTCGACTCCACTTTTAGTGTACCGTCTGATCTTGACGAAACAGAACTGGAAATTGTGGTTACAGCCAATGATGGTTCAATACTGGTTAGCTATCGGCCGGAGAGAAATACGGAACGGGATATCCCGTCTGCCGCTGTAGCTGCCAAACAGCCCGCAGAGATAGGGCAGGTTGAAGAATTGTACCTGAATGGTTTACATTTGGAACAATACAGGCACGCTACCTATAATCCGCTTGATTACTACGAGGAAGGCCTGCGCAGAAGTCCGGGTGATATCCGCTGCAATAACGCTGTCGGACTATGGTTATTGAAACGCGGTCAGTTTGCAAAGGCTGAGCCCTATTTCAGAACGGCTATCAAAACCATTACTGCGAGGAATCCAAATCCGTACGACGGTGAACCTTATTTTAATCTTGGCTTAAGCCTTAAATTGCAAAACAGGCTGGATGAGGCTTTTGACGCTTTTTATAAGGCAGCCTGGAATGATGCCATGCAACACAGTGCCTACCTGGAACTGGCAAGAATTGCCACCGCCCAGGGGAAATTAGCGCAAGCCCTGGCTTTGGTTGAAAAATCATTGATACGCAATTACCACAGCTCGCCTGCACGGCATCTGAAAACATCATTATTGCGCCTCAATGGCCGGTTTGATGAAGCATTGGCGTTTATAGGGGAGTCATTGGTTACAGACCCATTCAACTATGGCTGCTTGTTTGAAGACTACCTGCTTGCCGGTGAAAAGCAAGATGCTGCTGCAAAACTGAAGGGTATCACAAACCTGATGCGCAGTGAGCCAAATAACTACCTGGAATTGTCACTAAGCTACGCGCAAGCCGGCCTGTACCGGGAAGCATTGCAGGTTTTGGAAGGATATGAACAAATTCACCGCTCTGACAGTCAAATAGTGTTGTATTATAAGAGCTGGTTTGCAACAAAACTGGGCGACGCGGAACGGGCAAAATTATATGCCGGCCAGGCTGCCGCCAATAACAGGGGCATTTATTTCCCAAATAAGATAGAGGAGGTACTCATTCTTCAAAATGCAGCCAGTATCAACCCTAATGATCCCATGGCATTTTATTACCTGGGTAACCTTTGGTATGATAAACGTCAATACAATGAGGCCATCAGTTGCTGGGAAACATCTGCGAAGCTGGACGCCAATTTCCCTACGGTCCACCGTAATTTATCGCTGGCTTACTACAATAAACTAAACGACCGCGAACGGTCGCTTGCAGAAATGGAGCGGGCCTTTATGCTGAATAGCGCCGATGCGCGCGTACTGATGGAGTTGGATCAATTATATAAGATCGCTGGCAAGCCGTTTGCGGAACGACTGCTATTGCTTGATCAATACCCGGACCTGGTGGTGCAGCGTGATGATCTTTATCTTGAACGGATTACCATGCTAAATAATACCGGACAATACGAAACAGCGATGGAATTACTGGCTGCCCGCAAATTCCACCCGTGGGAAGGAGGTGAAGGCAAGGTTATAGGGCAATTTTTACTCTGCCATATCGAACTGGCTAAAAAAGCCTTGCAGGAAGGCGACTATCCTAAAGCAATTAAACTCTTGTCTAAGCTGGAAAAGTACCCGGAAAACCTGGGTGAAGGGAAATTGTACGGCGCACCCGAAAACGATATTAATTATTTACTTGGATGTGCCTGTGAAGGACTTAAGGAAAATGACCTGGCAAATGCAAGGTTTGTTGCCGCAACAGCCGGCAGCAGCGTGCCGGTACAGGCCATTTATTATAATGACCCCCAGCCGGATAAGATATTATACCAGGCGCTTGCATGGCAAAAACTTGGTGAGCCGCATAAGGCAGAAGAAATATTCCAGCGGTTTATTGATTTCGGAACCGAACATAAGAATGATGAGATAAGGATCGATTATTTCGCGGTTTCATTGCCGGACATGCTGGTGTTTGACATTGATATCAACCGCCGGAATTATATCTTTTGCAACTACCTGGTCGGGCTGGGTAAAATGGGGCTTGGGGAGATCGAACAGGGCAAGGCATTACTTGAAAAGGTTTTAGATATGGACGTTAACCACCAGGGCGCTGCGATCCATCTGCGAATGGCTGATTTTTTTTACCAAATAAGCAAAGCGCATGTTAGATAGCAACAAAGCGCAACTGTCGGTATCAAGCGAGCATAGCGGGTTCCTGGACGATGATCCCCTGTATATGATCACGATCAGTAATGATGATACCATTGTGGAGCTGTCGAACCTGGGAGCCGCTATAACCGCCATCTTTACCAACGACCGTAACGGCAAACACAGTAACATTGTGGCCGGATATGAGAATATCAGGCGGTACCAGGACAACCCGCACTATTTCGGCTGCATATTAGGGCGGTATGCGGGGCGGATTGCAGGAGCAAAATTTGAGTTGGATGGGAATGTTTTTTCCCTTTCAGAAAATGACGGGAAGAATCATTTGCATGGCGGTTTTGAGGGGTTCAACAAAAAAGTGTGGAAGGTCAAATCCTTTATCCAGGAAGATACGGAAGCAGGGGTCATCATGGAATACCTGAGCCCGGATGGCGATGAGGGCTATCCCGGGAATTTATGGGTGACCGTCAAATATATTTTAGACCGGGACAATAGGCTAAAAATTATTTATGATGCTGTTACAGATAAAAGCACACCGGTAAATCTTTCCAATCATTCCTATTTTAACCTGGGTGGATTTGCATCGTGTGATATATTGAAACACTCATTGCAGATAAATGCCGCTGCCTATACGGAAAATGATGCGCATAACTTGCCTACAGGCAGAATTTTACCTGTTGAAGGCAGCCCGATGGATTTTATACATGCCAGGCAGATCGGAACTGATATGGCATCAGCCGGGTACAACCATAACTTTGTTTTAAATGATTACTTACCCGGCCGGGTGAGATTGGCGGCCATGCTTTCGGATACGATCTCCGGAAGGATATTAAAAGTTTATACAGATAAGCCCGGACTGCAGGTATACACCGCCAATGATTGGCTGGGTGATATTAACGGTCCCCAGGGGTTTGATTACCAAAAATACGGGGCCATAGCACTGGAAACACAGTGTTTTCCGGATTCTCCGAATCAACCCGGATTCCCTGATACTATTTTGAAGCCCGGCCAGCGCATGATAAGCGAAACCATTTATGAGTTCTCGGTTGGTGAATAGAAATTAAATGATTTAAATCTTAAAAATGCAAAAATCAAATTTTAAGAATCGATACATATTAGGCATCTCCTTCATCTCAGCATTGGGAGGTTATTTATTCGGATTTGATTTCGCGGTAATATCAGGCGCCTTACCATTTTTGCAAAAACAATTTGCTTTCAGCGCCTACTGGGAAGGTTTTGCCACCGGCATATTGGCCATTGGGGCCATAGCGGGTTGCATATTTGCCGGGCAGGTAGCTGACAAATATGGCCGGAGGCCGGGCCTGATGCTTGCCGCAGCATTATTCGCTGTTTCTTCACTTGCCATGGCATTTGCTCCTAATCGCGATCTCTTCCTGGTTGCGAGGTTTGCGGCAGGTGCGGGGGTTGGAATGGCATCAATGCTATCGCCCATGTATATTTCCGAGATAGCTCCTGCGGCCATAAGGGGGCGCCTGGTGGCAATGAACCAACTGACCATTGTTTTGGGTATTCTCATCACAAACCTGGTCAATTACACCTTGCGGAATAATGGTACCGATGCATGGCGCCTGATGTTTGGCCTTGGTGTGGTACCGTCGGGATTGTTTTTAATAGGCGCATACTTTTTACCCGAAAGCCCGCGATGGCTCATCCGTAACAATAAAGCGCAGTCCGCCGAGGTGATCCTGGGTAAAATGGGAGATGCCCTGTATGTAAGCGAATCCCTGTCGGTGATCAAAAAATCTGTTACCGGTGCGAAAAACGCGCAGATATTCTTATTGTTCAGGTAAATTCTCGCCCGCTCTGCTGCTACCTTATCCCGGAAGTCCGATCCGTCACCGAGAATACTTCCCATCGACATCATGGCATACAAACGCGCCCTAACTTCTTTTTCAGTCAGGTCCGGGTTTTTCTCGAAGTTTTTCATGATGCTCACATCCAGGTTGGTATAAGGCCAGAGCGTACCCTGTACCCACCATAAATGCGAACCGTTTGCCAGCGACGTCTCCGTACTGCCGTAATGCGGGAAACCCGGCTCGTCATCCCGGAAATGGGAATATACATCTGTGGATATAAACCGGGTGTCGGCATACTGGTGCGGGAACATCGGTGAGATCGCTTCAGTAATAAATATGTCCTTCCCCATGATCGAGTCCGCGAGCGACTTCAGCATTTTCATCCCATAATTATAGGCCTGCAAACCTGTACGCACCCTTGGATCGAAGCGCCTGGTCGACTCCAGCGCACCGGCTGTAAGAAAGTCTATCTTGATAAATTTAGCGCCTATTGCTTTTGCCTTTTTTAGTTGATTTATCACATACAGGCGAATGGCCGGATGTGTGGGATCCAGTGCCAGGCAGCCCCAATCGCCGTCTTTATACCAGATCGGTTGTCCGTTTTTGTCGTGCAGCACGACATCCGACAACGTATAGTCCGACCCCGGGACTTTGGCATTCTCCGTATTGTTCTTCCACGTCCACATTGCAAACGGGATAAAATAGAAGCCCAGCTGCTGGTTTTTCTTCTCAATGTATTTATTAAATGAAGCTAATAATTCGGTGGTATAAATACTTTGGTCATAAGAATCGATGCTCATAACCGGTTTTGAGTATTTATTGAAGTTGTCGAGCGTTTGAATAAAGTCGGTTATCTTGGGCAGATCTTTCGGCATCATTTTGCCCTCGTAGCCGAGCACGCCTTCAACACCAAAGCTGTTCCAATAAACCGGTGCGTTCCCCGACCAGGTTTGCCTGCCATTTAACATTACGTTCGCATTGCCATATTCCACAAAGGCCTTGCGCACATCACCGCCGCATAGGAATATAACCGAGGAGTTGACCGTGCTCCCTTTCATGGTACCATGAAGCGTGTGGTCATGCGTGCCATCATTGCCACCGTAATCGGGGGGAAGCGCCGGATTATCCTCCGTTGCAGCGCCGTCATAGACTTTCAGAGAATCGATAGTGCCGGTTTGTTTTGCTGCGCGGTAAGCAATGCCGGTTTTCCAAAAATCGTGCGACAGGCTGCCCATCACCAGGCCATACAGTTTGTTGTTGTCATAAACCGATGCAAACTCGTAGCTGATGCCTGTAAAAACAGGTTTGCCGCTATCCCATTTACGCTCCAGCACGTGCGACCAGTTATCATTATCAAATGGCACATCCAGGAACCGGGGCTCTTCACCGGGTTGAAATAATTTTCCATTCTCTTGCGGCAGCACAGCAAGCGCACAGATATCACGTGTTTCAATTTGCTCATCCGTGCCATCGCCCTTAACGGCGGAAAGATTCGTAAGAATGTAAGGATGATCCTGGTACAACAAAACCTGCTGTATCAGGGTTATGCCCGGCGCATTACCCGAGTGCCTTATGACAAGGCGGATACCTTTACCTGCATTGTTATCAAACTCATTTGCGGTTGCCTGGTGTATCTTGCACGCCGAACTGGCCAGGTATCCGGACGATAACTCATTTACATAGGCAATGGTATTGTTTAATACAACACCATTGCCGAAATGATAATTCAAATGCCCCGTTTTATAATTTACTGCTACCGAAGACTGACCTTCACTTACGACGAGGCTATCATCGTACTTTGTTATTTTTTGTGCCGACGTGGTTATGGACAGCAACAACAAACAAGGCAGTAAATAACTTATAACGGGACGTTTTTGAAACTTCATCTAACTATTTTGTTTAGCAATTAATATCCCGGGTTTTGCGCTTTTAATCCCAATGCAGGGTTATTCTGCAGCTCGGTTAGTGGGATCGGGTACAACATATTTACCGAAGATACATTCTGCTTCGGATGCGGATCGCTGCCGCCACCTCTCTGAACATAAGGATTGTTGTGTTGCTGTACAGCAGATACTAAAGTACCCGTACGCTTAAGGTCGAACCAGCGCCATCCTTCTGCTCCTAGTTCCCGCATGCGTTCGTCCATGATCAGACCGCGCATCGTGGCCTGGTCGGGTGCATCGGTTGCTGTAAAATCAAGACTGGCATTACCAAAAGCACGTTCACGTATTTTGTTAACCGGCGCTAATGCAGCTTGCGTCTGGCCCAGTTCATTAAGTGTTTCTGCATACATCAAAAACACATCTGCCGAACGCAGGTAATATAAGTTTTTACCTGAATGGTAAACATCAATATCAGTAGAAGTGATGTCATATTTTGCGATTGTGGGCAGTCCCGGATCAACCCACCAGCTCATCGTATTGCCATTGCTATCATACCGGTCATGATGAATTGAAGGCACATAGCGGGCATCATATTGATATTCCCACGAAAAAGGCTTCATAAAAACTGAATCTGAATAATATGAAGTAGCCATCACAACGGTACCGCCATAGCCCGGCGTGTGCGTATTGAATGTTTCAAATGGTATTGGGGGCCCGGCGTACGAGCCATAGAGATTTTGCAGCCCCTGTGTGTCATTCGTATTATCAGTAGAATATTTGATCTCAAACAGTGACTCAGCATTGTTTTCATGCTGCCCGTCGAACAGGTCGGCGTAATGAGTTAACAGAGTAATATTATAGTTGTTGATGAGGTCCTCAAAAGTAGTTTTTGCATCCGTGTAGTCATGCAGGGTAAGGTATACTTTACCCAGCAACGCCTTAGCGGCTTCAACACTCGCACGGCCTACATCATTGCCGCTCAGCTTGCTTTTTGTCCAGCAGTTTGCCGCTGCAAATTTGAGGTCAGCCTCGATCTGGGCATACACCTGCTGTTGCGGCACACGGGGAAGGCCGTTCCCAAATGAGGTATTCTCCAGGGGCATCGGAACATCGCCATACAACTGCACCAGGTAGAAGTAATACAGCGCGCGCATAAAGCGGGCCTCGCCCTCCAGCCGCGTTTGTACCGCAGGTTCGCCAAAGTTCTTGATCGCCGGTATATACTTTATGGCAGCGTTAGCATTGGCAATTCCCTGGTAGCAATCTGTCCAAAATCCGGTAATGTCCGAATTCTGGCTGTTAAAGGTGATATCGTACACATCCATGCCCACTACACCGGCCCAATATGCTCCGTATCCCTGTGCCTGGTAGCAACAACGTGCCTCATCGGTGCCAATTACCCCTATCAACTGGTAGTCGGATTTTTTAAGGGTTTGCAGCTGCTGGTAAATACCTGTTACGCCGGCAATTGCTCCGGGCTCATCTTTATAAACACTTTGTGCCGAAACAAATACTTCAGGCGTATAGTTCAGCTCTTTGCGGCAACTGCTGAAGCCTTGCAGCAGCATTAACGCCAGGCCAACCGGCCAAAATCTCTTTAAATATTGCTTAATACTTTTCATATCAATAATTTTTTTGTTATAGCCCTAATTTTGCTCCTACCAGGAATGTACGATACCTGGGATAAATTTCATTTGCCGCATCAGCGCCGGCTACGTCCGGATCGACACCTTTATAGCCCGTGAACAGGAATGGATTAAGCACCTGCGCATAGATATTCAGACTGCGTACTTTTATTTTATTCAGTAATGTCGATGAGAAATCATATCCCAATGTAATGTGCTGAACTTTGAAGTAGCTTGCATCCTGTATAGAATAGCTTGATCCCTGACCTATGCCCCCCGGAAGCGTTTTCAGCGAAGTTCCGAAGGAATTTGGCCTTGGTATATTCGTATTAGTATTGGTTGGCGTCCAGTAATTGCCACCTTGCACGGTAACATTGCCGGTATTTCCATATAATGAATTATAGTACGTTAGATCGGTAAAAGTAAGGTTATTCAGCTTCTGACCGTATTCATAGGTACTATAAATCGTAAGAGACAGGCTCTTGTACCTGAAATAATTCCAGAAACTGCCCCATCCTTTCGGAATGCTTGAACCCACGACCACTTCGTCTTCAGGGGTTATCTTACCATCGCCATTAACATCTTTGATCTTGATGTCGCCTGGTTTGCCATTAGGATTAAGGGTAAAGTCGTCGCCTTGCTGATACAGGCCGTTATATACATAATTAACATAAGTTCCGCTTGGTGGCAGACCAACCCTCAATGCGAGGTTCACAGAATCCCTGCCCGGGAATAATTTTGTTACTTTGCTTTGGTACTTAGACCAGTTGAGCGAGGTTTGCCAGGTAAAATCTTTGGTTTTTATAGCTGTGATCTTCAACGCCACATCAATACCCTTGGTATTCATGGCAGCAACATTGACAAATTCGGTCTGGAAACCAGACGAAGGTGCAAGCGGGAGCGGCATGAGCAGGCTGCTGATATCTTTGTTATAAAGATCAACGGACAACGTAATACGATTATCCAAAAACGCTATATCCGTACCGGCATTTAACTGGTGCTGTACTTCCCATTGCAATGAATTATTGCCGAATACGCCGTTTGTACCTGCAACGGAGTAGCCGCTGGTTACTGATGAACCATTGAACGGGTAGGTTGCTGGATCATAACGTGTATAGATAGCATCGTACGGCAAATTTTGATTACCCACAAGTCCGTAGCTCATACGCAGTTTAAAATCACTGAGCCATGTTTTTACTTTATATCCTATCCATGGTTCATCAATTACACGCCATGCGCCGCTTACTGTCGGGAAAACCCCGAACTTGTTGTTTGGACCGAACCGGCTTGAACCGTCCTGGCGTATAGTAGCGTTAAAAATATAGCGGCCCTTGTATTTATAAACAGCCCTTGCAAATAGTGAGCGTACTGCCCAACCATCATAATTGCTGTTATCCTGTAATTTCTGTCCGGCGCTGCCGATAGCTTTATAGGAAAGCAGGTCGGTAGGAAATTGATCAGCCTGCATATCTGTGGCAAAATCTTCGTGCTTTTCAAAAGTAAAACCGCCCAATAAATTCATTTCATGGTCGCCTTTTGCAAAATTATAGGTAGCTGTATTTTCCCACAAAATGTCTGTGGCCCTTGTGTTATAGATTTCCCCAAGTCCGTTTGTAGGCGTATAGCCCGGACCGGTGGTCCTTGGATAATAGGTATCCTGTTCAGCCTGGTAAATATCTGCACCTATGCTTGAATGCAACACCAGGTTTTTAACGGGTATAAAATCAAGGTACAGGTTGGCATTGGTACGATTCGTCGTATAAAGGTTTGTCGCATCCAGTGCCAGGGTTACCGGGTTAAAAATGGTTGGAACACCTGTTGACTGATCAATGACGATCAAAGGCTGGCCGCCGGCGTCATAAATAGGCATTAACGGGCTTTCAGTAAGCGATTGCTGGTATTCATTCGGCATGGGGTTACTGGTAATATCATGCGTATAATTAACGCTGGCGCCCAATTTCAGGAACGACCTGATGGAAGTTTCGTCACGTAAAAAACCCGAATATTTTTTATAACCGGTATTGACCAGTATACCCTGCTGGTCCTGGTACTGGCCGCTGAAATAGACCCGGTTTGATCCGGTACCATTGGATACAGACAGCGTATAGTTTTCAGTCGGGGCATTGTTATGCATAATGGCATTTTGCCAGTTATAGTTGGTATATCCATTGGCAATACTTTGCTGCTCATAGGTATTGAATATCTTTCTGTCGGCCGTATCTGTTCCTGGTGCACCAAATGTACCCGGGTCGGCATCCTGGAATGCGGCGCGTTTCAGGTTTGCATAGGCATGGGCATTCAACATTTGATAGGCAGGATTTTTCACCTGGATACCGGTATACATCTCAAAATTTACGCTTGTAGCGCCTGCCTTAGGCTTTTTGGTGGTGATGAGTATCACGCCTTCAGCAGCGCGTGAACCGTAAATACCTGCGGCGGCAGCATCCTTCAATATTTCCACTGATTCAATATCAGCGGGATTAATATTCCTGATGTCGCCCACTAAAGCTACCCCATCAACAATGTACAAAGGCCCTTCCAACTGTGTTATCGAGTTTAGACCCCGTACATTAACTGCGGCACTTGCTCCGGGTTGTGTGCTTGTGCTATGTACTTCAAGGCCCGGTGACCGCGACGCCAGGGCCGTCGCAAGGTTGGTGGATGGCATTTCGCTAACCTCCTTTGCCGAAATACTGGTAATGGCCCCTGTCAGGTCCTTTCGTTTTTCCGTACCATAGGCAATTACTACAACTTCGGATAAATTTCCGCTGCTTTTTAGCAGGATCGTGATAGTGGTACTATCGGCCACCGTCACCTTATTAGGCTGATAACCTGCGAAGGATGCCTGGATGGTTGCACCAACCGGCGCGTCGACAGTAAAATTGCCATGATCATCTGCGGCAAACTTGTTCACAGGCTGGCCCGGAACAACAATGGTGATGGTGGCAAAC
>Ga0207080_1151_pt1 | contig 11667 bp, 6 predicted proteins | sample Alteio_BWMinHeat_58_FD_153532 | JGI IMG/M metagenome (GOLD analysis project Ga0207080, IMG submission 153532) | Enriched cells from forest soil in Barre Woods Harvard Forest LTER site, Petersham, Massachusetts, United States -... | ecosystem: Environmental > Terrestrial > Soil > Temperate forest >...
AACAAATCTATAAACGATATTGGGATAAACTGCTGGCGGTCGCTGCCCGGCGTTTGGACAGCGTGGAAGAAGCGGAAGAAGCCGTTCAGGATATTTTTCTCAATCTTTGGAAACGCCGCGAAAGGTTCCGCTTATCCAAAAATTTTGATCATTACTTTGCCGTTGCCGTCAAGTTTGAAGTGATCAACCGTCTCGCGAAACGGGCGCGCGAGACCGAAAGGAATTTGTCTTACGCGAATGACCTTACTGAAGCCACCGTAGGTTTCATTAGTTTCGATTTTGACCTGCTCTGGAACGAACTCGAACAAACGATAAATGGTTTGCCGCCTAAATGCCGGCTTGTTTTCCGTATGAGCCGTGAGCAGGATTATACGAACAGGGAAATTGCAGGGGAACTCGACATCAGCGAAAAGGCTGTTGAGAAGCACATTACCTCAGCGCTAAAGATTTTAAGAACGCGATTCGGTCATTACCTGACCATTCTGTTGTTTTTTATATAATAAGGCCCCCTCCATCTGCTCCCACTATTCAATTTTTTTTAAAAAATTTACCCGAAAAAGGTAGGGTATTTCGATTTTCGTTTGGCTATGTCTTTAAAAGAGCGTAAAAATGCCGGATAACGAACAACAGGATCGGATCAATCTACTGGCCAAAAAATGGTTGGAAGGTACAATCACCCCTGAAGAGAAAATAGAGTTTGATGCGTGGTATGACAGCAAGGACAACACATTTGAGTTTGCTGGCGGGGAAACCCACGAAGAAACCGAGCATCGCTTGTACAACAGCATACTCAAAAAGGGCAATATCCACAAACAGCGAACTTTGCGTTTATGGCCGCGTATCGCTGCCGCAGCCTCCATATTGCTGGTGCTTTCCTTTGGTGGCTGGCTGTTGCTTCACAAGACACAGGCTCCGCAACAGGTTGCATCGAATCTTGCCCACGACGTGGCCCCCGGACATTCGCAGGCGACCCTGACCCTTGCTGGCGGCCGGAAGATCTTGCTGACCGAAGGATTGCACGGTCAACTGGCACAGCAGGGCGCCACTAACATAGCCGTGAACTCCGGCAATGCGGTACAATACTCGAACGACGGACCATCAGCGAGCGAACCGATGGTTTACAATACCATGTCTACCGGCCGCGGTGAGATGTCGCCGTATCCATTGGTATTGGCTGACGGCACAAAAGTATGGCTGGATGCAGCGTCCTCGGTCACTTTCCCGACGGTCTTCAAAGGCACTGAACGCAAAGTGTCGGTAACCGGTCAAGCTTATTTTGAAGTCGTACATAATGGCGCGCAGCCATTCCGGGTTACCCTTAACGGCGTAACGGTCGAAGATGTCGGCACTAAGTTCGTGGTCAATGGCTACTCGGATGAGCCAGGAACAAAAACTACTCTGGTTGAGGGTGCTGTGAAAGTCATCGCCGGAAACGTAAAAGCGGTTACGATAAAATCCGGGCAGGCAGCGCTGTTCCGCCCGGGTAATACCAAAATTAATGTGTCAGAAGCAAATATAGAGGCAGCCCTTGCCTGGAAGAACGGTTACTTCCGCTTCAATGACGAGCACATTGACGACATCATGCGCCAATTAGCCCGCTGGTACAATATCGAGGTAGCGTTCGAGGGAAAAGTATCCCAGGAAGAATATAATGGCCGTATTTCGCGGTTCAAGAATATTTCACAAGTGTTGGATATGCTCAGTACGACCAATACGGTTCACTTTAAGGTAGAAGGAAGGAGGGTGACGGTTATGAAGTGACAGCTATCAAATTGGCATAAAAAAAGCCAAACCGGTTGGCGCCGGGATGGCTTGTTGCCTGGACTTCCTAAATAATTTAAAACTATTTATTGACCGCGTTACGCCTTTCCTCGCAAAAGTACCGGCGCAGCGCTTAAACCATGCAGAAACAAATGTACAATTTTTATCTAACTAATTTTGTACGACCCCCACGTTGTACAACCCAATTCCTGTTAACAATGAAGCTGACGATCTTCATACTCATCACAGCTATTTTACAGGTAAGCGCAACAACTTACGCGCAAAAGGTCTCGCTGAAGGGCCAGAATGTGCCCATCGATAAAGTCTTCGACCAGATCAGCCAGCAAACGGGTTATGATTTTCTCGTGACCCGCTCGATGATCAATTTGGCCAAGCCGGTCAATATTGACATTAAAAATGCGAACTTGGATGATGCGCTTAAACAGGTGTTTCAAGGTCAGCCTTTGGATTACGCAATCAAAGACAAATCGATCATCGTATATCAAAAGCAGGCAATTCCAACAATTCCTAAGAAAGAGGCGTCCATACAGCAACCTGTCATCGTTACCGGTAAGGTTCAGAATGAACTCGGAGAGCTGATGCCCGGTGTTACCATAAGAGAAAAGTCGAATCCAAATAATGGCGTTATAACTGATGCAAAGGGTATGTTCTCAATTACGGTATCGGATGAAAACGCCGCTATAACGTTTTCATATATCGGCTATGAATCTCAGGAATTGCGCGCTAAAGACATTCCGATCGGATCGAGTATTATTCTTAAGCCATCCCCAAATAATCTGAAAGAGGTTGTTGTAAATAAGGGCTATTATAGCGATAAAAAGGAACTTGAAACTGGCGACGTTTCATCTGTATCTGCTAAAGAAATAGGTGAACAACCTGTGAGCAATCCACTGGCCGCAATGGAGGGTCGGGTGCCTGGCATGTTCATTACACAAAATACCGGTGTGCCTGGAGGATCATTTACGGTAACTATTAGGGGAAAGAATAGTATTTCTCAAGGAAACGATCCCTTATACATCGTCGACGGCGTGCCATACTCATCAGAACTCCTACCGAACCTTAATCAGATCGGAAAAAGCGGTAATTCCTTAGATTTTATCAATCCGTCAGATATTGAAAGTATTGATGTTTTAAAAGATGCCGATGCCACGGCGATTTACGGGAGCAGAGGTGCAAACGGCGTTGTGCTCATCACGACAAAAAAGGGTAAACCAGGAGATATGAAAGTCGATTTTAATATCTCTTCCGGTGTTGGCGAAGTAACAAGGATGAACGATCTTTTAAATGGACAACAATATCTCCAGATGCGGAATGAGGCCTTTAAAAATGATCGAGTAACACCATCAGTTTTCAACGCGCCCGATTTGTTGCTTTGGGATACTACCCGATATACAAATTGGCAGAAACTTTTAATAGGCGGAACTGCCAAATATACGGATGCGCAAGGATCGATATCCGGAGGTGGTGCAAATACACAATATTTGATAGGTGGCACCTATCATAGAGAAACTACCGTATACCCTGGGGATGAAGCAGACCAAAAAGCCGCGGTTCATTTCAGCATCAACAGTAGTTCCGAAGATAAGAAATTCAATTTCCTGCTGACAGGCAACTATATGTATGACAATAGTAATTTATTTAATATCGACTTAGTTTCCGACGCAGAAACGTTGCCACCGGACGCGCCGCCAATCTATAATCCCAACGGAAGTTTGAACTGGGCGCCAATTACCCAAGGACAGTCCGGAACGTGGATAAATCCGTTTTCACTCTTAATGACTAAATATAATGCTAACACATCAAATCTTGTAGGACACAGTGTTCTGAGTTATAATATTCTTCCCGGATTAGATTTCAGTACAAGCCTGGGATATACAGTTCTACAAACCGCTGAAACCGTAACTACGCCGTTAACTTCCATTGATCCCGGTTATAACAGAACTTCTGGAAGTAGTTCCTTCAATAATTCCAATATCAGCACATGGATAATTGAACCCAAACTAAGCTATAAACATGTTATTGGAAGAGGTGTATTAAGCGCATTGATCGGGACTACATTTCAGCGAATTAGTAGTCTGGGACAAGAATTGAATGCTACCGGCTTTACTAATGATGCGTTTTTATCAGATATTCAGGCTGCGTCCACAATAACTCCAAGAAGCGATGTTAGTAGCATTTACAAATACGAGTCTATCTATGGTCGTTTAAATTACGACTTGGATGATAAGTACTTATTGAATTTGACAGCCAGGCGTGACGGGAGCAGCAGATTTGGGCCGGCCAATGAATTCGCAAATTTTGGTGCTATTGGAGCAGGGTGGATCTTTTCGAAAGAATCATTTATTCAAAATAGCTTGCCTTTTTTAAGCTTTGGGAAAATAAGGGCCAGTTATGGAATTACTGGGAATGATCAAATCGGAGATTATAGTTTTTTGGATCTGTATTCAAATACGACATATCCCTATCAGGGGATCCTGGGATTATATCCTACGACGCTATTCAATCCTAACCTGCAGTGGGAGATTGACAAGAAATTGGAAGGTGGTATTGATATCGGTTTATTTAGCAACAGAATAACGTTTAATGTAAGTTATTACCGCAGCAGATCGGGCAATCAATTAGTCACTCAGCCCTTGTCTTATGTTACAGGCTTTACATCTATTGCCGCTAACCTGCCTGCTGTAGTTCAGAATACAGGCCTGGAGGCAGCCTTAAGCACCATAAATGTTAAAAGTAAGGATTTCTCCTGGACCAGTTCTTTTAATTTTACCGACCCCAAGAATAAACTCATATCCTTCCCTGGTCTTGCTGCAAACCCTAGCTATAAGTACACGCTGGTTGTCGGCCAACCAATAACGATTTTAAAAGTTTACCATGAAATAGGTATTAATGAAACCACCGGTACATTTCAGTTTGCTAGCGCAGGCGGCAATCCCACTGGTTCGCCGAGTGCTTTAACTGATCGGAATACAATGATTAATACGGCGCCACAATTTTATGGTGGATTTCATAACAGTTTTCAATACAAAGGATTTCAATTAGACATATTATTCCAGTTTGTAAAACAAACAGGCCTGGAGTACTTGTATACAATAATGCCGGGGCAACAGTATAATCAACCTGTCGATGTTTTAAATAGATGGACCGCGCCTGGCACTGTCGCAAAGTTTCCTGCGTTCACTCAAAACTTTTTTCCGGGGTTTCTTTCATATCTTAGTGCTTCGTCAAGCGACTTTACCTACGGAGACGCTTCATATCTAAGATTAAAAAATCTCTCTTTTTCCTGGCAGCTTCCTGAAGATTGGAGAAGAAGGTTGCACCTGCAGAATTGTCGGATTTACCTAGAAGGCCAGAACCTTCTGACTATTACGAAATACCAAGGATTAGATCCTGAAAATCAGGGTGGCACTTTCGCATTGCCTCCCTTAAGGGTAATCACGACCGGAATTGAAGTTACATTTTAACTAACACTAAAAGCGAAAACGACAGTCTTAAATAAATTTTTACAATAAGTAAAGTTTAACAAAAAAACATTATGACAAATTTTATGAAGATTAATAAAAATGGAGGCCGGTTTTCCATTGGAAAAGTGTTAGTCATCCTACTTTTATCCGTTGTTGGGTGCAAAAAATTCGTCCAACTTCCTTCGCCAAATACTGAATTGGTGAGCACGTCAGTGTATTCGACCAATGGTTCGGCGGCTGCGGCAATGACAAGTATTTACGATAACATGGTGTCTAATAACAGTCTTTCTACTGGTAATGCAAGCATTAGCATGTTGATCGGCGCGGCATCGGATGAATTAAGAAATTATTCAACTAGCTTTCCTGTCTTGCCACAATTTTATACTAATTCCTTAACCAGTACTCAACCATATTTTTGGCCTGAAATTTACCAGCGTCTATATGACGCCAATGCCGTTATCGCCGGCTTGCAATCTTCAACCGGAGTAACAGTTGCTATCAAGAATCAACTTACCGGTGAAGCTAAATTTATGCGAGCCTTCTTGCTTTTTTATGCGGTAAATTTGTATGGTGATGTGCCCTTGGTTACTACGACCGATTACAAAATAAACGATGTAATGGGCCGCACACCTAAAGCCAACGTATATCAACAAATTATTGCGGATCTTAAAGACGCACAAAATTTGTTGAGCAATAATTATCTTACTCCTGCTGGTATAACGACCACAGACAGAATAAGACCTAACAAGGGTGCAGCGACCGCATTATTAGCTAGGGTTTACCTGTATTATGGTAATCTTACCGGCGATGTCAGCAACTATACAAAGGCAGATAGTGCTGCCAGCATAGTAATTAGCAATTCTTCATTGTATAGCTTAAGTACTCTTAATAATACCTTCTTAAAAGCCAGTTTAGGCAATAACGAAGCAATTTGGCAACTTCAGCCTGTCACGCCAGGATATAATACTTACGATGGGTATGAATTTGTCCTTACTACTACTGCGCCGGGTGGGAATAATAGTACAAATCCGGTCGCAATAAGCCAAAATTTGGTAAATGCTTTTGAGCCTGGAGACCAAAGGCGACAAGCGTGGGTTGATAGCGCTATAATTGGCGGAACTACTTACTATTATCCCTATAAATATAAAGTACACACGTACAATGTGTCAAATCCGGTTACCGAGCACTTAATGGTGCTAAGGTTAGCGGAACAATATTTGATCAAGGCTGAGGCGGAAGCTAATGGGGTAGGTACTGGTATAAGCGGGGCTGTTAATGATTTGAATATCATCAGAAACCGGGCCGGGCTTTCAAGCTATGCAGGAGCCACCGATAAAGCCTCGTTGCTCACGGCGATTCTGCATGAACGGCAGGTAGAATTGTTTACCGAATGGGGACACCGCTGGTTCGACTTGATCCGTACCGGAAACATTAACACAATTATGGGACCTCCCGGCAACGTATGCCAAGCTAAGGGGGGGACATGGAGCCCCCAGTGGGCACTACTGCCTATTCCGCAATCAGAAATATTATTAAATCCAAATCTAAAACAAAATCCAGGCTATTAATAAAGCTTTTGTCAATTGGATTTATTTAATAAAAAGCCAAATAAAGGGTTATAAGGTCCTATCCTGCTTTTTAAAAGAAGCAGGATAAGACCTTGGTTTGACGTATTAAATATAATAATAGTAAAAGAGTAAAATGAGAAGGTTAATGTGGATAACGATATTCCTGCCCTTAATAGTTCAGGCACAAGGCATCCAGTTTGAAAGTGGTTTAAGCTGGCAGCAAATCAAGGCTAAGGCACAGGCCGAAAATAAATACATATTTATGGACTGTTATGCGACTTGGTGTGGGCCCTGCAAATTTATGGCGCAACAGATATTTACTCAAAAAGAAGTGGGCGATTATTTCAATAGCCATTTTATAAATGTAGCCGTCCAGATTGACCGGACGTCAAATGACCCTGAAGCGATTCGAAACTGGTATACTGATGCTAGTGTTATTGAATCGAAATTTGGGGTGAACACATTTCCGACTTATTTATTTTTTTCGCCAAAGGGCACTGCGTTACATCGCATTGTCGGTGTAACCGGAAGGCAAGGTAAGGATTTAATTGAAAAGGCAAAAGATGCATTCGAGCCGTCAAAACAGTATTATACAATCGTCAATGGTTTTAAGGATCATTTAAATGATTCCACATCTCTTTATAACGATCTCGCCAGAGCGATTGAGAAACATGATAGGGTAAGCGCAGAAATCATTGCAAATGCCTATTTGATGATAATAAAATTCCCGATCACCAAAGACAATATAAAATTGATAGGTGAGACTATCAACAGTACAGCGGACAAAGGCTTCCAGTTATTCCTGGATAACGCGGCAAAGATCGATACAATTATGGGTACTCACGATTATGTCGACGATCGGATAGATAAAATTATCCTAAACGCTGAAATGGATCCTCTTTTTTCCGAAACGGACCGCACTATTGATTTCAAAGCAACCCTGAAAAATTTGAAAAAAAAATATCCGACGCTGGGTGACAGGTTTGTGCAATTGGCAGAAGCTGAATTTAAAAACGACATTGTAACCGAAATTAATGAAAAACTATTACAGGGCCGTGACAGCGTTCCCGACTGGGTAGCTCTTAAGAAATGGGCGGGGCAGAGGTATATTGGCTTCAATGGCTATCAAGTCGTTGCAGACCAGCGATGGAGATATTATATGAAGAAACAAGAATGGCCTGAATTTGAAGCTGCGATGCTTGCATATATGAAAAAATATAGCAAGCATCTTGACAACGGTTCGTTAAATAACAACGCTTACTACTTGTTCTTGCATACCAACAACCAAAGCGCATTAAATGCGGCCCTTAAATGGAGCAAACGGGTCGTCGATAAATATCCGAAAAACCAAGCGACAGATTTTGATACCTATGCCAACCTGTTATACAAAACGGGACACAATAGTCAAGCGATAGAATATGAGACGAGGGCGTTGAAGATGACCACAGTGCCCATTGAAAAGCAGGAATTTGCCACTGACCTGGAAAAGATGAAAACAGGTAAGCCTACCTGGTAGCTTTTCAGCAATAAAATATTCGGCAATATCTGTCTTTTTTATCCAATTCAATGACCAACTTCTAATTGCTATTTTATGCAGCGATCTATCATATATTTCATAATCGCGTTTCATATTTGTATTTGCAGTCCGGTTTGGGCGCAAAAGAAAAAGCTGGACCTTTCTGAGGCGGCTATTTGGCCGTATATTTCCGCCGAAAAAATCACTGATAAGGGCAACTATGCAAGCTATATAATTGGCTCGCAAGCAAACGGAGATACCTTGGTCATTCGGTCGTTAATATCTCCTTGGGAAAGAAAATATCTGCACAGTTCCGGTCTACAATTTTCGGCGAACAGTCGTTTGGCGGTTTTCAGATCGAAGGGCGATACCTTATGCCTAATCACATTAGGCACGGACTCCATTGAGTATATTCCCCATGTTTCATCGTATAAATTAGCCAGTGGGCAACGGCAAGACTGGCTAGCGTGCCAGCTCAAAGATTCAACTAGAACATTATTATTATGGAATCTTTTGACCGGAACAAAGCTCATTTATACTAATGTTACTGATTATCTATTTAGCGACAACGGGAGTGTACTTTTATTGCAGACCTCGACAAATACAGCTGAGGTGTATGAACTTGCTCTTTGTGACCTTTTATCAGGAAGAATGCAGGTGGTTAGTAAAGGCAGCAGAGCAAGTGATTTTTCTTTTGACCGGTTGTCAAAGCAATTCGCCTTTTTGAGGATTTCAAGCCGGGGCAATACTCTATGGTATTGTAAGTTAGGGATGGACAGTGCAATAAGACTGGTTGACAGCGCCACACCAGGGATGTCCGGCTATTCGATATTGGATCGGGGGTTCCCTACCAACACTATTTATATTCCCCGATTGTATCTCGATGCTCCATTTTTTAGTGGCGATGGACGCAGAATTTTCTTTGTCATTAGACCTAATTCGGTCGTATGGCATACGGCGTCCGGCGATACTTTATCGAAGGTTAGCATTTGGAACTACCTGGATGAAGTCGTCCCGCCTAACCGCGTTCTTCCTCATGACCAGGCTGTCCAACGGAAAAGCAACAATGGGTTGCTTGCGGTGTTGAATTTGTCGGATATGAGTCGAATAATACCTCTTCAACAACTGTCCGATGATGGGACCGCCAATTTGGACAACAACGACAGCGCAAACTATTTGATAACCAAATTCAGCCACCCTGTATCGAAAGAGAGTAAGTGGCGGTCATATAATTCGATCGATATCTCGCTTGTTTCAATCAATGATGGGCGTAAGATATGGATAGTGAAAAACATACCGGCCAGTAATGAGGTGACGGTATCGACCTCGGGAAGGTATGTAATATGGTATGAGAGGGCAAAACGGGCCTATTTTTGCTACAACATAAGAAGTGGTGCCACTAGGAACATTACGAGTAGCATCCCTGAGCCGATTTATAAAGAGGAGGATGTCGGAGATCTACCGGCGTCTTTCGGCGTGGGGGGATGGCTCAAGGATGATACAGCAATCCTCATTTATGATCAATACGATATTTGGCAAGTGGACCCAGAGGGCAAGAGACGAGCGATAGATTTGACCGGGGGTATCGGAAAAAAGACAGGCGTCATGTTTCGTATCATGAATTTTGATAAGGACGCCACAATTCCTGCTGTATTGAATGATACGCTCTATCTTTGCGCGCTCAATGACTCAAGCAGGTCAAATGGTTTTTATAGAATGACTGTGAGCAAACCTGGGAGACCGCTAAAGTTGGGTTCAGGATCCGGGATGGCGTATTTTCCTCAACGGTATTCGTTTGACATTCTCGGAGTGGCTGACTGGTTTTATCCCATAAAGGCAAAGGCCGCCGATGTATGGTTGATGAAAGTAATGTCGCCCTCAGAATATCCTAATCTCTCTGTGACGCATGATTTTAGGACTGTTCAGCGTCTTACGGTCTTGGAGCCCCAGATGCGCTTTAAGTGGTATACAAGCTCCCTTCTTCATTGGAAACTGCCTGATGGAAAAATCGATCAGGGGATATTGTACAAGCCTGAGGACTTTAGCCCCGATAAGAAATATCCGATAATTTTCTTTTATTACGAGAAGAACGCCGACGCAGTTAACTCCTACTTGTATCCCGAGCTAAGTCCAGGTACACTTAATATCCCTTGGTTTGTAAGCCATGGATACCTAGTATTTGTTCCGGATATTCAGTTCAAAGTGGGTTACCCGGGTCAAAGTGTCCTGAATTGTGTTGTATCGGCGGCCAAATACTTGATGGGGAAACCTTGGGTGGATGGGAACAGGATGGGAATTGAAGGGCATAGTTTTGGAGGGTATGAAACGAATTATATTGTGTCGAAAACGCATTTGTTTGCGGCGGCCGTGTCAGCAGCAGGAACTACAGATATTCCGATAGCGTACGGAGATGCGAGTTCAGTAGACTGGATGAACTTCTTCGAGTTTAGTCAAGGACGCATAGGTGCTGATATAGGAACGCGGCCGGCGCTATATGCGCTAAATTCACCGATTCTGAACGCTGGAAATGTAAGTACGCCGTTATTGATTATGAGTAACAAAGCGGACTATGCCGTTATGTGGTACCAGGATCTTTCTTGGTTTGCCATCCTGCAGCATTTGGGAAAGAAAGTTTGGCTGCTCCAGTACGATGGCGAGGGGCACGTTTTATTCGAAAAGCATAACCAGATGGATTATTCCATCCGGATGGGTCAATTTTTCGATTACTATCTAAAAGGCATGCCTCCTCCGATTTGGATGACAGGTGAAAAAAAAATCGATGGAAAGGAATAGTCAATTGTAGGCTACAATGATTTTAATATAACCCAATAGAATAACCAATAATTTATAAGACAAAAATTAATCTAAGTTTTAAAATATGCACACAATTTTAAAAGCAAGCATTTTTTTAATGCTGATCGCTACTTTTTCGATAGTTCGAAGCAAGGCACAAACCATAGATTTTTCCGGTCAATGGACCAGGAATGCTGAAAAATCAGCAGCCGGTCAATTGTCTGTTAATTCAATCCCCATCAGGTTGCATATTCAGCAGGATGCCAAAAAAATCAATATCGTTCGTACTTCAAAAAATCGATCGAATGACACATCCAGCTATTTTGAACAATTGGAATTTGATGGCGCGACTTCTGAATCTGCGATGGGTTCGAATATCAAAAAGAAATCAAGTATTCAATGGTCGCCGGATCAAAAGAAATTAATAGAAACGGCAGTTTATATTGACCCGCAAGGCAAACAGTTGCGGACATCTAAGGAAACCTGGACATTAATTGACGGTGGAAAAGGCTTAAAAATCTCCGCGGTTATGGAGATCGGCGAA
>Ga0207080_1160_pt1 | contig 11605 bp, 13 predicted proteins | sample Alteio_BWMinHeat_58_FD_153532 | JGI IMG/M metagenome (GOLD analysis project Ga0207080, IMG submission 153532) | Enriched cells from forest soil in Barre Woods Harvard Forest LTER site, Petersham, Massachusetts, United States -... | ecosystem: Environmental > Terrestrial > Soil > Temperate forest >...
AGTGTGTGGGATCATCATTCCATTGAGTATGCTGCTTAATATGAAATCTTGTTGGACGATCACCGATGAATTTCCGGGCATGAAAAGTCAAGTCATTGGGCTTGCGGAAGCCATTGGATTACCGGCCGTTCATAAAACCTGTAAACGCCGTTGGCCTTGGGGTTGGCTTGGGCTTCCTTGGGGAAACCCATTGGATCAACTCACTCCCCAAAGTGACCCTCTGACACCTCCTTGGCCTGATCTTGTTATTACTTGTGGACGACGGTCTGCTCCCCTTGCCCCTGCTATTAAAAAGCAAAATCAAGGAAAGACAGTTTGTGTCCATATTCAAAATCCTTTCGTCAATCATAAATTGTTTGACCTGATCATTGCCCCTGAGCATGACAATCTCAAGGGACCAAATGTGATTTCAACGAAAGGCGCCATTCACAAGGTCACGCGTCAAAAGATTGAGGAAGGCCTTCAGACCTATGGGAAGCTTTTTCAGGATTTACCCAGGCCCTATAACTCCGTCTTGTTAGGGGGAAGCACTCATCGGTATTCTATGACGCTCGAGGCCATGAATGAGCTCATCAAAACAATCCTATTGATACGAGATAAAACAAAGGGAAGTGTTCTTGTTACCCCTTCATTTAGGACTCCCTTCAGAGATGAATTGAAGCAGGCTCTTGCTTCTGAGCCTAATGTCTTCCTTGCAGATATAGAAAAGATAAATCCCTACTTTGCAATGCTTGGAGCTGCCGATACTCTTTTTGTAACTGATGATTCCGTAAATATGCTCTGTGAAGCGTGTTATACAGGAAAGCCGGTCTATGTGTTGCCCCTTCTCGGACACGGCGATGCTAAATCGAAGAGGTTTATTAATGATCTGATTGAAGAAGGTATTGTGCGTTCCTTTGACGGATCTATTGAAAACTGGACATATGCGCCCTTTAATGATACGGAGAAAGTTGCAAATATTGTGCGGTCTAGGATGAATATCTAATCTAGGAGAAGTTCATGGTTCTTAAAATTAAAACTTATGCCAATCAAAAGCCTTGTTCCTTTTTTAAGGCCCTCGGTCATCCCATGATTGCTGATAAGTTAGACTCCTTCAAAAAAAACTCCCTCCCCACTATTTATGATCCAGAAGGTCATCTCGACGATTTTTTAAGCATGACGCGACTCTCCGCTCCGTCCCAGGTTTATGTGCAAGCCTATGAAGCTTTAAAACCAAACAATCAACTGATAAGTAACATTCGAGCGGATAAGCCAGAGAAACTCCTCATCTTATCATTCGAGCCTGAAAAACATTTGTCGCAGATGGGGCATTTTTTGCCTGAAGGATGCGAAGTCTCAAGCCTTAAGAGTTTGCGTCTGTCCGACGACATGCTTACCGATCCAAACAATTATTTATCTGACCTAAACTTTTCAACCAACTTTGCGTTATTTAGAGAAGAAAATGGATGGCATACACGTATAAAAAGCGCCAATTGTTGGGCAAAATATGGTTCAAATAATTCAAAACTTTACGCAATTCTTTTTGATGAAAATGGCGAGCGTATTGCGGAGTGGAATGAGCCCTTGTCCCCTTCTGTTCACACCATTTCTATTAATAGTCGAGATATCAAAAAGCGGTTCAATTTACCGGATTTTACAGGGCAACTCTTTATCCATATTACGGGTACAAAAGGCCATAGCATTGTTAAATACGCTCTGGATACATTTAATGACGAAGGAATGATTTCAGCAACCCATGATGCAAATGCATGGCCCCCTGAATACTTTTCAGGTTTGCCGGCCCCTCGTATGGGAGAGAAAGTCATATTGTGGCTTCAGAATAGTCATCCCCTCTCTGTTCCTGCAGATGGAGTGAGTCTTAATATTATGGGCGAAACCACATCCGTTACACTCGATCGGGATATCCCGCCTTTTGGAACGTATGCTATTGATATTAAACAACTTTTTTCTGGCGCCCATTGGCCTCAACAGTTTGAGCTCCATGCCGGGAATTATTTCGTTCGCCCACGCTATGAAGTTGTGAATAGTAGAGGATATCGTTGTATCGCCCATATTAACGTACAGAGAAATGACTTGAAACCAGATTTGAAATTGAAAGAGCTTCGGGATGCCTTTGGGAAAGGCTTCATTTTACCGGCTCCCCTCTTTCCGACCGACTCCTTTAACACCTCAATCCTTCCCACTCCCATGAGCCGTGAAGCTAACTTTATGCCTGTTAAGGCTGTGGTTTATGACAAGGAAGGAAACCGTAAAGGCAGCCATTCCTTTGGCAATCTTCCTCGGAATCATCAGGAAGCGTTGCTCGTCAGCGACAAATTTCAATTGGGTGCAGAGTACGGTCATGTTGAATTGGTGTATGACTTTGATGCAGGGGACGAGGCTGATGGATGGCTTCACGCCCTCTTTCGCTATGAGCACAAGACCCTCCCCGCCCAAGCGGAAACAAGCTTTGGCAGCCATATCTTCAACACAGCAATTACCTACAAAGGTGAGCCTCAGTCCTACAAGGGCCCACCTCCAGGGCTTACAACAGGGCTGTTCCTTCGCATTGATGATGACATTGAAACGTTTTGCCATTTGATTTACCCAACTTCAACACCGTGGCACAAAACCTCAGACACCAAGCTCATCCTGCATACGCAAGACGGTACTCCTATTGCAGAAGCAAGCTTAAAAATCCCGGAAAGTGGCTCCCGCCAATTTATTTACCAAGAGACCTTCTCGCCCAGCGATCGTGAGAAAGCGAAAGGCGGATACGTGATTATTTCAGATAAAACGTGCCGTTTGTTTGGATACCATGGCATGCGACTCCCTAGCGGTAGTTTTAGTATGGACCATATGTTTGGGTTTTAGTTAGAATGAACTATACTCGACTCTACACAGGTGAAGACGGTAAGTCTTATTTTGAAGATATTTCCGTTGAGACTTCAACAGATAATCCATTGGGCAAGTTATCTCAACCCATTGCTGTAAAAGAGTTGCTTTTCCGTAAGTCCATTCCTGCTATTTATGAGTGGCACACAGCACCCCACAAACAATTCATTGTTTATTTATCCGGCGAAGCCAAAGTTGAGGCTAGTGGAGGTGAAATAAGACACTTTAAAGCGGGGGACATATTATTAGCCACGGATGTTCATGGTGAAGGACACAGATCAACCATTCTGAATGAGGGAGAGGCCCTGATTATTATTCTAGATGAGTAAGTTATTTCTTCTTCACAGCCGCTAAAATCTCTGCCAAAAGCTTATTCGTTTCTTCTATGAGCTTTACAGCTTGAGATTGCCTTTCCATCATGATCTTACTCATTTCTATGCTCTGATCATATTTTTGATACACGGTGGTATTTCTTTTCATGATTCTCACAATTGCAAAAACAAGGAAAACGGCAAAGATGACGAAAAATATTTCGTAGAAATATTGTAGTAATAAATCCATTTTAACAATCCTTTGTTTATATTGTAACCACTCAGGTGCGTCGTCCCGGGAATGAGAAATCCTTGAGCATCGCTCAAGATTTCTCATTGCCCGGGATCCAGGACCACTCATTCATTCCGCAGGAATGTATTATTATCGTATGTAAACACACACTACATTGCTTCGCAATGAGTTATTGTCCTGGATCCCCGACTCGCGCTTCGCGCTCTCGAGGACGACCCACGGGGCGAGCAGTTACTTTATATCTTACAACTTATTAGTCAACGTAAGTCTTCTTTAATAATAATTTTTTTATTGCCGGAATTTCTTTTGGCTCTTCCTCCAGTGCCTCAACAAATTTCTTCCATTTTTCCTCTGATAAGGTAAAGGTAGTGACTATTTCTTCTTTTTTCGCACGCATATTAAAGCCTCCTCGTTCTTTTGAAATTATATCCCATTTGCATCCCAATGGGATACCAAAAAAATGATGAATTGACTTCTCAGCCCAAGATGGTCTATACACCAAGCTATATTTTGATGAACAGGAGTATGGACTATGAAGCGCACATTTCAACCTAGTAACCTCGTTAGGGCTCGTCGCCATGGTTTCCGTGCACGTATGGCAACAGTTGGGGGCCGTAAGGTCATTAATCGCCGTCGGGCAAAGGGACGCGCTCGCCTGAGTGCTTAATTCCCTTGGAGCGGCTTAGAAAACGTTCAGACTTTGTGACGCTTACAAAATCCGGAACACGCTGTGTCGCACCCGCGTTTATTGTACAAATGTTTAGAAGGGCCCCTGAGGGCCCTTTTCGCTATGGTATAACTGCAAGTCGTAAGGTTGGTGGGGCAGTCCAGCGTAACCGCGCCAAACGACGCCTCCGCGCTCTTATTCGAGAGGTTCTGCCCAACGTAGGCCAGACGGGCATGGACTACGTCTTAATTGCACGCGTTGAGGTCCTACAGCGTGATTTTGCCCTTATGGTCACTGAACTTAGGTCAGCAATTGAAAGTCTTCACAGAGGAGTTTAAAATGAAAAAGAACAAAACAAAATCCATATTACTCGCCTTTCTCGTCTTAATTATAGCAGGAGCCACATATATGTATTTCACTCCTATTAATCGCGCGCCTCTAGACCGTATTGTACAATCGAATGGTGAGGTCACAGATGATATCGTTCGCATCCTCGGATGGACGGGAATTCGTATCGTAAATGACAAAATGCCTGCCGATCCTGATTGGCCAACGTGGAAAGTGATGATCCCCTCACGTAAACTTGAGGATGTCGTGAAAGTCACAAACGGAGACTTGGACCAAAGCCTTTCTTGGAGCCAAAGAAAAGATAAGAATCCAAGTGAACGATGGGAAATGAAAGGGTCCTATTCGCATAATCAAGTTAAGTACATTGTTGATCTTTATTTTAATAATTTGAAGATGGGAAAAGTTGATGCTTTTCCTAAACAAGAGTATCAGGGCGTGCTGTTTTTAGGGGCAACCCTGTCTCGCGTGCGTATGAGACTCGCCCACCTCAATCATCTTATTGAGACTGGTAAAATTAAAGGTCCTATCTATTTGTTAACGGGCGAGCGTACGCTTGCTGAGGCTGCTGAAGAAACTGAAAAAGATATGTTGGATAATTCCATTTTGCCTATAAAAGCTGAGTGGATACGCCCCGCTTCTCTTCCGAACGATGAAGGAGCAATGGTGAAGATGGTCTTTGATCAATCAAAACATTCTGGTTTAAATGAGAGCGATATTATTATGGTCTATACACCCAAAAAAGAGGGTGAGATGCGCGCAACCACAGAAGGAACCGTTATCAAATGGCTGGAACAGGCTCAACCAAAAGCCGGGACCTATCTTGCGATTTCCAATCAGCCGTATAACCTTTATCAACAGCTTGTCATTCAGCGCGTTCTCTTAAAGCAAGGCCGCCCTGATATCAAAATTGAAGTTACAGGAGCATCACTTGATGAGGAAGGGGAGGATGAGTATCGTACCCCGCAAAAGGTAGCTATTCTGCTCGATAATTTGAATCGTATATTTTATGAGTTGAAGACGATGAAGGATTCGACTGAGCTTCAGAAGCTTAAGAAGTGAGACAAAAAGGACGTCATTGCGTGGAGCCACACCTCTCCCCTAAGTGGGAGAGGTCGACCCGCAGGGTCGGGTGAGGGGGCATATGACTCTAAAGAAACGTCAAAGAACTTTGCCTACAGCTCACCCCTCACCCGCCCTAAAGGGCGACCTCTCCCACAGGGGGAGAGGTGATGGCGTGGCTCCTCGCAATAACCATTCCTGGCTGAGGTTCTTCCTCAAGGCTATAATCTATGTCTACCGTATACTGATCTCCCCCCTCCTTCGTCCCAGATGTCGCTTTTTGCCGACCTGTTCACAGTATGCTCTTGACGCGATCGACCGTTATGGGCCTTATAAGGGCAGTAAATTAGCTTTAAAACGAATATGCCGGTGTCACCCTTGGGGTGGGCACGGCTTTGATCCCGTTAAGGAAGATGAACCATGAAAGACCAAAAGAACATCATTATCGCAATCGTTTTATCGATGGCCATTTTATTTGGGTTCCAGTATTTTTTCTCCTCAACGCCTCCAGCGAAGGTAGCTCCTCAACCCGTCGCGCAACAAGCCAACCCTTTGACCGAAGCAGTTCCGCAAAAGCCGCTCACCCGTGAGGAAGCTCTCAAAGCAGCCGGACATCGCCTCCTCATTCAAAGCAGTAGCGTCAAGGGTTCCCTGAACTTAGAAGGGGCAACCTTCGATGACCTGACACTGATTCAGTATCGTGAAACAGTAAAACCGAACAGCCCAGAAATCATTCTTCTTTCTCCACAACATTCCCAAAAGGCTTATTATGCCCGATTTGGTTGGACGTCTCCAAATCTAAATCTTCCCAATGAAAAAACAGTGTGGGAAACGAATGGTCTCAACCTCACCCCTCAAACCCCTGTCACGCTAACGTGGGATAATGGGCAAGGGCTGACATTCCATCAAATCATATCCATTGATGAACACTACATGTTTACAATCACGCAAAAGGTGACAAACAAAGGAACGACGGCCGTTTCACTTGCGCCACACGGAGTCTTGGCACGTCAAGGAATCCCCGTCACCGCTGGTTTTTTTATCCTGCACGAAGGGCCTGTTGGCGTTTTTGATGGAAAGCTCAACGATCCAAGCTACGAGGATGTCTCCAAAACCGGATCCCTCCAAAATCCGAAAGCCCCAGGCTGGCTTGGCTATACAGATAAATATTGGCTCACAGCCTTTGTTCCAGATCCCAAAGCTGCCATCACCTCTTCCTATGGTCATCAGGGAACTGGGGAACAAACCCTGTATTCAGCGACCTATCAACGGGATCCTCTTACCTTAGAGCCAGGCCATAGTATTGAAGCCACTGACCATTTCTTTGCAGGTGCAAAGGTTTTAAGCCTGCTTGATGGGTATGAAACAACATTAGGGATTAATCATTTTGACCTTGCTGTTGATTTCGGATGGTTCTATTTCCTCACCAAGCCTATCTTCTATGTCCTTGATTTTCTTCAGGATTTCTTAGGTAACTTTGGCCTTGCTATCTTAGCCCTTACAGTCATCATTAAGCTTATTTTCTTCCCTCTTGCCAATAAGTCCTATGCCTCCATGGGTAAGATGAAAGCGTTGCAACCTGAGATTGAGAAAATTCGTGAGCGTTACAAAGATGACCGCTTAAAAATGAATGAAAAAGTGATGGAAGTGTATAAGAAGGAAAAGGTCAATCCCATGGCCGGTTGCCTTCCTATGATCATTCAAATCCCAGTCTTCTTTGCACTCTATAAAGTCTTGTTCGTCTCCATTGAAATGAGGCAAGCTCCATTTTACGGTTGGATTCATGATCTGTCTGCTCCTGATCCCACAACGATCTTCAACTTGTTTGGTTTGATTCCTTGGACCCCGCCCTCCATGTTAATGATCGGTGCATGGCCCCTTATCATGGGAGCAACAATGTTCTTGCAACAAAAGTTGAGCCCACCTCCAGCGGATCCAACCCAAGCCAAGTTGTTCATGTTCATGCCGATCTTGTTCACATACCTATTAGCTCAATTCCCAGCTGGTCTTGTGATTTACTGGGCATGGAACAACACGCTCTCTATTACTCAACAATGGTTTATTATGAGACGTTCCGAAATCAAGAAGGTAAAAAAATGAGTTTAGATAAGACGCGGGATCCCAGCGATTTCCCGCGTTGGCTCTTTGCGCAAGAGTGCACATTTGTTGCGGGCGCGGATAAGATGGAAATCTTGCCCCCTCCGTCTCTGCCGGAGATTGCTTTTGCAGGACGATCGAATGTTGGAAAATCTAGTCTAATCAATGCCTTACTCAATCGTAATAGTCTGGCTCGGATATCCCATACGCCTGGACGCACCCAACAGCTGAACTTCTTTAACTTAGCCGGAAAGCTCTATATCGTAGATATGCCAGGATATGGCTATGCGGCTGTTTCTAAAGCTAAGATTAAGATCTGGTCTCATCTCATTCAAGACTACCTAAGGGGGCGTGTTCCCTTAAAGCGAATTTTCCTTCTCATTGATTCTCGTCATGGATTTAAAGTCAATGATGAAGCTGTGATGTCGGAGCTTGATATGGCCGCTGTGTCCTACCAAATTGTGCTCACAAAGAGCGACAAATCAACAAAAGAGCATCTAGAGTCCCTGGTTGAAAGTGTGACGGCAGCCCTTAAAAAGCACCCAGCTGCTTTCCCCACTCCCCTTCTCACAAGCTCCCATACGAAGGATGGCCTAGACCCCTTGCGCCAAACTATTGCAGAGCTGGTGCTTCCGCTTACGTCTTCTTAAATACTGAAGCACCATCAAGGGTGTAAAAATCAATCCCGCATACAAGAATGATCCCACAAAAAATAAGTGAAGCACGAGGAGCCATTCCGCAAGATAAGCGAACTTATGAAGCTTTTTCCATTTCATAAATCCCATTTTTTTAACTAATGAATTGTTACTTGTAATGGCAAGCGGAATAAAAATAATTAGGGCAAGAAGTCCTGGTATAATAGCGGGATGAAGGAAATATTGGAGAAAGTCCATCAGTCCATCTCGCTTTAAATAGAAACACAGCACATGCACAAAAGCGTAACTCAGAACGGCAACACCAACCTGACGGCGATATCTATTTATTTTCTTGATGAGTATTGACGTTGGAATGAGACTTTGCAGGGGATTGAGCGCAAGGACCGTAACCAGAAGGGCGAGCGAGATGTAGCCCGTATAGGGCGTCAATGGCTCCCATAGACTCGGGTTAATGCACAACGCACCAAACATTACTAAAGCTGGAAAATTCAATACTATCCAACTTACATTCTTTTTAAACCAAACCATCATTCACTCAGCTAGTAATATAGTCCTCTGTTGATTTTTCTTGTGCTTGAAAAGACCAACCAAACTAATGATCATCCAAGCAAATTCCATGACAACGGCAGCAAGATTCCAGGCATAGACAAGAGAGATTAAAATTAAAACCGCCCCAATTACATTTAATATTAAGTAATTGAAACTGTCAGCACTGATATGTTTTGTTTGAAGCAACGCATAGGCGATAAGGACAATAGAGGCCCCAATACACCCAACAAGGTCAGGTACCCATTCCAATATTGTATATAATTGTTCAAATATAAGTCCTTGATCAATTTCCGAAATCATTTTTTGCCTACTTTATTATATTGTTTCTTGTATATAGGCCACTTTACAAGATTTTGCCATATAAATCGTATTTACCCCGAAATAAAAAGGGAGTGACACTTGCAGTTAACCCTTTCTTAACATTCTTTTGGTATACAAAAACATTCAAAAAAAGGGAAAAAAAAATGACAAAGTTTTATAAATATCTAATCTTAGCAATAATCTACTTCACACCTTTCATATTGAATGCTGCAGAATTGCCTAAGCATGAATCTCTCGAACAATCAATAAAACAAACAATAATCGACTTGGTAGAAGATAATGCTGCTTTTACAAGCTTAAAACCAGATGAACACTTTCAAGGGTTTCTTGATATACAAACACCCCGCGTGACCATGGTCCTGTGTTCCGACTCAAGGGTTCAAGTGGACAACTTCTCGAATGGGGCTGAAAATGATATTTTTGTTGCAAGGAATATCGGCAATCAGTTTATCACCACAAAAGGTTCTGTTGAATACGGCGTCGATGTTTTAAAAACGCCCGTCCTCATTTTTATTGGCCACTCCCATTGTGGCGCTATCAAAGCAGCCATGGGTGATATGAGCCAAATCCCTGCCGGGATTCGTAAAGAACTCGACACCATCGATGTGAAATCTGCCCATGATGACAAGCAAGGCGTTGTTGTGAATGTCCATTATCAAGTGGACAAAGCCTTTGAGCAATTCAAGGAAAAAGTTGAGTCAAATCAACTCGCTATCATTGGAGCCGTCTATGACTTTCGCAATGATTATGGCTATGGCAACGGTCAGCTTATTATTGTGAATCTTAATGGGAATAGTAATGTTTCAGATATTCGAAACTCTCATTATTTCGATAATATAAAGAATGTTGCGATTGGGGTTGAGACGAAGAAAACAGCCTCAGATTGACATCTCCAACGTCAAAGCACAAAATCATGTGATTAAATTATGCAGGGAGAACACAATGCGAGACTTTATTCAGGGCCTTCCGAAGGCTGAGCTTCATCTTCACATTGAAGGAACACTTGAGCCAGAGCTTCTTTTCAAGCTTGCGGAACGAAATAAAGTCACATTGCCCTATAAGTCAGTAGAAGACGCACATAAGGCCTATAATTTTAAAGATTTACAGTCCTTTTTGAATGTCTACTATGCCAGGTCTCAAGTCTTGCTCACGGAGCAAGATTTCTATGATCTGACCTGGGCGTATTTACAAAGAGCGCATAAGCAAAATGTCCGTCACACTGAAATTTTCTTTGATCCTCAAACACATACAGAACGAGGCGTTCCTTTTGAAACAGTGATTACAGGCATCTCAAGCGCGCTTAAAGAGGCTGAGCGAACATTGAATCTCTCAACGGGACTTATTCTTTGCTTCCTGCGAGACTTAAGTGCTGAGTCAGCAATGAAAACATTAGAACAGGCTGTTCCCTATTTAGATCTCATCCAATCTGTAGGGCTTGATTCGGCTGAGGTTGGAAACCCCCCATCAAAGTTTGTGTCTGTTTTTGATAAGGCCCGCGCAGTTGGTCTTTTAACGGTCGCACATGCGGGTGAAGAAGGCCCCCCTCAATACATCTGGGAAGCCCTTGATTTACTCAAAGTGTCCCGTATCGATCATGGTGTGCGTTGTCTTGAAGATGAGGTGCTCGTTGAAAGATTAAAGCGCGATCAAGTGCCTTTAACCGTCTGTCCTCTTTCAAATATCAAACTTTGCGTTTTTGAATCAATGAAGCAGCATCCGATTAAAAAGATGCTCGAGAAAGGGCTCTGTGCCACCGTCAATTCCGATGATCCCGCTTACTTTGGAGGATATGTGAATGAGAATTACGAGGGAGTCGTCCAAGCCTTAGGCCTAACGCAAGATCAAGTTGTTCAACTTGCAAAGAACTCTTTTGTAGCAAGCTTTTTGTCCAAAGATCAAAAGGCAAAGTATATTAAGGAAGTGGAAGAGTATGCGAAGGCACCCTCACCTCTCCCCAGCGTGGGAGAGGTCGACCCGCAGGGGCGGGTGAGGGGGAGATAACACTGGACTCGGACTCAATGAAAGACAACATGCAGACCAAGAATCAAAGGACACATATTCTTAAAAAAGATGATTTTAAAGACCCCTCACCCGCCCTTGCGGGCGACGACTCCCTGAACACAAAAGGTAATTTTGAATTTGATCGTCAAATAACATTTTGTCGTGCACATTTAGCGCTTGACTTAAGTCGTAAGGAGTAATATAGTTATGTCCTATGATGAGATCAACCAAACAAGAAAAAAGTCAAAGATTGAACAAAGCCTTCGAGCTTCTTGGTCAACCTATTACTGCAAATCAAGCTGCAAATGCATTAACAAAGCAATTTGGAATCTCACTTCGCCAGGCTTACAGATACTTGCAGGAAGCTCAACGTATTGGAAAGCTAGTTCCTGTTGCCGAGCCAACCATTCCCATTACAATCAAGATTCCAAGAGATGTTGTTCTCAAACTCAGGGCTTATGCACAAACC
>Ga0207080_1162_pt1 | contig 11467 bp, 5 predicted proteins | sample Alteio_BWMinHeat_58_FD_153532 | JGI IMG/M metagenome (GOLD analysis project Ga0207080, IMG submission 153532) | Enriched cells from forest soil in Barre Woods Harvard Forest LTER site, Petersham, Massachusetts, United States -... | ecosystem: Environmental > Terrestrial > Soil > Temperate forest >...
AAGAAGAGAATGAAGAAGATGAAGATGAAGAAGCAGAAGAATCTGATGAATCTGAAGAAAAAGAAGAATCCAAAGAAAAAGAGGTCATTCTCGCGAAGGCGGGAACTGAAAAAAAAGAAACTGAGCAGGAAGACGAAAAACATGAAGCTTTTGAGCATGAAAAATTAACGGATAAAGAAATACTCAAAAAAGAAGAGGGCGGTCATTATCTGGATATAGAAAACCACACGCCTTCTCACACAGATGCTCCGCATCCGTATCTGAAAAAGCCAAAAGAACCACTAAAAGATGATATTCCCACGGAGGAAGAAGCAAAAGAAAAAGACGTCATTCCCGCGAAGGCGGGGATTGAAGAAAACGACGAACCTCATTAAGATGCCAATATGAATATCCCAAATTTGTTGACGCTTACGCGCATTGCCTTAATCCCCTTTTTTGTGGTGATATTCTATTTGCCCTGGAAAGGAGCGCATATCTTAAGTGCGGTGATATTTACACTTGGCGCTGTTACAGATTGGTTGGATGGCTATCTGGCCCGAACCCTTAAACAGCATTCTGCTTTTGGAAAATTTTTAGATCCTGTTGCAGATAAGCTTATGGTGGCAGTTGCGTTAGTTTTAATAGTCGGAGAATATCAGGGACAGTTTCAGGTAACTCTCGCCATACCCGCAGCCATTATCGTTGGCCGAGAGATTGTCATTTCGGCTCTCAGAGAGTGGATGGCAGAAATCGGCAAGAGTAAAAGTGTTGCAGTATCTTTTCTAGGCAAAATCAAAACGACATTTCAAATGCTGGCGTTAATATTATTATTAGCACAACCCATTCATCTTTGGAACGGATTATTGATTAACCTGGGTATATTATTATTATGGATCTCAGCTTTCCTGACGCTTTGGTCTATGATGATTTATCTTAGAGCCGCGTATAAAGTCTTGAATTAGCGATGTGGTGTTATATGTTGTTCTGGTAATTTTGTTTGTGGTCGAGCAGGTGGTTCTGGTGGCTTTGGTGCAGCTGGTGCGCTTTCTATTGGTTTTGATTGTTCAGGCTTTGCAATATGTTCATTGCCAACTTTTTTTTGTGATTCTTGAACATAGGCGTGTAATCCTTTATCTAAATGAGAAAGTTTTTCTTTCATCAGATCATCCTTTGCTACAGATTTTAATGCATTAATCTCTGTTGAAATAGTCTGTACGTTTTTTAGTGCCTGTGTCATTACAGCCGCATTAGTCGTATCTTTCGCAGCAAATCTGAGATCGCTCATAGCCTTTCCCGTTTTTAATTCTATATCATGTATAATTTTTTGATCTTCTTTACTGAGTGGAAGAGGTTGCATGGGTCGTGCTGGTTTATTATATTCTTCGTTTGCCCATTGCCGAAATTCTGGCGCGCCTTTTTTCATGATGTTATCTGCTGCATGAGAGGCAGATTGTGTTGGAGTAGAAGCAGATAACTTTGCTCCTGAACTTTTAACAGCTTCTGCTTTCATTTCACTTCTATTTTCTCCTAAAAGTTTACATTCAGCTGTTTTTAAGCGTTTATTGATATCAGGATTTGATAATTCAGGTGATGTTGAGCAACAGCCGGCAGCGGGGTCACCAGAATTATTTAATTGTCCTGCCCAGTATTCATTATGAGCAGCAGAATTTCCATCCCAGGCATATTGGGCTACCAATAATTTTCCGGCATCGTTTCCAGTTAGGGGATCGGCAGGATTGCGTTTGGAAAAAACGATATCAGTATTGCCAATTTTGGTATTATCCAAGTTACCCTTGGCACCATCTGGGAACCAGCTAAAATTGACGTTGCCAATATTTGGATATGTATTATTTCGCAGTAGTTCGTTATAGACCTCTACTTGTAATTTTCCTAATTCATTATCACACTTAACTCCATTAATATGTGCCCATGCACCCAAGCCTAAGCCTACTGCATGTACATAAGCCATTTTGCCTTGTTCTTTTGCTTGTTGGTTGGCATCATTTAAGAATGGCTCTATAACCATACGCATTCGTTCTTTATAGACTTCTTTATTAAAATACATAGTCTCTCCATTTTTGTCTGTAATTTGAAGATATTTGCCATTTGGATTAGCATTATATTCGCGTTCTGCCTCTTCAAAGCTTGGAAAATGAGGTTGACGATACTGTTTTGCAAAATGTGCCATATTTTGTGCTTTTTGAGCATCACCATTTGGGCCATATCCATTAGCCACAGTATTTTGTTCTCTTGTGATCACCATATGCTGGTAATCCATGAGTCCTGGTTTTTCAAATCTGCATCCTACCAGTCCTACAAGAACCCCCCTTTTTTCATAGCTGCCTTCTATATCTTTTTGAGCAAAATTGTTTCTACGCCCATTATTAATAAAATGAGTAGGAGTACGGATTCCTATCAGCGCATTAATTTGCATTTCATCATATGAGTTGTAATCTCTGAGTAAAAGTTTTCCGGATTCTTGATTTGTGCCGACCTTTTGCCAGCCTGCTGAATCACCTTGAGGTACATTGGTACCATCTCTTAGAATATATGAATCCATTGCTCCCATAAACATCAATGGTCTTTTGCCAATAGCTCTTTCTTGAAGATAAGCTTCGGGCGTCATGTTTGCATAAAGTTTTTTTTCAACTTCGGAACCATTAGCTCTTTTGTGATCCAGAAAATCCTGGATTAACTGGCGTGTTTCTGTATGCGCAATAGGATGCGTATTTTTAGCATCTTCAGCAATTTGTTCTCTAGTGGCTGCGCCTGATTTAATCAGATTTTCAATACTGTTTGCACGAGTTTCTTTAAGTTGATTATTTGCATGTTTGTTGGCATTTTCAAAAAAAGATTTAGATGTTTGTATTAAATCAGAAGTAGTGTTATCTTTTTGACTAGGTTGTTTTCTAAAAAGGGCTTTGCCGCTTTTTACAAGACGAGTGAATGCATCTTCCATCTCGCTGCGCGTTGATGCTGTTGCTTTGGGCGCTGTTTCTACTGGCGGGTTTACAGGTTTCACATTTGCAGCTGCTGTAGCTTGTTCTTGTTTAAAGTCTGTAAAATAATTAGTACTAAGTATACCTTCAATATGTTTAACTGCTTTGTCTAATGCTGCTTTTGCTTTTTCTGAATCATAAGGTGTATTTGGATTCATTAAATTTTCTAACGGAGGTTTTACGGGAAATATTGGGTTTTCAACAAGATTGATTTGATGAGGAGCACGGCTATCAATATAGTTGTTGTATAAAGCAATATAAGCCTCCTTGGTTGGATTTTTTAAAAATTCTGCATGTGCTTCAAGAAAGCGTATATTTTCTTCTGCATGCACACTTTCCACTTTTGCTTTGAAATTATTCCATTCATTAGGAAATTTTTCTCTTGCAGCAAAAAATTCTCTAAATGCCATGTCTTTTATTTCTTTATTCGAGGCTATTGTTGAGGGTGCTGCTGGTTTAGATTGTGTTGTTTTTGTTTCAGGTGTTTGACTGGCAGGGTTTGCTGCAAACAAATTTGTCTCAGTATCTGAAAGAACTTTATTAAGATCAATTTTTTGAGGTGCGGCACTTTTCGGTATTTCTACTGTAGGAGTGGGTTGTTTTGGTTGTTCAGGTCTTATGGGCGTTGATGTTGCTGACACAGCTGCCTTTGTTGCCGCCTGTCTCTCCTGTCTTTGTGCCGTCACATATTTATCATCAATTAATCCTTTTAGCTCATCCGCCCACTGTTCAGCTTTAATTTCTGTAGGAGATTTTTTTTCGAGCTCATAGAAATAGTCTGATATGTCTGTTAAAGCGCCATGAGCACCAGCATAATCATCTGGCGTGATTTTAGTTTGATTATTAAGTTTCTCAAGGTACTCAATTGCTATTTTAAGTTCAGCATCATTAGTAACTGTCATCATACTCTCCTCAATTAGCCTGTTTCACTTTTAGTATAGACCAAAATTTTATGATTAATGGGGATGTTTATCTCGTGGTACCTCAGGTTTAGCTGCTTGAGCTAAAGCCTGATTTTGTACTGCTGCGGGAGTTTGTTCTCTTGTTTTTTGTTTCTCTTTATACTCCTGTTGATTTGTTGTGCACTCAACATCAGTAATCTTTAGTCCTGAATTCTTATCATTTATCAGAGAGGTAATCGCTTTGTTCAATTCACCTTTTTCGGATTCAGGTACATATATCAGCAAGGGTTTGTCAAACATTTTTGCGGCAGCCTGTATCATAATTTTATAATCATCAGCATTATTTGTGACAGAATGCGCTTGTATTTCTTTGTTGCTAATGTTCATAAAATTTTCAGCATCTTTCTTGACAAGAACAGATGCGGAGTGGGGAATAGCCTCCATCGAAAATTGGTCGCTTTTTGCAAGAACGGGTTGAAGAGTGTTGATAATTTCTCTTTGTGCCAGCGGCGGATTTTCCAGCTGAGGACGAGAGGGAGCGCCACTGAAAGTGGGTGTGGGTTTTTGCTCTGTTTTTGGATGCCAGCTTAATGAGTGAGTAATATTGGCGTCTGCTTGTTTAAGTTCGTGATGAGTTGAATCCGTGGTTTCAAATGCCCTGATTTGATGATGGATGTCAATCAATTCTTTTGCAGTTGCTTTAACCAGGTCATTGTCGTTTGCGTGTAAAGCAATATCTAATCGAGTAATGAGATTATTTGATTTTTGTATCAGATCACGCGCTTCTTTTTCATGTTGTATCTGCTCTTCAGTTTTAACTGTTGGAGTGGGATGTTGAGTTTTTAATTCTGTAACTTCTGTATTCAGATGGTCAACTTTGTCATGCAGCGCTTTATTCTCAGCCATGAGTTTTTCAAACTCTTCGATATCAGGGTTTTTTGCTGGTGCAGGAATGGCTTGTAATCCGACTGGCTTTCCCAGGTCATTTTGAATATTTTGATAAGCTTCTGGTTTACTGTTGATAATATTATTCAGCTTATCAGGATTGCTCAAATCAACATAGAAACCATTTTGAGGCCTGTAATCAGCAAAAGCTTTATCTGTCCACTTTAATCCTCCTGTTGCAGATAACTCATTGGCTGAACCGCCTGCGGTGTGTCCTGCACCTGTCAGATTATTTTGTTTTCTGGCTTCTGCGCTTTCGAGTCCAATGAGAAACGCGCCGGGTTTGGCGGGTCGAGCAGGTTTGAACAGTGTTGCGGGTTTTGCTTTTGTGGGTTTTTTATAATAAATATAGAGATGTCCGTTTTTTCCATCTTCAATTGCAGCAATTGGTATTGTTTTATTGCCCTTGTCATCTTCAGCCAATGATAAGCCCATGTTTAAACCAAAATGGCGATTTTTTCTATTGTCACGTTCATATTGTTTTAAATCTTTCCGACTGGGAATTTTACCTTTTTTGGCTTCAAATCCACCTAATCTAAGTTCTTGAATATCATGAGGTCCGTTAATTTTGAGGCTGTGTGTCGCAGCGGATCGATTAGGGATATCATGCCCACCACGTATCCAGTCAAATAATTTATCAGAATTATCACCCCCTTCAATGAGAATACGTTCACCATGACATAATGCTGCGGCCAAAGGAATTTCATTTGTTTTATTTTTGATTTCATCGCCAGGTCTTGCCGTTAATCCGCCTTGTTGTACAAGATAAAATATGCGTTTTAGAACATCAGTATTTTCACCATTGCCTTCCAGATAAGCTCTAACCATCGCTTCATCCTGTTTAAATTGCGCTTCAGCGGGTTTGGAGGGTAGTGGTTGTGTGGGCCGGCCTGGAATGTCAGTCTGTGCCTTTGAAATAGCTTGATTAGCATCAGCAATTTTTTCATCTCCAAATTGCTTATCTCCAGAGAGTGTTTTCCCCATCGAAGCTAATGCTTCCATTTGTGCCTGCATAACAAGAGTATTCATGACAATATTGGGACGATCTTGTAGTTGTCTCTCTGATTTTTGCATATTGGATGCAATTTTCATATCCATCATGGACATCAATTTTGTTATTTCTGAAAGCAGTGGGGCAGGATTCTTATCTGCATAACTTTGATAATCTGATACAAGACGAGATATTTCATTGAGTGATTGATTAATATCTGCTGTTCGAACGGACGTTGATTTACTGAATATGCCATAGCCGCTTTTTAAGCGTTGATTTAAAACTGGAAAATTCAAAGCGAGTTCTTCTGGACTGGATTGTCGTGGATTTAACTGAGAAAATCTACTGCTTGCATGGCTAATAACCTGCTCAATTTCGGCAATTCTTTCTCGTCCATACTCATTGTTTCCTGACAATGCTTGTCCATATAGCGCCAATGTTCTCATTTGATCCAGCATTATTCGAGAATCGGGTACAATATTTGTTTGTAATTTTAACTCAGCTGTACTTTTAGAGGCATTGTTGAGGATTTTCCAATCAGCCATGTTCATGAATTTATCAATTTCATTTAATAAATCTATTTGGTTTTGATAGACATGATTTGTTTCATAAATTTTATTCAGATTGGAAATTTTTTCTAAAGATTCATTGATTTTTTCTGTGCTAATTTCATTGGATTCACCACGACCGCCTTTTAAACGCTGATTCAAGATTTTTTCAGATTCAGTAGAAAGTTTAACAGGTTGTTCGACTTTCAGATTACCCATGATGGCGGCAAGTGACAGTCGTAAATGTTCTGGTAAAATATCTTTATTTGCCATGATCTTTTGTTGAAGCTCTAATCCTTTGCCTTGAGGATGATCGCGCAACCTAATTAAATCATCAATGATTCTTTTTCTTTCAGCCATAATGGCTTCTTTTTGTGCTGTTGTGGAGACATCAGGAGCATCAAGGCTTCTGACAGGCGAAGCAGAAAAATAATGTTTCCCATCAACTTCGGCAACGTTATGCCACTGAAACTGGGTGGGTGGAATTAACCATTCTTTTTCTTCGGGAACATTACTCAGGGCTGCAACATTTTTTCCCACTAATCCTGTGAAAACCGTTGCCGTGGATTGTTCTGATTTCATTGCAAAGTTAACGGCAGGTTTGATTTGAGCTGAACTGAGAAATCCCAACTCCCGTGTGATACCGTTATTTTTAGCTGCCTCTTTTCGTGCTTCGATTAAATCTGTGGGTAGATTTTCATCTACTCTAAATGTGCTGACAGAGACTTCATCAGCAATTCTATTCAACCCATGGGCGCCAATGGCGCTGACCAGCAATAATTCTTTGAGTCTTGCGGAAGAAGGTTGAGTATCATTGACACTGAGTTGACCGATTTGTCCTCTGAGCAATTGATTGATTTGCGTAAAAGCGCCAGTCGTATAAATATTAATTGCCAGTTTTTCACCCAGTGATAAATTAGCAAGATGACCATTGGGATCTCTCTCGGAAAATGTTTTTTTTAATTTATTAATATCAGTAACTGTGACTTCCGGTTTTTCACCTGTCATCATGTTTTCAACGGTGTCTCTTGTCTGAGGGTGTAATTCTGTTTTACCACTTTCGAGAAATTTTACATAATTACTCAGTTCAGATTGACTAAAACTAAGCTGGTTAAAATCCGCTTTTTGTAATATTTCATTGAGAGAGCGTGTATTACCTTGATAAGTTACCATGAGTTGATTGTTGTTTTGGATTTTCAATTCAACAGAGCTAGGATCAGTCAAAAGACTTTTTACCATGGATTCCAATAAACGAGTTTCTTCGTTTTTGGGCAACGGGCCTTGTATTAAGGATTGTTTTGCAGGTGGAGCAGAAAGGGCTTCCAGGGTGCTTATATATTCTGCTGTATTGCCTGCTCTAAATTCACGGTATAAGTTTTTTTCTGAAGCTTCCAAAGCATTTTTTGAATAATCTTTCCATTCTTCGCCAAATTTCTTTTCAAATTTTTCAAATAAAACTTTTTCGATAATAGGACGATTTTGGAACATGTCCTTAAACAATTCTTCTTTAGTTTCCTGTGGAATAGCCGAGGGGTTTTTTATTTCAGACAATATTCCTCTGATCCCAGCATTGATTTTTTCTGCGTAGAAGTTTTCCCAATCAGCGCCAAATGTTTGCTTAACATTTAAATATAAGTCAACACCAGTTTTTGGGTCTTTCTCAAGTAAACCGCGGTTTTGAAAAACATCATTAAAAAATAATTTTCTCTCATCTTCTAAAAGATAAGGAGATTTTAAAACCTCACTGACTCTGTCTTTAATTTTTTGAGAATAAAAATCTGTCCAGGCTTCATCAAATTTTGCTTCAATCTCTGGAAACCTTTTTTCTTTAATGTCATGACGATGTTCAAAAACATATTGAAAAAATGCCTGCTCGTTGCCTGGCGTAGTGTCTTTTAATTTTTTTTTGATTTCAGTATTGATGTCTTTTTCATCTGACATAATAAGTTCCTTAAGTTATTGCTTGATTTAATTATAGACTACGCAACCTTAAGGAATGCTTAATTCCGGGGATTAGCCGGCAGATAATTTTTCACGAAATTCAGAGAGGGTCTTTTCATAGTTATTTGTATTGAATATCGCAGAGCCAATGATGAATATTTCGGCGCCGGCACGGGCGATTTGGCCGATATTGTCCAGTTTGACGCCACCGTCTATGGCAATTTTGATGTGGGAAGGCAGGATTTTACGGGCTTTTTTTATTTTTTCAAGGCTGGCAGGGATAAAGTGTTGGCCTGCAAAGCCCGGATTAACGGACATGATGAGAATCTCATCCAGCTTATCCTGAATATAGTCCAGATGTGAGAGAGAAGTGGCTGGATTGATAGCCAGACCTGCTTTTAAGCCATGGTCGCGAATCAGCTGCAAACTGCGGTCAACGTGTCTCGAGGCTTCAGGATGGAAAGTAATGATATTGGCACCTGCATGGACAAAATCCAGAATGAGTCTGTCGACAGGTTTTGTCATCAAATGGACATCAATAGGCGCCGTAATGCCATATTCTCGCAGAGACCGGCAAACCAGGGGGCCTATGGTCAAATTGGGGACATAATGATTGTCCATGACATCAAAATGAATGCGGTCAGCGCCGGCTTTCAGGACGTTGTCGCATTCTTCGCCCAATTTTGCAAAATTAGCTGATAAAATTGATGCTGAAATTAAAAAAGACATAGTATGATGGTCCTTTAAGTGTATATCCCCATTATGGAGCGAAAACATGGTTTTGAAAAGAAAGGGAAAAAGATTATTTCGATCAGCCAGGCAGGAATTAAAGCTTGCCGCAGGGCGAAAAGCTTCTGCGCAAACGGCTTCCGAGTCTTTCCGGCTGGCTTATAGTGATCAGGAGTTTTTACTGCGAAAAGAATTACGACCTATTCGATTGCAGCTAGAATTATTAAAGCCCGAATTGATTCAGCATGGCGCCAAAATAAAATCCACGGTCGTGATTTTTGGCAGCGCCCGTATTCCAGAGTCTGCTGTCGCTAAGCGCCGTCTTCAGTCTATTCAGGCGCATCTGACTAAAAATCCTGATGATAAGGTTTTGCAGAATCAGATGAAAATCGCCAAAAGAATTGTCGAAAAAAGCCATTATTATGACGAAGCCAGACATCTGGCAAAATTGATTTCGCGACATGGACGAGATGAAGAGGGCAATCCTTTGATTATTGTGACGGGCGGTGGTCCGGGCATGATGGAAGCGGCAAATCGTGGCGCTTATGAGGTGGGCGCTAAAAATATTGGATTGAACATTGTTTTGCCAATGGAGCAGGCGCCTAATCATTATATAACGCCTGAGCTGTGCTTCCAGTTTCACTATTTTGCTGTTCGTAAAATGCACTTTTTAATTCGGGCTAAAGCATTAGTTGTTTTTCCGGGCGGATATGGCACGCTGGATGAATTATTTGAAGCGCTGACATTGGTCCAAACAGGCAAAATAGCACGCATGCCGATTATTTTGGTAGGTAAAGAATATTGGCAGAAATTACTGAATTTTGACTTTATGGTCGAAGAGGGCGTTATAGACGCTGAAGATCTGGGATTATTTGAATATGCTGAAACCGCCCAGGACGCCTGGGAAAAAATTCGGGTGTTTTATGAGGGATCGAAGTAAATACTAAAATATTTGTATAAAATAACCCCCATAAAAAGTGCAAATTTGTATTTTTTATGGGGGTTATTTTATTCAAAATTGCAGAAAAGATGGGGTTACCGAAAGGTTGCGAAGTGAAAAAATTTCAAATTGTTATCATTACCTATTAATAAAAGTTTATAGCGCCAGGTTTTAGCTGCAATAAAAATTCTTCACATGGCATACTGTACCATGTGGATCGAACAAGAAAAAGCTTTTTTCTGGTGGTTCAAAAAGCCTCGTGACAATCGTCATTTCTGTTCCCATTAACGCAAAGTGGCGGAGGTAATGCCATTTTGAGTCTCATTTTGGCATTAGCTCCGCCATTTTGCAGGATTTTAGCGCAGAAATTCAGAATTATTTGAGATTTATGTGAAATGACTCACTTACGCTGCCGCAAATTACTGTGATCAGCTTTTTTTTGATCTTGTTCGTTTTTATTTAAAACAACCCCTTCGGATATATTTGGATCAATTGGTGGATCATTTTTCAATTTTGGCAATTGCTTAATAAGACAATTTGATAATAAACTTCCAAGCGTTTTGGCAGATGTAGTTCCCAATAGGGCTGTAACATCGAAGCCCACTTCTTTTGCCATGTCTTCATTTACTTCAGATGTCAGTAATAATTTTGCTATATTCATAAATCTAAAAAATTCATTTGGCAGCCATTTGATTCCAGCATATTGCGCGATCATGTCAGAAACTGAAATCACCAAACGACTTAATAAAACATCATAATTCAAAAGTTGGTTGATGAGTATAAATAAAGGCTGAACAATACGGCCAATATTTAATAATAGATTTTTATGTTGAGAAATTTCATCGGGAGAATGATATAACATAATGGGCATAAGATAACGCCCAGAGAAATCTAATATAAAATGAGTTAAAACCAAAAACAAAAAACTTTTGGCAGATTCTTTTCCCAGTTTTTTTGCATTTTGTTTCATCGCCAGATGCTGTTTTTCATATTCTTTGATAATACGACTAGTATCTTCTTGATTTGTAACATTCATATTTAATATTGTCCTGCAAGAATCAATTTTATCCAGCAAACATTTAATACCTTCTTTATTTACATTATTATTATTAGTGTCCGTATAATGGTGGTGATCGAGGAATTTTATTTTTTTATTAACATGCCAAAAATCATGTCTAAAATTTAAGGGATAAATTTTGTTGGAATATTTGAAATTATTTCCGCTGCATTTTATGGTGGTATCCACTGCTTCTGTGCGCACAAAATGAATAAATTCCTTAACAGAAGGCTCTTTATTTTTTTTATAAAAATCGAAAAGAAGAGGTAAAATTGAATTGTCTATTCTCACTTCTTTATGATCGCTGAGTGGGACAAGAAAATTTTCTCCTCCATATATGGTAATGCAATCATCAGTAATTTCTATGAAGTTGATCTGAGCGGGTTGGCTGACTTCGTAACTAATGGCTATGCCATCTAACTTCATGTACCAAATT
>Ga0207080_1158_pt1 | contig 11417 bp, 13 predicted proteins | sample Alteio_BWMinHeat_58_FD_153532 | JGI IMG/M metagenome (GOLD analysis project Ga0207080, IMG submission 153532) | Enriched cells from forest soil in Barre Woods Harvard Forest LTER site, Petersham, Massachusetts, United States -... | ecosystem: Environmental > Terrestrial > Soil > Temperate forest >...
TAAATTTAAAATCGCGGTAAGCAAACGAGCGCCGTTCGGGGAAATCGGTAAATACCTTTGAAAACATGTAAGCTGCCTTGACCTCACTCCCTATCCATCGCTCTTCTCCCGCCCGTAATGCTAACGCCAGGCCGTTGATATAATAATCCTTGCTTTTTCCGGCGATGTACTTGTCGTATATATCAGCTGCGTCTTTCACGTGCCCGGTATAGTGGTATAAGCGCTGCACCTGGTAGTAATACCTTATCCGCAAAAACCGGCTTTTAGCGTGTTTTGCCTCATTCAACGCGTATCCGGCCGTTTTGTACAAATAGTTGGTATCCAGCGACGGGTGCCAGTAATACATACCCGTTACACCGGGTTCTACTATTTTGGCGAGCCTGTAATAAAGCAAAGCAGGTCGGTTTCTTCTCACAGCATGTAAAAATGTATTGTGTTTCAGGCTATCCGGAAGGGGCTTTTGCAAATTCAAATATCCCTGCAATAAAGTTGAATCGGTTTTGTAGCTCAGGTGGTACATGGCCAGCTTCACATCACCCACCTTTACGTTCCCGCCCAGGTACCTTGCCCACTCGCGCGAATTGACATCCTCTTCGCTCACGGATTCGTCCGCGGTATATAGTATTTGACTGGCCGTAAAATAAAATGCGCGATAGTCATTGCCCCCCGCAATATCGTTACGGAAAAAAGAAACGCTATAATCATACGGGTCCGGCTCGGGCCCGCAAGCCAAATCAATAGCCTGCCCGATAAAGAAAACTATCGCTAAACTAATAGCATATCGCAGAAGCTTTTCCCGGGCTGGCATCGTTATCAATATTGATTTGTTACTAAATAATCTATCAGGTTATTGTTTCTTTTTATGCAATGATCCCGGCTTCAAAAAGTCGCGCAGATAACTGCAATCCTTCACTGCCATCTTGTAAAAGGCGGTTTGGGCATATCCTTTCTTTAATTCGGTGAAATATGGATTGTTCCGTACTTTCAAGTCGTAAAGACTATCAGTGGCATCGCCGTACCGGTCATCCGCCGGCAAAAGCACCTGTTTCTGATTGCATTTAGCTGCCATAAAAGTGCATTTGGCTTTAAATTCGGGGTCATTACTCGATGCCCTTGCTTTCAAGTAATACGTCTCCGCCGTTTTGGTTTTGATGTAATCGTCGTCATAGCTATAACGCTTTTCGCGGCCATAATCGTAAGACGACCATTCATACGACACCATGTAATAGGCGTTGCCATAATGCGAGGCATTATACAATCCAGTGGCCATCTCGTAATAATAAATGGATGCGTGCTGTGGGTCGGATTTAATTTTGCTTTGCAAACCATCCATCGCCGCGGCAAACATGACTTTGTCGTAAGCTTTGGATTTCGGCCTTAAAAATGTCTTGGGGTAATCACGAACCTGGTCTATAAAGGGATCAGCTGCGCCATCAGGGGACACATAGGCCCATGTCACACTATCGCCCTTTAACTGTTTAAAAGCAGATGATGCTTTGGAATAATTATGTTCCCGTAAATAACTCGTCCCAAGCAAGTCATAAAGGTCATTATCTAACGTTTTCGAAAGCGTCGAACTCAAAAATTTCAAATAGGGCGAGCCGGCTGGTTGGTGTTTCCAGTTAATAACCTGGTTAATTTGATTGGAATGCAGAAAATGCATCCAAAATGAAGGCAGCCGGTTGGACATGGCATAGTTGCCGGAAGTGCGGCTGGTAGCAGCGGAATCCAGCATTGTTTCACTCTTGAGTATACACAAGGCAGCTTTTACAGTGTCTTTCTGCTTCAGATATTCCTGGGCCAGTATTAATTTATAAAAATCGCGCGCCGAGGCCGCAAATTTATTTTGATCGTACTGAGTAGATGAATAATATCTATCGTTCGTTGGCTTAGCGCGCCTGGCTTGTTCGGCAACTTTATTGTCCAGCCATTTTAAAGCCGGCAATAACTGGTCCTCGTTTACATCGTTGAGCTTTTCTATTTTTTGAGTTGACAGTAATAGTTTAACTAACTGCCGCTGATCGTTCAGTTTATTGCTAACTGTAGCATTGTCCAGTTTGCTTAAAAGTTGTAAGCCTTCATCTGTGCTGCCTTCCATCCAAGCCAAGTAGGCCGATGCCATATAACCAATTCCGGGTTCTTTATATTTATTATCCTGCGAAAGACTGATACAAAAATTCTTCAGCGAATCCAGGTGCAAACGATTTATCTTCTTTGTGCTGTCAGCGCCTTCTTCTTTAAAGTACTCGTAGTTATCAACCTCTTTTTCGTTGAGTTTCGGGGTAAGATAACCCTCTTCGAGTTTATTGATCTCGCGTACCAGCAACACACCAACCATTTCCGAAGAAGGGTCATAGCCATAAACCTTTCTCAGGTAGGCCATGTTCAATTCGGGCGTTCCGAAACCATCAATTGTATAAATAACTGCCCTTTCCTTATCATTAACAGCCAGCTTTTCAACGACACCAGTTCCAAGCGAGCAATAATGAAAATTCTTGTAAGCCTGTACCCGCCTTTCGGGATATAACGCAAATACCTTCGAAAATAAATAAGCCGCTTGAACCGTATCGCCCAGGTGCCGCTCTTCGCCTGCCTTTAACGCAAGCGCCCAGCCCTTAACATGGCTATCTGTATTAAAGTAATTGATGTAATGGTCGTACACATCCATGGCCTGTTTAATATTACCACTATAGTGCAGCAAGCGTTCGGCCTGGTACAAGTACCGTAACTTGATAAACTTGTCCTGTTCGGTTGTCGCTTTCCGCAGTGCCTCAAAGCCGTCGCGTTGCAGCGCTAATGTATCAACAGGTTTGGGGTCCCAGCGGGTGAATTCAACATTTGCTTCACGCTCCACGCTTTTTGCAAACAGGTAATATTGCAAGGCTTCCGGGTTGCTGCCGGATGTAAGTTCCTGAAGAAAAGTATTGTCTTTTAATGCAATTAGTATCTTATGAAGCCCTATCCGTTTTTCGGCATTGATTATAGAATCATCATTCCGGGGCAATAGGTACATTGCTTCCTTAACGTCTTTGGCCTTTACACCATGTCCAAGATATTTGGCCCATTCGTCTGAATTAATATCGGCCTCACTTTCGGGTTCGCGGTCATCAAATACATAGTCATAAGTATCCAGGTAAAACGAGCCATATTGCTTTTCGCCCTGCACATTGTTATGGAAGAATGAGACGTAATAGTCATATGGATCAGCATCGGGCCCGCAAGCCAAATCAATTGCTACTCCGGTAAAGAAAATCACAATTAAACTAACGAAACAGAGCAGCAGTTTTTTCGAGCGAGACATAGGTGCAGGCATTGATTAAAGCATCATCCAGGTGAAAATAGATTATATTTAAACTATCGGTTTTTATAAAAGGTGATATGTATGCTGCAGTCCGGTTCAGGTCACTTTCAGATACCGATTCCCACCTTATTTCGTCCCCGCTTTTTAAACCATATTCCGGCAGGTCGGTAACTGTCTCATATAAGTTCTTCTTTATAAATTTAAACTGATTTTTATTAATTAATGAAGTAATTTTTAAACTTTTTGATATACCGATATACTGCTTGTCGCGAAAAGCAACCGCCCAGCTAAACAGGGGTAAGCCAATGTCCATAGGCAGGGGATAATCGCTTACATTTCCGTTCAGATACTTCTTTAATTCGCTCAGTTCCAGTATAGAATTTTGTGTACCGTATTTCCGCAGGTTGCCCATATTGTAGCACATCAGCATTACCCGGCTTACCGGCGGTATGCCGCTTGTTTTTTGATTTTTGAGCTGGTGTAAACGCAATGTCGCCGAAAGGGTTTTGTGCTGGGCTAAGGCCCGTTTCGATAGCTGCTTTAACAGGTAAAAATAATTGTCGCGGGTGGTGGCTGTCCAGTCGCAATCTATCTGCAATTCATGGTAATCCTGCTTACCGGCTTGCTTTACTTTGGCGCTTACAAAACCCGCAATATGCCCAGCCAGTTTTTCCAGGTGCGACGTGTCCTTGCCTTTCAAAATATCATTGACGATAAACACCACCGGGACAATTTTGACGGTATCGGGCAGGCTCTCTTTAAAGGTAATTGGCGATACCGGCACTGCTTCGCCGTTATCATCAATATCCACGTCCATTATCCGGACATATAGCTGCCGGGTGTGAAGCTGACGCAGGCAACTATCCTCGCGTTGATTAAGTTTATAGATTGTTTTCCAATAATAAAAAGAAGTGTTTACCTTTCTCTCGTGCTTGCAGGCAGATAGCAGGAGCAGCAGTAAACACAGCTTTTTCATCAAACAAATATATTCATTTAAGCATGCGCGCAGTACTGCAAAGGGTAACACAGGCAAGTTGTACGGTAGAGGGCAAAGTGACCGGCGAAATCAAAACCGGTTTTCTGGTTCTTTTAGGTATCGAAGATGCTGATACTACTGAGGACCTGCAATGGCTGGCCCAAAAGATAGCCGCCATGCGTGTTTTTGGCGATGAGAATGGCCTGATGAACAAAGCGCTGGCCGATGTGGATGGCGATATTTTACTTATCTCGCAGTTTACCCTTTTTGCTCAAACAAAAAAGGGAAACAGGCCGGGTTTTACGCGTGCTGCACGTCCCGATAAGGCCATACCGATGTACGAGCAGATGATAATAGTGCTGGAAGAACTGACCGGCAAAAAAGTTGCGACGGGAATTTTCGGGGCTGATATGAAGATCAGTTTGCTGAATGACGGGCCGGTCACGATTATCATGGATACTAAAGACAAGGACAATCATTAATCTCAATTATATGCAAATTTCAGAGGCGCAGGCATTAGTGGACAAATGGATTCAGACTACCGGCATCCGTTATTTTAACGAGCTTACCAATACTGCCATTTTAATGGAAGAAGTCGGTGAGGTGGCCCGCATTATGGCTAGGCAGTACGGGGAGCAGTCGTTCAAAAAATCGGATACTGAAGTTAATTTGGCTGATGAAATGGCCGATGTGCTTTTTGTACTGATATGCCTGGCTAACCAAACGGGGATCGATTTAACGGATGCTTTGGAGAAAAACATGGAAAAGAAAAGCATCCGGGATACGGATAGACATCGGAACAATGAGAAATTAAAATAGAATTATATCCTATAATATTCTTATAAACAAAATTTAATTCTGTATTATATAATTTTAACACAATTTAATAAGGCTATTAGCGTTTGTTCAATAAACTTTAATTAACCTTATTATGAAAAAGTATTTTATCCCTGCCCTGGCCCTGTTTCTTTTATCAGCATGTAATCGGCCCGGCAAAGCGGAAAAAGAATATGCGGTTGAAATGGTGCCACCACCGCGTGAAAGTGCCGTAAGGTATCCAGCTCCGGCACTCAAACCTCCTTCCGAAAAAGCTGACGCAGCGGTTTCGGAGAATGCTGATATAAATGAAAATGCAGCGGCGGAAAAAAGCGCGCCTGTAAATACCATTGTAAAAGACACTTCCAAAAAAATAATCAAACAGGGAGATATCAGTTTTGAAGCCAGGGATGTTGTAGCGGCCAGGAAAGCGCTTCTTACTGAATTGAACAAGCTCGGGGGATACGCTGATGAGGATAACGAGTCGATTGACAGCGATTATGGTCGGAAAGAGTATACCATAAAAGCCCGCATCCCGGCCAAAAATTTTGACGTTTTCCTGGATTCTGTTTCTACTGGTGCGGTGAAAATAGACTCAAAACATATCAGCATATCCGACGTAACCACACAATATATTGATATGACGACCCGGCTCCATAACCAGAAAATTTTGGAAGCCACTTATATCAATTTACTAAAAAGGGCTTCGAAGATGTCGGATGTGCTGGAAGTGGAGGACAAATTAACCGATACCCGTACCGAAATAGAATCAGAGCAAGGGCAACTCAATTACATGGATAAACAAATTGCATACAGTTCGTTAGATATCACCTTTTATACCAAACAAATTCAACACGAAACCGGAACGGGTTCAGGATATAAATTCAGGTCTTCGCTTACTGTTGGGTGGGAATTATTGCAGGATCTGTTTTTTGGCATCATTAGTTTATGGCCAATTATCATTGTATTAACAGCCGTAATAATTTTAATAAAGAGATGGAGAAAAAGAAGAAAGCTGGCTAAACAATCAGCTTAACCAATTTTTCGCCTTCCAAAACAGGAATCGATGTGGTAATATCCACATGGAGGCAAAAGGCGATATCCTTTTCGATACCTAATTTTTTCAGGCGTTCGCTGTGCGATGTTTTAGCAAGGTAGGCCGGTAAATCATTTTTAGCGATTTGATATAAATCGCTGGCAGCAATGGCGGGGTCATCAAGCGTAAATTGATGGCCCTTCAGTTGTTCAATAACAGCCCCGGCGAAAACGGTATCCTCCAGGTTAAAGTTGTTTTTCCAGCCGGCACAAACCAGCAGGATATTTTCATTTTGCGTTTTTAGCCAGGTGCTTAATGTGGTAAGATTCAGAAATGACCCAATGACTACTTTCTTTGCTTTCCGCGACAAGTGAAGTGCATGGGTTCCGTTGGTAGTGGTCAGCACAACGGTTTTACCAGATACAATTTCTCTAGTATAGGAAAATGGAGAGTTGCCAAAATCAAATCCGGATACCACCTCTCCATTTCGTTCTGCAGCTAAAAGATAACTTAAACCCATTTCGCGATAAGCTGCACATTCTTCAACTTCGGATACCGGTATTATAGCTTCAGCACCATTGTCGATACCATAACAAATGGAAGAAGTAGCACGAAAAATATCGATAATAACCACGATATAATCCTCAACCTGGTATAAAGGAATTAGGGCAGGGGTAAGGCAAACTTCAAGTTTATTTGGCATTGGTCATTTGGCATTGGTCATTTGGCATTGGGATCAGTAAATGACTAATGCCCAATCCCCGAGACTATTTATAAAACGGCGGCTTTACAACTTGAGCCTTGATTTTATTATCGCGAATATTGATGAATATCTCGGTGCCTTCTTTGGCAAATTCGGTTTTTACATAGCCCATCCCTATTGCTTTTTGCAAGGATGGCGATTGTGTGCCTGACGTTACTTTGCCAATAACATTACCTTCTGCGTCAACTATCTGGTAGTCATGACGGGGAATACCACGGTCAATCATTTCAAAGCCAACAAGCTTATTTTTTAAACCATCCTGTTTTTGTTGCTGCAAAGCTGCCGAATTGGTAAACTCCTTACTAAATTTAGTAACCCATCCTAACCCTGCTTCCAATGGCGACGTTTTATCGTCAATATCATTGCCGTACAGGCAAAAACCCATTTCCAGGCGGAGTGTATCACGTGCGCCCAGGCCTATTGGCTTAATGCCAAATGGCTCGCCCGCCTTAAAAATCGCATCCCAAACGCCTTCGGCATGTTCGTTATCAACATATATCTCGAAACCACCCGCACCTGTATATCCAGTTGCCGATAGTAATACATTATCAATACCGGCAAACTTCCCTTTTTTGAAGGTGTAGTACTCCATCGAACCTAAATCAATATCCGTCAGGCTTTGCAAAGCTTCGGCTGCTTTAGGTCCCTGGACAGCCAGTAACGATGCCTTATCCGAAATGTTTTTCATTTCAACACCTTCTGTGTTGTATTTGGATATCCAGTCCCAGTCCTTTTCAATATTGGAGGCATTAACCACCAGCATATAGGTCTTTTCGTCAAGGCGATAAACCAGCAAGTCATCTACAATGCCGCCATCTTCATTGGGCAGGCATGAATACTGCACCTTGCCATCATACAACTTCGAGGCATCATTGCTGGTAACGCGCTGTATCAGGTCGAGCGCTTTATCGCCTTTTAAAATAAACTCGCCCATGTGGCTCACATCAAATACACCCACACCTTTTCGAACGGTTTCGTGTTCGGCATTAATACCTGCATATTGCACCGGCATATTATAACCGGCGAATGGCACCATCTTAGCACCTGATTCAATGTGTTTATGGGTTAAAGCTGTATTCTTCATAACAAGTTGAGGCAAAAGTAATAATTTACTTGGTAGCAAACCCTGAAAGTATAAATCTGAAATATTCATATTATAAAATTAAATTTTAATCATTGGGACATGCTGGTTTAACTGGCAGGCAATCATCCTGGAGATATTCTGAAGAATTTACTTTAATGAAACAAAGTGCAATTGAGCGTGTTGCTAAAACAACAGTCAATACTTATTATGACCCCAGTTTCACTTTTACGATATAAAATATTTGATAAGAAAAAAGATCCTACGGCTAACGAAATTAAAAAATGCCTGGAAGTACTTATTCTATTAACAGGGCATCAAGAAACCAACAAGATCAGATCGGAACTGTATCGGCAGTTGACCATTGACAAGGCCTGGGGGCCTGATCATCACAAATATTTCAGAACATGGAGCCGATAGATGCATTGCGTGAGCGGATAGCCAAATACGCATGCGGCAGGTACAATCTTCCCGCCATCGTATTGAAGCATGGCAAAAGTGTCAGCGTTATATGCTGCTGCCGTGAATTCGCAAACGAGTTACGTATCCAAATAACAAAAACACCCGATAAGGAAATAGAGGATCTTAATATAACTTTCATCACCGGAAATGTTGAGTTTGTGTAGGACTTGCTTTAAAGTAAACTTTTGAATAGTTCTACCATCTTATTCGTCACTTTATTTACATCGTGTTGTTCCTCAATTAGCCTGCGGGCATTCACGCCTACTGCTTTGCAGTAGTCTTCGTCGGCAACACACCTGTTGATGGCCCTGAAAAACTCTTCGCGCGTATTGGCTATTAAAATATTTACGCCGCTTTTATAGTTAATACCTTCGGCGCCTAACGACGTCGAGATGATACATTTCTGCATGGCCATGCCTTCTACTATTTTTACCCGCATACCGCCGCCAGATAACAGGGGTACTATCATAATAGCTTTACTGTTCACAAATTCCAGTGCGTCGTCCACTTCGCCCTGGATAAATATTTTTCCCATTACTTCGTATTCATCAAACTCCTCCGGAATGTCATTGCCCGCTACATAAAACTTAACGCGAAGTTCATCGTTCACCAAATCGTTATGAAAGTTTTGTAAAAACCATTCAATCCCTTCGCGGTTAGGCGTCCAGTCTAACGAGCCCAGGAAAAACAAACTTGGGAACTCGGTCTCGCTAAAATCGGGGTGATAATGATTAAGATCGATTCCCACGGGCACTATCTCAACTGGAATTTTGGTGCCATGAAGCATAATCGTAGCCTTATCCTGTGCGGTAAATACCGCAATCGCATCAAATTTATTGATCTGCTGTATCTCATATTTTTTGATACGGCGCGACATGAGTTTTAAATAGAATTTTTTAAATGGGTCGCTTTTTTGCTGGGCAAGCCTTTCCCATATCTGGTGCTCCATATTATGCGCCCGGTACACCAGTTTTGCTTTACAATTTTTTCGGACCACATCCACATAAGGCGCAACGAAGAGCCCCTCAAACTGTATAATATCATATTTGGTTTTCCGCACTTCGCCAATCAGGAGTTTTTCAAAATTCGGGTCATAATACCTGTCGACATTATAAGCGTTTTTACTAAAAGTGGTGAGAAAACCCTCAAACAGCGACATACTGGTGTCAATGTCATAAACCCGGTAATTGATCTTGCTTAATAACTCATCCTGTGAGTCATCTTCGTGGAGGTGTTTTTTCCCATTAAGCGAAACCAGTGATACCTCGTGACCTAAATTAACCAGGCCCCGTATGGTGTTACAAACCACAATTGGATAGCCCCCATTTTGAGGGAACGGGACACGATGAGTTAATATGAGGATCTTCAAAACTAGGCTGGCGGTTTAAACAAATGTAAAAACCATAAGCACCCAATCAAAACATCTTTAGAAAATACTTAACTGCGGGTCGGTTACCCTGAAAGTGAGGCGGTGGTATTTGGTAAATCCTATTTTTAAGACCGTTTCGCGATGTTTAATGGTGGGATAGCCTTTGTTGCTGTGCCAATCGTACTCCGGGTGCTCACAGGCTATCTGCTTCATGTAATCGTCGCGATACGTTTTAGCTAATATAGACGCCGCCGCGATGCTGAGATATTTGGCGTCGCCTTCAATGATGCATTGATGCGGAGTATCTTTATATTTATTAAACCGGTTGCCGTCAATAATTAAAAACTGGGGTGCGGTTGAAAGCTTTTCTATCGCCCTATGCATAGCCAGGAAAGAAGCGTTGAGAATATTGATCTTATCTATCTCGTAATTATCAACGTAGGCCACCGCAAAAGCAAGAGCTTTTTTTTCTATCTCTTTTCGAAGGGCATAGCGCACATCTTCGGTCAATTGCTTGGAGTCATTCAGCAATTTGTGCTTGAATTTCGGTGGCAGGATAACTGCAGCTGCAAAAACCGGTCCTGCAAGGCAGCCACGACCAGCCTCATCACATCCGGCCTCCAATAAATCATACTGATATCTTGCCAATAACATTAACGCAAAATTATATTAAAGCAGTCCTGTTTTTGTAATTGTTGAAAAGTTACCGTTTAGTTAATTGAGTTAAGTGGTTAATTGAGTTGTTGCAGGAAATAAAAATCATTCAACTTAATCAACCCAATCTAACTTGATCAACTCAAAATATCCTCAGCGTAAGCAGGGTAATGTCATCAATCGGCCTGCCTTTGATGATGAGGTTCACATGATCGAGGAGGGTTTGATTAAACTTATCGGGAGATAAGTCGCCGTTATTAATTACAAATTCTAACAGTTTTTCCTCGTTCCATTGTTTATGAGCCGGTATATCATAATCCATTAAGCCGTCGGTATAATTAAATATCATGCTGCCGGGTTCAACATCTACCTCGCCCTGGTTCAAAAAAGGCAGTTCGTCAAAGGCCCCAATCATTGTAGTACCCAGTTTCAAGGGAATGGCGCCACCATCGGAGTACAAAATCGACGGGTTATGTCCTGCATTGATGTAGTTCATTTTTCGCGTCTTTTCATTGTATTTGGCTACAAATAGGGTAATGAAACGTTCGCCCTTGGTGTTTTTAAGTACGATCTGGTTCAGGCGGTCAACAATATTAGTCAAGTCATCTTCAACCGCGGCCCATGCGCGCAAACTTGCCTGGAAGTTAGCCATCAGCAGGGCTGCCGAAATTCCTTTACCTGATACATCGGCGATGCACCACAAAAATTCGTCCTCGTTTACGCGAATAAAGTCGAAATAATCTCCGCCGATATTTTGGTGCGGAAAATATTTTGCCCCTATCTCAACAGCTATTTCTTTATGCAATCTTAACAGGATAAGCATGTTCTGTACTTCCTGGGCGAGTTCCATTTCACGCTTGAACCTTTCCGACTCCATTCTTTCGCGGAAAAGCTTCTTGTTTTCCAGCGCTACCACGATCACATTGATCAATGTCTGGATAAAGTTCAGATCATTGCTC
>Ga0207080_1164_pt1 | contig 11233 bp, 3 predicted proteins | sample Alteio_BWMinHeat_58_FD_153532 | JGI IMG/M metagenome (GOLD analysis project Ga0207080, IMG submission 153532) | Enriched cells from forest soil in Barre Woods Harvard Forest LTER site, Petersham, Massachusetts, United States -... | ecosystem: Environmental > Terrestrial > Soil > Temperate forest >...
AGTCGGTGGCTTGGCAGGCTCGTTGGCAACCTTTTGCTGCGCCGCTTTCCCTTCATCGACGATAGAAGCTCTTTGAAGCTGTTTCTCCGCTATGGGGGCATTATTCTGTGTACGTGCCCCCTTCAATAATTTAATTGGAATTTCACTAGCCTCGACCGAAGGGGGGAGTAAATCCTGAAAGATTTCGGCACTTTTTTGTTTAATGCGCAGAGAAGTTTTGCCTTTATCGCTTTCTAACACTATGTGCTCGGGATCGATGCCAGCTTTTACTAATCGCTCCTGCAATTCTGCAGCTTTACCTTCTTTAACTTCAATGGCAAAACCCACTCCATTTTTGGTCTGTGGCCTTGTCAATTTGCCTTTTTCATACTTTTTCTGTAATATTTCTTGCAGTTCCTGGAAATTATATTGTTCTTGCAACGTGCGCGTTGCTCCATTTCGCCCCCGCTTAGGCGCAAATCCGTTTTCTCCGATTACAGCTTCTCTATAAATCTTGGAGGCTTCATGCCCTTCAGGCCCGACCGCTTTGCTAGCCGTCAACGGATTCCGCTGGTGTTCAGGAAGATCGGCAGGAGTAAGAGTGCCAATTATAGCCTTGCCTTGCACGTAGCTCCGTAAGGCACGGCCGAATGCCTGTATCCTCTTAACTATGGCTGCCGGAGTGCTAGGTTTCGTTTCTATTACTGTGACACCTCGTATTCCTGCATGGCTAAAGCCAGTATCAAGAGGACCTTCGCTGACGCAATGTGAGATAAGGCCCTTACTCAATTTTAATTTTACACTCTCTAATGTTGAAAGTGACGCCGTCTCAGGCAGCTCAACTGAAACCTTGGCGCCTATTTTCTCTAAATTAATTTCCTGCGGCCGTGCGAGCCAATTTTCGTTTTTCGCTTGCAGTTTTTGAACGACCTCAATGGCATTTTCATAATATCCTTTTAACTCCGGGTTTTGCTTACCCATCTCTGCGAACTTCTCCTGAAGCTGCTTATATTGCTCAGGCTTGATATCGCTTTTCTGTATTGCGCGGGCTTCCTCAGCAAAACTATATCCGGCGTCGGCTTTAATCTCCAGGACCTTTGCATCCAGCTTAGGATCAAGACCTTTCAATACTTCGATATTGATATTTTTGCTGAGCGTTTTTTGTTGGGCAGTTAGCAGTTCAGCTTTTATGTCGACCAGTTTTCCATCATTACGTATTTCAGCAATTTTTGCCTGCAATTTCTCTAAAGCTACGCTATCATAGGAACCATCGCTAATAGCACTTAATGCTTTTTCTACCTTTATTGCAATTTCCGGACTATCGCTGAAAGTCATGCTTTGAATTTTAGAACCTCTGACAAGGTTTCTTTCAGCGGCGTCTATCGTTGCCTGCGCCATATTTCTTTTAGTGGCTTCTGCCGTTGCCTTCGCCAGATCCATGTTTTCGTTTTGTACCAGTGTTTCAGGGCGAACATATTTTTCATTCCCGACCTTTAATTCATATTCCATAACCTGTTCAGGGCTAACATAACCTTTATCCCCCTTAACTCCGGGTTGCATGGTAGTCTCGCTTCCCAGGATCTGCATCAAGGCCGCATCCACCATGGCCTTGGTATTATTCGCTCCTTTTTCCCCGACGATCGTGTCCATCGTATGCGCTTTGCGTTGGGCTCCCAATTTATACTGCGCATCGTGTACTGATACTTCCACCACTATATTATTCTGTATTACCCCAAGGGCTTCCGGAGTCCAGGTAGCAGACATACCTATGGCACGAGGATTACGTGCCACGGCTTTTTCCATTATTTTTACATTCTCAGGAGTTGTTGTTAATTTCTGGATTTCATCAAAGATGAGGTGGCGATTTTCAATGTGTTCCGCCACAGCCAGAAATTGTTCGTGGGTAAGGCTGATATATGTCTTTTCCTTTAGAAAAGCTTTCAGTTTTTTCGGATGTTCTAGCACTTCATTAAATTCTGCCTTGTCCAGGGGGAGAGTGTTAATTTTTTGTCCTAAATATTTTTTTCCTTTTCTGGTCATATCGCTATGCAAGTCTTCCGGCACGACAATAATGCCTCCCTGTCCCTCTGTCTTACCTATAGCCTTCAACCAGTCATAAGCAAAACCTGTTTTACCAAGGCCGGTGCCTGCATTCACACCTCTGGGCCTGGTGTCGTGCATATTCTTAACAAGGTCATTCAGTAAGGGGGTCATGTGCCCTTTAGAAGACTTCATGCCTCCGTCGACTTCCAAAGTATAATTCTTGTCGCCGAATATTGCTTCTCTCTGCTTTGGCGTCAGTGAGTCCGTAAGATGCGCCGTAATCTTTGCTGGTTTACCGTCATTCGATATTGTGCGCTTTATAGAAATTGGTTCTTTGGTTAATTCATTTATCTTATACCCAGTCTCGGTTTTTTCATATGTTCCCAGTTTCACCTGTATTTTACTTGGATCTTTTGCATTGGTATAGACCTCGGCATTGAAGATTTTCCCATCTAATTCTACAGCAACATTAATTTTATTATATTTCGCCTCACCAATCTTTACTTCTTCGGTAATAAATGATTTATTTTGCTTCTGTTCTGCCAATTCCAAAACGCGGTCATATACATCCCAAATACTCTCAGCGGCCTTGCCTTTATTAAGGGTTTCTACCTTGGTTTTATTTGCTTCAAGATGTTTTTTTATGTCTTCATGATATTTTTTTATGTCTTCATGATCGATAGCGTCGTTCTGCAACACCTTGGCCGTTGCATCCGCCGCAGTAGCCAATTCGACATACGCGTTGATTCTTGCCTGTTCATGTTGCGTACTAAGCAATGCCATGAATGCGCCTCTTTTCATGGCGTCGGGAACTAGACTGCTCCTCAGCAAGCGTCATTGGCCTAATTGCTATTTCCAGATCGGACATAAGGCTATTTATTTAGCAGTTGAATATTACGCGAGTTGTTTTAAGCTAATAATATCATTAACCAATTTACCACATTACTGTTAATCATTTGTGAGCGAATAGTGAATATATTATGACAAATACGTCTCTTATAGCCTCATCGAGCAAGGTATAGTTATGGTGACAGAAGTATTATGTACCAAACCCAAAGAAGGCGCAGATGCATCTATTATCTTATTGAATAATGGCAACAATGTTTGTCACGAGGTTGCTCTGGAGCTTTATGAATTATTTAGTGAAGAAGCGATGGCCACAGGTAAGCGACCACTGCCTTATGAGCCAAATTTAGCTTATAAATTTAATAATGGGTTAGTTTTTCGCTTATTTGACGATGGGTTAGAGTCCGCCAAGCCGAGGCTGGAATTTCTTGCTATTCCGTCACCTAGTTACAAAAGAGAAGATGTATTGACAGAAATTCCTGGGTTATTTAAGAAAGCTGGGATTCAAGATGAGCGGGTTCTTAAAAAGCTACAGGCTTTTATTAAATCGATAGCAAAAGAACCACCTAGAGAACAAAGCCATTAGGCCCCGGGGGACCACCAGTAGATGAAGGTATGTGTAAAGGCATGCGCCTTTGCCTTGTTCTCATACAGGAAGGAACAGCGGTTAATTCAGGTCGTAATACCATAGACATGCCGGTGGAGATCGCGTTAAAAGGCTACAGAATATCAAGGAAGAGGTGCAGAAACTAGGAACTGCAGCCCGCGCCGCGCATGAGATGTTTATGTATGCGACCAGCTGGCAACCATATATCAGCGTGCTGTCGACCGCGTGCCGTAGATAGAATTCCTTAAGGCTTTACGTTGCTAAGGCGCTAAATTAGTTTTCTACAATTAATGAAGCTGCCTTTGAGGGTTAGGAAAATCGGAAGGACGGGGAGATGGTTTGCTGCGGGAAGTCCAGACACCTTTTACGTTAGGCAATCGCTGTCCCCATTGTGCCTGATCTGCTGCGCCTGCACTAGTATCAGGATCATGAGACTTTCTGCCAGATGCACGCTCTCGCCATTGCTTAGAATTAGTGCCGCCATTTCCTTCATCAGACCACATTATACCGGCATTAAGAGCGGTTGTATCAAGCGGCTGCTTACGCTTCTCGATATTGGGATCATTTATGATAATCGTATTTTTTCCCTCAGAAGCACCCTTACCCTGTTTCATAATCCACTCGAATGTTTGAGACTCTAGTGCTTCCATGGCCCCCCCCAAAATAGCGGGATCGACCTGTCCTGTGCCAAATGCCGCCATCAGGCTTTGCATTTGCTGCTGCGGAGTGAGTTCGCGCCTTAAATCCCCTAAATTATATTGGCCTCTGGCAATAGTCGCCAGGTAAGGATTAAGATTACCGGCCTCATCGGCAGTGGCATCTACGGCATTGCTGACTGCTTCATGAAAATCCGTATGTGTTATAGCATGGCTGTTAAGCGCCGTGGCAATGGTATGGCCCAGCAATTGTTTGTCTTCTGGTTTTGGCGGTTCCAACGCCATTCCGCCGCGATCCAGAAGATAAATATGGTTTCCATCGACGATGGCCTGTGCGCCATGCCGGTCCCAGTCGGTTTCCTGCCCAAGCAAAGGCAGGTACTCTTCCAGTGTGAAGAGCGCATGGGCGACTTTCGCCTTTCTTTCCTTGGGCAATTCATTGAATACAATTCCGTTCGCATAAGCCATTTCATGCGAACTGCTATTGGCTTTTAGAATAGGTATTTCATGGAATGTAAATGTTTCGCCATCAATCGTGATTTGCAGCCCATCTGTCATGCGTTTGGCTATCTCGGTTTGCAGCGGTGCATTGCGGAATTCGGTTTCGATTTCTCCCGCGCGTATGGCATGATCGAGAATAGGCTTGGCTTTTTTTAGTTCCGGGAATTCCTTGACTGCTTCCTCGATCATATGCGTGGCGCGTGGTGCATGACGCGCTACTTTTTCTCCCGCGCCTTTGCGTAACATCTTAAAGACAGTTTTAGGCATGGCTTTTTCATAACCATGCTCCATCATTTTTGCGGTGTCTTTCTCTAGCTCCACTGCTATTCCAATAGCGCCCGCCCTTGTTTTACCAAGGCGTGTTGTGGTTTCCTTTACAACTTTGGGCGCATTCTGGTTGAACATTTCCCAGACTACCCAGCGTTTCGGGATATTGGCGCTAATTTTACTTGCAGGATTACGCAGCCAGTCAGGCACATTACTGCTGTCTATCGTTTGGCTTAACTTGCTGGCCAGCGGGTTATTCATGCTTTGCAGCAAGATGTGAATCGCTTTTCCCACGCGTTTTTGGGGATCGGGCTCTTTCGCTGATGGGTCTTCTGCTACCAGCATGGCGGCAAGATACATACGTTTGATATAGTCTTCATCTTTTTGCAGCGATCCCAGATAATGGCCAAGCAGGCTTCTGCCGAATTTGGCATAACGCTCCGATTCCGGAAGCACGGCGTCAAAAACATATTGCTGCGGCGTAGTGCCGTACATGGGTTTCGTATGCGCATTAGGTGGAAATAAGAGGACTTCCATCATGGGAGTGCGGTGTTCTATGGGAGCATTGGTGAAGTTCTTATGGAGCATTTCCGCCGCATAGATGGAAATGCGATCATCAGGATCGTATAATTCCGCTCTTTGCATTGATTTCTTGATTAATTCACGCAATTCTGGAAATTCGGAACTCAAGCTTCCAGCCGCCTCTTTCGCCGATTTGCGAAGTAAATCCGAGTAGCGTTTGGCACTTTCTTCCGTCAGGGGTTCGCGCAAAAACTCGATGGTGGATTTGCGCAAATCAGGATCATAGGCCAAATGATCGAGAAATGCTTCACCGGCGGAAACTTGATAATGTAATTTTGCTAACTGATCCTCCGCCACGTCATTGAGTCTGTCGCGTATGTGGAAACTGAGCTTTTCCTGTGCTTCGGCGCGATCCAGAAATTGCGTTAGCATAGCGCTACGCGTAATGCCATCCGAACGCACCAGCACTTTGTCGGTTAATACTTCCGCTTTTTGGTAATAAACATCTTTCTTAGGATGGTTTATGCCAGGCTCGATGCTGCCCTCTATGCCTGCCTCGGCAGCGGTATTGACAGCGGCGGATTCGGCCCATCCATCGATAGCCCATTGGCGGAATTCCGGATTATTGAGAAATTTAGCCGGTGGCTCTTCTTCTTTCTGCCTATATACAAAGTATTCCGTTTGAACCGCGGCCTGCGTATCGCTGAGTAATAAGGCTTCGAGCAGCGTCTGTTTTTCCTTCGTGGACTGCACCTGCTCCACTTTCTCCATGATGGCCCGTTCATAGACTTCCCGTAAATCAACGCGTTGCTTGAAGAATTGGGAATGTTGGTGAAGGTTATAGGCATGGATGAGTTCCGCAGCACCTAATTGCAATTCCTGTTTATAATGATCAATGGCATAGAGAGATAATGCCTTATCAAAAGGTTTCTTTAATGCTCCGTTCTCGTCTTTTCCTAATTCATAGATGGCGGCAAGTTGCGCGGCGTTGAATCTGGCTTTGAGATGAGTTCTAAGAAATTCCAATGTTTCATGTTCCGCCAGTGCTTTTAACAACGGCACTTTGTAATGATCCCGGTGTTGACTATTATGGTCCTGATCCAGGTAATCAAATAATTTGAATAATTCTTCCGTTGTAGTAGGAGGAGTGTATTGCAGGCTTTTGCGGAAAAATGCGATATCCTGCTTTACAGGCTCGCCCATATCTTGGTCGTCTTTGGTGTCTCTGCGCCGGTATTTGGAATCTATCGTCAGTTCAAGTATGGCCGCACGCTCATAGAGAAGCAGGGAGTCCCCCGGATTGCGCTGTACGAAACCGATATAGGGATGGTTCTTATCGAGGCGCGCTCCTTCGGGAGTCGCATCCATAATTGCTCCTATTCCCTCGCGAGCGATGGTGTTTTTGAAGAAATATCCGGCGGCCTCTTCGAACCATCCTCTGGTTTTTGGTGTATTATCCTCCTCTAGCGTCAGTTCAAATTTATCGGCCAGTGTTTCTTCCAATACCTGTATGAATTTTCGTTCAAACGACGTGGCCGGAGTCTGCTTTCGTACGTCGGGTAAAAGCTCGTTTCGGTGCGTGTAACAGAAATTGCTGAATTTCTCCTTGTTCCAGCTGCGCACAGGCTCCCAATCAATTTTGTCGATATCGGTTTTGCCACGGCTCAACTGGTCGAGAAGGGCGGCACGTTCAATCAGGTTCTTTGGGTTTCCACCGCGATCATGGGAAGTATAATTACGCGGCAATCCGACAATATAGCCGCCTGCCGAAGTCAGCACTTTAGCCTCTAGCGAGTTATGAAAAGTTTTTACACCATTCGGCGTTTGTTTAGAAAAACTTGGTAATACCGGTAAACGGCTATCCACCTTTTCATCAATGCCCAATCGTTTGAGCATTATTGTCATCGTGCGATCCGGGCCTTTTTCCACCAGTGCCCAACCAACATGCTGATGCCAATTAGGAGTGATGCCTCCCCGCCATGATCCTGGATATTCACTTTCGATTTCTCTTAACACATCCTCTGAAATTGGCTGTATCTGCGGCATAGCGCCTGTTTTTTTGTAAATATTCTTTTCGATATTTAGAAGAGTATATTCGTCCGGCATATCAAATTGTGGGAGCGCGAGGCTGATACCTGCTGACTGTATAAAATGGCTCAGTTTGTGCTGTTTTATTAATTCCTCTGTTTCCGTTGCTGCTTTTACTGCTTCATTAGCGTCCTTGGCTTTGATAAAAGCCTTCATTCGCTCGGCAAGCTTTCCATAAGTGCCAAGCGCTTTAAGGTCCCACGAACGATCGGAACGACCATCCAGTGTTTCTATGATAGTTTCATAGAGTTTACGGGCATACCATTTATCCTTAGGATTATTTTCACCGATACCCAGCAAGGTATCCGCTATGCTATCAACTGATGCTTTTACTGCCGTTTTATCGTGCGGCGCTGTTTGTTCTTTTCCTTCGTAGCTAGACTCATAATGGTATTGGAAAGCGGCCAACTTTATGATTTCCTCCAGACGTGGCGCATGATTGTCTTTGTCCCACTTCGGCATTTCCGTTTTGATGATATCGTGAATTACATTGAGCTTCTCTGCTTGCGTGACCTTATCCTTGTAACCGCGTGCGGCTAGCAGTTGCTGCACATGCGATTGATAAGGCGCGGCGGTAACATCGAAAAACGCGGCAGGAAGCGCTTGTGCTTTTGGTGGAATACGTTTCTTGCTGGCATCTGTCCGAAATCCTGTAGTTTCGCTCTCAAGCACTTCAAATTTTTTGTGGTCCATCGTACGGATGGCATTAGCCGTTTTAAGATGGACATCGATATATTCTGCCAATTGTTCAAAAGTTCGTGAATATTTATATGAATCGTTGCGATCAATGTGCAGTAAAAAGTCACGTGTCTCGATAAGGGAGTCCTCGCGATAGCCCAGTTCTATCAGCTTCTCCACGGCGTACCGGTCGCCTGCTCCTTCGATCCCTTTGGAGTTTCTCTCGCCTTTATAGATATGGTTTACCTCATGTGCCAGCATCCCCATCAGCATGCCTTTGCTGTTTTTCTCGAATTCAGACGGCACATCGATGCCTTGCTTCCTGAAACCATGTTTTTCTTTGCCATTAGTACGTAAATCGGTGGCCTTTTTGATGAGGTTTTCCTCTTTGAGGGCATCAATAAGTGCCCGCGTAAAAATCATGATGGGAGGCTGAGCATATTTAATGACACCAGCATTCAGGGAATTATCGGCACTCAAGAAAAAACGTATCTTCAGTCTGTCGGCTTCCTGCGGGCCGAGAAGCTCCCGCGTCATTTCCGTCATCTCTTTTTGGAATTCACGCGCTTCCCGACCTTCCGTGATGAGGTGAAAAGCATCACGTATATTGTCAGGAATTTCACCCTTCTTAAGCGCAGCATGTATGGGATTTTCTTTTAGGTCAGCCATGCCAAAATACGCAATTGTAAATACGAAAAATTCCAATTATTCTAGCATATTAATGGTAATATTAATGTTAAAATATGATGACAGCAAAGCAGGCCGCCCAGCAATATATTGTCAATTTTTTATTATTATTCAGCAAGATATGGCGGTAAATGTCTTTCCATGCCCTTAACACTGTGAAACTGTTTGGTGATAAAACAGTCTGTCTATCTTTTAAGATCAACCCAGAGTGGTCTGGTTTCGCCTGAGAGGCTTGGTTTTCCTTACTTTTATCCTATGTGCAGTACTAATACTGGCCTTATTATGGCCTTATCTGGGAGGTGCGCATGAAAATAACCAATAGTTCCGTAGAAAAACTCCCTTACACTACGAAGAGGCCAGAAGTTAATCAGTGACGCCTGTTTTGAGTCACCTTTATCAGCCCCTTGTTGGTGGTTTTATGTCCTGACGCGCCATAACTGTAGTTTGAAAATCTAATTGTTTCCTCCGGTGAATGGCGATTTCCGGATTTCGCATTTGTTCGGCGCGGGATTGTTTATCAGCAGGATCTGCTTTGCCATCCTGCGCTTTTTGATTGATCGCTTTAATGGCATTGGCGGCTTTATCCTTGTGAAGCTGAATCCAGAAATCCCCATTCGGGTCGTTCACTATTTTCTGTAAATCGGGGATAGATTTTTTGGCCGCTGGTCCCATGTTCCCGAGACCATCAATAGCCGCCGCCCTTATAGTGCTGTCTTTATCATCGAGTGCAGCAATCAGCAGAGGCAACACCCTTTTATCCTTCTGACCTACGCTCCCCAGAGCTATATAAGCATATTCCCTTACAAAGGATGCATCGTCTTTCGTCGCGCTTGTTATTAATGCATCCACTGCTTTTCCCGCTCTCGGGCCGAACTTAGCCAGCGCTTTAGCAGAATCCGACCTGACAAAACCGACTCCATCCATAAGCGCGGCGGCCAATACCGGCACAACTCTTTCTGGTTCTGCTCCTATGAACCCAAGCGCCTCAATAGCATGCGCCCTCATATAGGTATCATCAGAAACAGCTGCTTTTAATAATGCCGGCACGGCTTTATGAGCGTTCGGGCCAATCTTACCGAGTGCCGTGGAAGTGATCCGGGTCAGTTCTATATTGCTGAGCTCAGCACTCAATTCAGGTGCAGCATCGCCTGCCACTGGCCCGATGTTTCCCAGAGCAATAATAATACGCTCCTTTACATATTGGCTAGAACTAGTCTTAAGCACAGTTGCTAATTTACGCACCGCCGCTTTATCCACATACGGGCCGATATTACCGAGCTCATCAGCAGCCTGCACTACTATTCCGGCTTCTTTATCCGTAAGCGCATTGCTCAATCCAGACACAACCCTGCCCTTGAGTGCATGGCTCAATGCAGGCACGGCAGTCTGCTGATCCTTTGCTGCCACTATGCTCCCCAGAGATTTAATAACAGTCAACCTTATGGCTGGATTCTTATCGTAAAGCGTAGCGACCAAACCTTCCAGCGCTGGATTACCATTTTTGCCGAATTTACCCAGTTCCTCTGCAACAGCCAGTCTTATACCGTCATCATGATGCTTGAGCATCTTGCTTAATTCTGTTGCCACCGCTTCCGCCTCTGGCCTTATATTTCCAAAACTTCTGATGACAGCCGTTTTTAACTTTATATTGTCCTCTGGCGTTAATTCTGGATTACCTTCCCGCAGTATAGTGAGCAATATAGGGGCTGCGTCTTTAGCTGGCGCTCCAAGTTCGCCTAAACGATTGACGCTATTCAACTGCGTGCTTGCCCACCCAGCAATTTTCTGAAGAATCGTCTCTATACGTCTCGTTCTTTCAAGGTCGACGTTCAGCTTGGGATTTTTTAAGGCAGCCTTGAGCTCATCCCTCGCCCGGTTACCTATCTGAATAAGAGCGCTGTGAGCCTTCTCCCGTGTGGGGTAGTGATTATCTCCCAAGTCCTTGATGCGATTTTCGATCTCATGCTCATTCTCAAGCGCTCGGCTCTTTTTCTTCTGTTCGGTTTCCAATGTATCAATGATTTGCTTCACCTCTTTTTTGGCTGCCTCAATTGCTGGGTCTGGAATAGCTTTAGGATCGGATTTCTTATCAACCATAGGAGCGGGATCTTTAGCATCCTTAGGAACCGGCCTGATGGGGACGGCCGTAGCTCCGCCTGCGGCCAGAAAAGTAGCAGCTGCGGCTGTCACGAGGCCAGTGGTGACTGGGGATAATCCTCTTTTTTTTGATTCTTTATCCATAGCAGTTCCCCCGTTTATAATTGCATAACGCCCATACTAATACCAATGTTACGGGCAAGAATTTATTAAGTTTAGATTACAGTTGATATTAATGTAGTATTCCAGATTGTTATCTAGG
>Ga0207080_1165_pt1 | contig 11156 bp, 9 predicted proteins | sample Alteio_BWMinHeat_58_FD_153532 | JGI IMG/M metagenome (GOLD analysis project Ga0207080, IMG submission 153532) | Enriched cells from forest soil in Barre Woods Harvard Forest LTER site, Petersham, Massachusetts, United States -... | ecosystem: Environmental > Terrestrial > Soil > Temperate forest >...
TATTCTCTGGCTCACAAGGATTCATCCAACAAAGATTTAAATTAAATTGATTATTCATTTCACGCATAGCAGGATATTCACTTGATAAAGATGGGATGCCATAATATGCAGCTTCAACAACTGCAAAAGTTCCATTATCTATGCGACCAGCATGCCATAAAAAGCTGCTTCCCTTCAATTTTAATTTATATCTTTCGTCAGGCATATCTCCAAATAACTTAACTAATGTCTTTAGTTTATGATTTTTCTCAAAGAGTTCTTTTAATGGTTTAAGATGAGGGAGTTCACTACTTAGAAATGTATTCGTATTAACTCCCGTAACATGACATTCTAATGTACCCATATACTTTTCATAATAAATAGAAAGAGCTTTAAAAGCATTTTCATGATTCTTGTGGAGGGAGGTGTTTGTTGTCCAAATGAAATAGGGTCTAGTAAACTTTGATTTTAATATCCTTGCTTCAATTGAAGGGTTGTTTTTTATTGTTGAATTTTTGTCCTCAATTATATCTATAAAGGAGGGAGCTAACATAGGAACTTTAATAACTTTTTTTTCTGATAGACCTGCAAATTGGATAGCATCACTTCTCGTAAATTCAGTGGTTACAAGTATACATTCAGCAGATTTTACATTTGATAAGAGCTGTTGATTGTACTGTGAATCCAAAAAGTTTTCATATCGCTGTAAATAATCATAAACCATCATAATATAAGGTTTGATAGGCAGCAATGGTAACGAGAGACGATCTGAAACAATTACAATAAGGTCGCAATCCATAAGTTGATTAATATTATCTTCGATAAAGATATATCTATCTGATTTTAAATCACTTTCGATGCCGGCATATAACATCGCTCGTTTTGCTTCATGAGAAGTTAAGACACGCCAGTTAAACTGCCGGGTCTTAATTGTAGAAGGTAAATCGGCAAAATCTTCATCAGTATAGTGACCTTCTAAATGACAAAATATAACCTCAACATTTTCATTCGCTTGTCGACTCCCAAGTTCTATAGCTTCTGCAAGCAATTTTGCACCGCGTAAACTACCTCCCTTGTATTCAACGGGCAAAACAACGCCTATTCTTTTCGCTTTGACAAAAGGTGTGTCTTTTTCATTCTTACTCTTTTCTATAGAGTGCAAAATTTTTTCAAACCCTTCACTCCATGGAGCTTTACAATTTTCAACCCTAACTTCATTAAACAAGCAAACTTGACTCTTTTGGATAGATTCAATGAAAGGCCTGTCATCGTTAATTATTCTCTCAATTTTGCGGCGAGCTTCTTTAACGGATGTGCATCTTCCCGGTAAATCCTTTCCACCTAATATGTCGAGCATACCGCCAGCCATAAATATGAGGGGCATTCCCACTTTAATTGCTTCAAAAGGATGGTAATGGATATGATTTTTTTCTACACTGTGATAATACATTACTTTCATTTCACGCATATTATATTCGTGTGTTTCTTTGTCCACATAACCAATTACGCTACTATCATCAACCGGTGTTGGTTGTGCCCCTCCAATGATATAAGAAAAGTTTTTGAAATCTTTTTTGAATTTTTGATAAATTCCATTGTAATATGGAGAAGAGTTAATTCTTGGACAAACAAATAATATTTTCTTTTCTGATCCATTCCATTTTTCTAAACTTAATTCCCCTTTTAAGCCAACAGGCAGAAAACAATCTCTTTCTTTTAAGAAATTATCTTCTATGGTTTTTAGATGCTTATAGCCAGATCCAAACCAAAGCCTTTTTTTAATGGATTTTAATTTCTTAAAAACCGTAGGGCTTAAGTAATTTTTTAATAAATTTGAATAAGATTCTGAACCAGCCAAACCAAAAACTCTTAATACAATTTGCCCCTTAAAATTATTAATGGTTGAAGTTACTTGTTCTGGAAAAAATGCAATAAAAATAATATCAAAATACTTATTTGCAATCTGCCACGCTTCTTTACTTGGATTTGTATACCAATCCTGAGCGTTCAGTATTTCAAGCTCTTTCGGGGTTAAGGATAAATTCGAATCATAATTATAAACGACACTTGCGGATAAGTTGCACTCATCATAAGGAAAACGCTTAGGTGTAAAAACTTCATTAATTCCAAGCTCATTGAGCATTTCAATTTCAAATGACCTTAAAGTTGTATGATTCAATAACCACATAGCTCTTAATGGTGTCATTATACACCCCCCTGCATCGCTTGATACTTCCCAATCGCGTCCTCAATGCCTCCATCAAAAACCATTGCCCCTTTTTGAATGACGATCCCTCGCGTACAGAGTGATCTCAGGGAAGAAAAGTCATGAGAGGCGAGAACTAATATTTTTGACTGTTTAATCAACGCTGTAATCCGATCTCTTGCTTTACCCATAAAGTTTGCATCACCTGCTCCGATAACTTCATCAAGAAGGAGTATATCGCCGCCTACTGAGGTTGATATAGCAAACGCTAAGCGAACTTGCATACCAGCAGAATAGGTTTTAATGGGGTAGTCAATAAATTCCCCAATATCAGCAAACTTAATAATTTCTTCTTCCTTCTGCTTGATAAACTTAGGGGTAAGTCCAAGAAGCAAGCCGCGATAAAGGATATTTTCTCGTCCCGTCGCATCCGGTTCAAAGCCCAGGCTTAAATCAAAGAGAGATCGAATCTGCCCATGCACATTTAATTTTCCCCCTGAAATAGGATAGAGGCCTGCAATCGTCTTAAGCAGTGAACTCTTGCCGGCACCGTTGTGCCCTAACAAACCGACTCGCTCTCCTTGCTGAATATTTAAGGAGATATCTTTAAGGGCATGAATATCAGAAATGGCGGTGGACTTTTTCTTCCTCGTAAATGTTGAGGCAAGAAATGACTTTAAAGAACGCTCTTTAAATGCAACAGCCGCATAGTGTAAATCAACTTTATGTAAGGATATGAAATTGCTTATCATAGATAAAAGATCACCCTTTTTTCCGCTGTTAGCCCTACCCAGGCCGTCAAGATGAAAAACAATACCCCAGTTGCAATACAAAATGAATAATTTTCTAACGTCGGCCATTCCCCTTGCAAAAGAGGCGCACGAACTATTTGCAATAAATGATATATGGGATTGTAATCAACAAGCTTACTGAGTCCTCCCTCACGAAACATTTTCGCCTCGAAATAGACAGGTGAGGCAAACCAAAAGGCCTGCATGATTAATGTGAGTGCTGGAGCCAAATCCCTAAAGCGGGTTCCAATATAGGCCATTAACGTTGCAAGAGGCCAAACCATCAAAACGAGAATCGGGAAGACAAGCAAAACAGCAATCCAGCATAATCCAAAGTTCTCTGGCATAACAACAAGAACCCAAAGAACCAAACCAATCATACCCATCACAAGTACGATGAGTCCTGTTATAATATTGCGCAAGGTATAAATGGCAAGAGGATGCTTATACTGACGTATATAGGCATCTGCCTGCACGAAGCTAAGAGCCCCTCCAGCAATGTTAAAAATAAGGAAATCCCACATCAGAATTCCGGATAAAATATAGGGCGCATATCTTGTAATGTCAGTATGGAATAATCGACTAAAAACAAAGGATATAAGAAGGGTCATGCCGAGTGGCTGCAAAAAAGACCAGAATATACCAAAGAAAGAGCGTCTCCACCGTGATCTTAGGTCAGAGAGAGCGAGATGAGTCCAAAAGTATCGCGCATCCCATATTCCTTCCAGATAATTATACATTACGCACGACCAGAAAAATAAAGTTTAATATTATCAGTAATGTAAGTCACATTCTCTTCACTCAAATCAGGATAACTTGGTAAATTAATCCCCCGAGAACTCATGTTTTCAGCTACTGGGAAAGACGTATCCTGGCGATGGATAGGAAGCGTATGAGAAGGGTGAAAAAAGGGTCGCGTTTCAATCCCTTTGTTTTTCAAGAAATCTCTTAAAGGCTGGCGATACTCTGGCGAATCAAGAATGACTGAGCACATCCAATAGGAGTGGCGTGTATTTGGAACTTCATCATGGGTTCTTAAAGGAAGTCCCTTTAATTGCTCGTGATATCCTGCGGCAATTTTTCTCTTCTTTTCGAGTATCGTCTCTGCTTGTTCGATTTGTGCAAGACCAATCGCGGCACATATATTTGTCATACGATAGTTAAAAGCAATATGATCGTGCCAATATTCACGATCCTTTGAAACACCCTGATTTTTGAGATGAAAGGCTTTTTCGATAAGTTCTTTTGATTTTGCAACGACCATTCCCCCCTCACCGGTGGTAATCGTTTTATTGCCAAAAAAACTGAAAGTTGAAATATCACCAAACGTTCCAACATGTTGTTGATTGTAGAAAGATCCAAAGGCTTCAGCACAATCTTCAATTAAAAATAGATTATGATCGTTACAAATTTTAACCAGCTTTTCCATATCACAAGGTAAACCGTAAAGATGGACAGCCATCACAGCTTTTGTTCGTGGTGAAATTTTTCGAATCACATCATCTGGATCCATTTGAAGTGTGGATTCTAGAGAGTCAACAAAAACAGGAACCCCGCCAGCCTGGAGGATTGTATTGACTGAAGCCACATAGGTAAACGTAGGCACAATAATTTCATCTCCAGGCTTGATACCAAGGGCGACGAGCGCAAGATGAATTGCAACGGTTCCATTACAGACTGCCGTAACGTGAGGGGAGACAATAAAGTTGCCGAAATGCTTTTCAAATTCAGCTATAAATTCGCCTTTTGAAGAAATCCAAGTGGAGTCAAGGCATTGATTAACATATTCTTTTTCACGGTTTTTCAAATAGGGCTTATAAATGGGGATTATCATTTATTTTACTCATAGTAATTATAGGATTTCATTCCGTGAAGTTTCGTCAATTCATCACGTTGAGCATCCTTCATATCTTCCCTCATCATCTCTGTCACTAATTCTTGAAACGTAATTTTAGGGACCCATCCCAACTTTTCTTTTGCTTTTGTTGCGTCACCGAGAAGGGTTTCAACCTCAGCTGGTCTGAAATATCTGGGATCAACACTCACAATGCATTTCCCTGTTGCCTTATTAAATCCCTTCTCTTCCTGGCCTTCGCCTTCCCAACGAATTTGTATGTCAATTTCTTTAGCTGCGAGTTCAACAAATTCCCTTACAGAATGTTGTTCACCGGTTGCAATAACGAAATCCTCTGGCTTATCTTGTTGTAACATAAGCCACTGCATTTCAATATAATCGCGCGCATGTCCCCAATCCCGCAAAGCATTCATATTTCCAAGATATAATCTTTCTTGAAGTCCGAGTTTAATGCGGGCCAAAGCTCTTGTGATTTTTCGTGTCACAAAGGTTTCTCCTCTTAAAGGAGATTCATGATTAAAGAGGATCCCATTGCATGCAAACATGTTATAGGCTTCGCGATAATTGATGGTGATCCAATACGCATATAGCTTTGCTACAGCATAGGGAGACCTTGGATAGAAGGGTGTTGTTTCTTTCTGAGGTGTTTCTTGGACTAAGCCATATAACTCAGAAGTAGAGGCTTGATAAAATTTTGTTTTCTCTTGCAGTTTTAATATACGCATTCCTTCAAGAATACGCAAAGCGCCCAAAGCATCTGAGTTGGCCGTGTATTCGGGCTCTTCAAAAGATACAGCGACATGACTTTGAGCGGCCAAGTTGTAAATTTCATCCGGTTGAACTTCTTGCATAATACGAATTAAGCTTGAAGAGTCTGTTAAATCTCCATGATGAAGTGTAAATGCATATCCGGATTCATGAGGATCATGATACAGATGATCGATTCTATCCGTGTTAAATAAGGAAGTCCTTCTTTTAACGCCATGGACTTCATAGCCCTTATTAAGAAGAAACTCGGCAAGATAGGCTCCGTCTTGACCCGTAATACCTGTAATCAGTGCTTTTTTGATACTCATTATTCCATCTCTTAATTATAAACAAAACGTTATGCAGCGGCTGTATTGATAACTTCTTCGATCTCTTGAACAACTTTCAAAAGGAGCTCTTTGTTGCCTTTTGTTTCAATATTTAGTCTTAACAATTCTTCAGTATTAGAGGATCTAAGATTAAAACGCCAGTCAAAAAACTCTAAACTTAAACCATCTGTATAATCAACGCTCGGATTTAAGGCAGAATAGTGATCAAGTACAGCCTTAGAAACCGTCTTGGTACATTTAACTTTATAATTAATTTCACCGCTACAGGGATAGGCTGTAATGCATTCTTCCACCATTGATGAGAATGTCTTATCTTCAACGCTCATAAGTTCAATAATTAAAAGCCAAGGTATCATGCCACTATCACAATAAGCGAAATCCCTAAAGTAATGATGAGCGCTCATCTCACCCCCATAAATGGCATTTTCGGCTCTCATGCTTTCTTTAATAAAGGAGTGTCCTGTTTTGCTTGAAACGGCTTTACCTCCTGATTTCTTAACGATATCAACAGTGTTCCAACACAATCTTGGGTCATAAATTATTTTTTCATTGGGATACTTTTTTAAGAATGATTCGGCTAATAAACCAACTATGTAGTAACTCTCAATGAAATTTCCCTTTTCACAAAAAAGAAAACAACGATCGAAGTCACCATCCCAAGCAATTCCCAAATCTGCTTTATGGTGTTTAACCGCTTCTTCTGTTGCCGAACGGTTTTCAGGCAACAATGGATTTGGGACACCACAAGGAAAATTTCCATCGGGAGTTTCATTTATATAAATGAATTCACAAGGCAAATGCTTTTCCAATAATTTTACAATTAAACCTGCTCCCCCATTCCCTGGGTTAACAACAATTTTTAAGGGCTTAATGGCTTCTAGATTAATATATGACAAGAGATGAGAAATGTACTTTTCCTTCTCTTTTTCTTGCCGTAACCATCCTCTATTTCGTTGTGATACGTCTTCTTTCGCGTTTTGTATTTCAAGCACTTTATCATGAATCTCGAGTAAGCCTGAATCGCTGGAGATAGGGATACTCTTTTCTCGGACAAACTTCATCCCATTATAACCCTTGGGATTGTGGCTCGCCGTAATCATTATGCCACCCTCAACACCTTCTGATTCTTTGTCAAATGTTTGAAAGTAAACTTCTTCAGTTCCGCAGAGTCCTATATCGATAACATTTGATCCTTCATCATTTAGTCCTTTAATGAGATGACGAGCTAATTCAGGGCTTTCCAGACGAATATCATAACCCACGACAACAGTTTGAGGCCTGATGATCTTTGCATAGGCACGACCAATAGTATACGCGAGTGATGCATCTAATTCTTCAGGGACTTTTCCACGGAGATCATAAGCCTTGAAACAAGGAAGTCTAGGCTGCATTAGCACATCTTCCATAAATATCATCGAAACGAATAATATCGTCTTCTCCTAAATACGCACCTGTTTGAACTTCAATTATGATCAGTTTCTCGTCCCCTGGATTTGTTAAACGATGCTTACTCATAGCTGGAATATATGTAGATTCATTAAAGTTCAACATGAACTCGTCATCACCATTGATAACAAGAGCTTGTCCACTGATGACAACCCAATGTTCAGCGCGATGATTATGCATTTGTAAGCTTAAACTTGCACCGGGGGTAACTTCAATACGTTTGATTTTAAATCCAGGGCCCTCTTCCAATATGGTATAAGATCCCCAGGGTCTCTCAACAGTTCTGTTGGATTTATGAGTTTCATTCCCAGTCTCTTTCAATTGACTATAGATATTTTTAACATCTTGTACGCTATTCTTATGAGCGACGAGTAATGCATCTGGAGTATCAACGATTACGATATTATCTAGGCCTACAGCACCTATCACACGGTTGCTGCCTTCAATATAACAGTTGGTAACATCATGAATAACAATGTCGCCTTTTAGCATATTACTATTATCATCTAAATCTGAAATGTCATTGATGGCACCCCAATTCCCGATATCACTCCAGCCAATATCACAAGGGACAACTGCACTTTTCGTTGTCTTTTCCATAAGAGCATAATCTATTGAATTTGAAGGAACTTTCGCAAAAGATGTTGGATCAATATCAAGTGCTCGCATTTGAGAATCATTCCTACTTTTAGAAGTCTGAAGACAGACTACCGTTGCCTCAAGGATGTCTGGACAACATGTTTCCATTTCTCTGAGGATGGTTTCAACTGAGAAACAAAACATCCCAGAATTCCATAAAAAATTTCCCGAGTTTAAATAAATTTTGGCTTGCTCTAAGGAAGGCTTTTCAACAAATCGAATAACGTCAGTTCCATTCGCTTCAATATATCCATATCCCGTTTCAGGCAAATAAGGTTTAATTCCAAACGTAACAATTTTCCCCGACTTAGCTAACTCGTTTGCTTGATGAACGACTTGAATAAAGGCAGGTTGATCTAAAATCAAATGGTCTGAAGGAAGAACAAGGACAGTTGAATTTGTGCCGTATGCTTTTCCTATCTCAACAGAAGCCATAGCAATTGCTGCAGCAGTATTTCTTCCAAAGGGTTCAATAATAAAATTAGAATGAGTGAGGATATTATTTTTTTCTCTTATGTCATTGTATTCTTTGACGGTTTTGAAAAAAAGATTTTTATTAGTTACAGTTGTAATGCTTTTAACAGATGGTATAGAAGCGCTTCGCACAAAGACTTTCTGCAGAAAGCTCTCTCCATCAGAAAGTTTCATAAAAGGTTTAGGGTCTAGATCTCTTGAAACGGGCCATAGACGGCTCCCAACTCCACCCGATAAAATAATTATATGCATACTAAAATCCATCTATTTTAAGATCTCATCCCATTCTAATAAATGGTTTACTGCTAAAGTGTCAAGTTTATAGGTTACACCTTATTATAAGTATGGACGAATGTTTCACGTGAAACATTTCTAGAGAATGAGACTGAGAGATTCCTTATGCTTTTTTCCACTTATCGCCATCTTTAACATAAAGTTTTTTCACAGCACCCCAAGCCACTTTATGAGAGGCTTCTTCTCGTGTTTCCTCTCCATTCCTTTTCCCAGATTCTTTATATTCGTCCCAAGCCTTATTAAAGGCTGCAAGATATATTTCTTGAGCATGTATAGGAAGGTTATCTTTAACACTTTTAGGTAAAGTTGATATACTTTTATAAGGCATGATATTACTCCCTTTATAAAATTGAGTATATCATGGTTCTCCTTTACAAATGGTTTAAATAGTCAGAATTTTCTCTCACCTCACCCGTTGCACAGCGTGATGAGCAAGGTTACGCAAGCCTGCGGCTTTCTCTCCAAAACACCCCAGCATTTTGATCGCTTTGTGACTGGCTTCTTCAGCCTTTTGAGAGAGAAGCTCTGGGCCGAGAAGGCTATAGAATGTGAGTTTTGCTGTGTCCTGACCACTGGGTTTTCCTAGTGTATCTGATGTGCCCACACCATCCAAAAAGTCATCCCTCATTTGAAAGGCCTCGCCCAACAATAGTCCATATGATTTGAGGGAGTTACGCTCTGCAGTTGTGGAACCTCCGAGGATAGCTCCTGCTTCTGCAGCAAAGCCAAAGAAGACCCCTGTTTTAAGGCGCTCAAGTTCAAGGATATCGTTGTAATTCTGGACGGGAGCCTCTTGGCGCAAATCCATCATTTGACCAGCTGCAAGACCCTGTGAGCCAATGGTTTGAGCAAGACTCTCAATGAGATCCAACTTGATATCAGCTGAACACGTAAGGGAACATAGGGTTTGAAAACCTAGTGGAATAAGGGCGTCCCCGACAAGCGTTGCTGTCGCTTCCCCAAAAGCAACATGACAGCTTGGTTTGCCGCGTCTCAAATCCGCATCATCCATACAGGGAAGATCGTCATGAACGAGCGAATAGGCTTGGATAATCTCTATCGCTGCCGCGACTGTTAATGAATGCATACGAGAGACATCAAATAAAGATGCCGCTTCATAGAGGACAAAACTGCGCAGCCGCTTTCCACCCCCCAACACACTATAGCGCATAGCCTCATGAAGCCGTGAGTTTGGAGGAGGGAGGATGTTGTCTAGTGTTTTCTCAACATCCTGTGCGACCGCATCAAGATGATTGATAAACCCGCTATCCTTCAAGATTTGAGGGCTTTGTTGTAAGTGTGCCATCAGGACCAATGACGATTTGTTCAACGCGCAACCGTGCATCTTTCAGTTTTTTCTCGCAATGCGCTCTGAGAGTTGCGCCTCTCTCATAAGAGCTGATCGCTTCTTCAAGACTTGTTTTACCTTCTTCGAGCTTGCGAACAATCGTTTCAAGCTCTCTCATGGCATCTTCAAAACTCATGTTTTCTATAGACACGTGTTATACTCCTATCGTGTGGGAACCGGTTGTTCACCCTTGTAATCATAAAAACCACGCCCCGTTTTCCGACCCAACCATCCGGCCTCAATGTACTTGATCAGAAGGGGACAGGGCTTGTATTTCGACTCCCCTCGATTCTGATACAGGACGTCCATTATGGAGGCACAGGTGTCGAGGCCTATGAGGTCTGCCAATTCTAAAGGACCCATGGGATGATTTGCTCCTAAACGCATCCCTTTGTCAATGGATTCAATGGTACCAATCCCTTCAAACAATGTCCGAATAGCCTCATTAATCATGGGCATTAGAATACGATTGACGATAAAACCAGGGTAATCTTCTGATACAGCGATTTGTTTACCAAGGGTTTTGATGACCTCTTGAATGGCATTAAAGGTTGCGTTGGAGGTAGAAATTCCTCGAATGAGTTCAACGAGTTGCATCACAGGAACGGGGTTCATAAAGTGCACGCCCATAAACTTTTCAGGTCGATCCGTAACACTGGCAAGCTTTGTAATTGAGATAGAGGACGTATTGGTCGCTAAAAGACATTTAGGAGATATCAAAGGTGTGAGCTGCTGAAAGATGCTCTTTTTGATGTCCTCATTTTCCGTTGCGGCTTCAATGATTAAGTCGCATTTATTGAACCCTTCGAGTCCTACAAATGTTTGAAGATGAGACAACGCCTCGTCCTTCTCTTTGCGAGTGATCTTATTTCGGGAGATGAGGCGATCTAAGTTATGCTCAATGGCTTTCACGCCTTTCTGAAGAGCGTCCTCAGAAATATCGCTTAAAAAGACGGTGTACCCAGCTGAAATAAAGACCTGAGCAATGCCACCCCCCATCTGTCCTGCGCCAATAATTCCAATTTTT
>Ga0207080_1166_pt1 | contig 11149 bp, 6 predicted proteins | sample Alteio_BWMinHeat_58_FD_153532 | JGI IMG/M metagenome (GOLD analysis project Ga0207080, IMG submission 153532) | Enriched cells from forest soil in Barre Woods Harvard Forest LTER site, Petersham, Massachusetts, United States -... | ecosystem: Environmental > Terrestrial > Soil > Temperate forest >...
GGACATTCAAGTCTTAAATCAGATCGAGGTGGAGCGGCAGAAGGAGCGCAAGAAAGAGGCGAAAGAGATGGAGGGTCTTGCCAAAAGACCTGAAGGAACCTCTGATGATCCTGTGCGCATGTATCTTAAAGAGATGGGATCGGTTCCATTACTTACCCGTGAAGAAGAAGTTGAAATCTCTAAACGTATTGAAAAGGCGCAAATTCAGGTTGAAAAGATCATCATGCGCTTCCGCTATTCTAGTCGAGAGGCAATCTCCATTGCTGGCTATTTGATTTCAGGCAAAGATCGCTTTGATAAGATTATTGCAGAAAAAGAGGTTCATGACAAAGCGGCATATCTTGCGCTTTTGCCCCGTTTGTGTGAGCTTTTACGCAAAGAAGATAAGATCTTGCAAGAGTATTTGGTGCAGTCAGGGGATTCTGATCTCAAAAAGACAGATAAAATTAAGCTGACAGAAGGCATTGAAAAGTGCCGCATCCGCACGCAAGCATATCTGCGTCAAATGCACTGCAAACATAATATTATTGAGGATTTTGGCGAAGTGATCATGACAGCGTATGATCGCTTTTTGATCCTTGAAAAAGAGATGCAGGAGCTGATCCCACGTGCGGAAAAAAATAAATTTGCTGCGTCGAAGTTACTTGCTGTTCAAAGACGACTCCACAAGCGAGGCCTTGCAGCTGGAAGAACTCTTGAAGAGTTTAAAAAAGATGTTCGCATGCTGCAGCGTTGGATGGATAAGAGCATGGAAGCCAAACGCGAAATGGTCGAGTCAAACTTGCGCCTTGTGATCTCCATTGCTAAAAAATATACCAACCGTGGCCTCTCTTTTCTTGATCTGATTCAAGAAGGGAATATGGGCTTGATGAAAGCTGTTGAAAAATTTGAATACCGTAGAGGTTATAAATTTTCAACGTATGCGACCTGGTGGATTCGGCAAGCTGTAACGCGCGCAATCGCAGATCAGGCGCGTACGATTCGAATTCCTGTCCACATGATTGAAACGATTAATAAGGTCTTGCGTGGCGCTAAAAAATTGATGATGGAGACAGGCAAAGAGCCGACTCCAGAAGAGCTTGCTCATGAGCTCGGATTTACTCCAGAACGGGTGCGCGAAATTTATAAAATTGCGCAACATCCAATCTCCCTTCAAGCAGAAGTTGGGGAGGGTGGTGAGAGCCAGTTTGGAGATTTCCTCGAGGATACAGCAATTGAGTCTCCAGCGGAAGCTACCGGCTATGCCATTCTCAAAGATAAGATGGGAGAGGTTCTTGCAACGCTCACCGACCGCGAGAGGACAGTGCTTGTCGAGCGTTTTGGTTTGCTTGATGGGAAGCCAAAGACACTTGAAGAGGTGGGGGTTCGCTTTAAGGTCACACGCGAGAGAGTGCGACAAATTGAGGCTAAAGCCTTACGTAAAATGCGCCATCCAACGCGTTCCAAACAGCTACAAGCCTTCTTGGATCTTTTAGAAGGGGAATAGTCGTGCAGACTCTTTTGGACCGACTTTTTTCCCTGGAGGGGCTTTTAAGTCGTAGTCTAAAGGAGTTTGAAGAGCGTCCAGGGCAGAAGGAGATGGCATCTCAGGTCTTTTCTGCTTACGAAAATGAAGAGATTGCGCTGATTGAAGCTGGGACCGGAACGGGGAAGAGTTTTGCTTACCTGCTTCCTGCAGTCCACTATGCGATCGAACATCAAGAAAAGACGGTCATTTCGACTCATACCATTGCCTTGCAAGAGCAGCTTGTAGAGCGAGACCTTCCCTTTCTTTTACGCACCATGGGGGTCGATCTTAAGTGCTCTCTTGTCAAAGGGATGGGAAATTATCTCTGTTTGCGTAAACTCGAAGAGATTAAAGAGGTGGGTCCTGAAGAAGAGAAGCTAAAAATCTGGGCGGATAAGACGCGTATTGGCTCAAAATCTGATCTCTCTTTTCCTGTGACTAATTTTTTATGGGAGAAGGTGCAGGCAGAAAAAGACCTCTGTAGCCACACCAAGTGTCCCCATTACAAGTCGTGCTTTTTTTTTAAGGCGCGCCGGCAAGTTTTTGATGCACAAATTCTCATTGTTAACCATCATCTTCTCCTGGCGCACATGAGCTCCTCTCAAGATGAAAAATCGATTCTCCCTCCCTTTGAGCGCTTAATTGTCGATGAGGCGCACCATATCGAGGATGTGACGCGCGACATGCTCTCGATGCAATTTGACAGGCTTAGCTTGATCCGTTTGCTGGGGCGTATCTATTCAGATATTTATCCAGAAAAGAGTCGTCTTGCGCAGATTGCACATCTGGGAAAAGATTTAGACTATCGACTCATACAGCGCTTAGAAACGGATCTGCCAGCGGAAAAAGAGAATCTTGTAAAATGTGCAGATAGCGCATTTTTAAGCCTTGAAAAAGCGCGGCCTCCACTTGGTGAAATACGGAGACGTTTAACACAACAGACGTTTGACACGCCTCTATTTCAGACAACACTTAAGTCCGACTTTACCCTTCTTTCTGATGGGCTTAAAAAATTTTCTCACAGTCTTATCTCTCTTAAAAAGGATCTAGAAGATCAAGAGGAGTTGCTGGGGATTCATCTCTTAGATTTACAGGCAGTTTCACTGCGTCTAGATGCTTATGCTACAGGAATAGAGCAGTTTTTTAAGACGGATGTTGAGGCCAAATGGGTCCGGTCACTGGAAGTGCGTCGAGAGCAGATTTTTTTAGGGAATGCGCTGCTCGATGTTTCAAGCTATTTAAAAGAGGAGCTCTTTGAAAAATTTTCAACAGTTGTTTTGTGCAGCGCAACGCTTGCGACCAGTAACAGCTTTAAATTTATTCGCACACGACTTGGTATTCCAGAGGAAGCTCTTGTAACAGAAAACATTTATGCGTCGCCATTTTCTTACCAGACACAAGCGCTCTTTGCTCTTCCCGACGATATTCCAGATCCAAGTGATCCGCATTTTGTCTCATCTGTTATTGACGCGATTGTGCACATTATTGAAGCAAGCTCTGGCAATGCCTTTATACTTTTTACTTCTTATGATCTGCTTAATCGCTGTTATGAGAGTGTCGCGCGGAGCTCTCACTTTCATTTCCTCAAGCAAGGGGATCTCCCCAGAACCCAGCTGCTCGAGCGCTTCAAGTCGAAAGAGGGGAGCGTCCTTTTTGGCACCGACTCGTTTTGGGAAGGTGTTGATGTGGCAGGAGAGGCGCTGCGCTGCGTTGTGCTTGTGAAGCTGCCCTTTAGGGTTCCCAATGACCCTTTTATGGAGGCGCAGGCCGATCTGCTTCTACGGCAAGGCAAAGACCCTTTTATCGACTACGCCATCCCACAAGCTGTTGTGAAATTTAAACAAGGCTTTGGACGGCTCATTCGTAAAAAAAGCGACCGAGGCTGTATTGTTTGCTTGGATCGACGTTTGATCACGCGCCGCTACGGAAAGTATTTTTTTGACAGTCTGCCGCCGGCAAGACGGGTTATTGGTCCTTCTGCTCTCATTTATGAAGAGATGCGTAACTTTTACTGTGAATAATTTTTTTATTGTTGGCTTTAAGCAATGTTTTGTTTATATTAAGTTAATAACAAATAGAAATGGTGCTATTATGGCAGATTTAGAAATTAATAGAAGAAACTCGTGGAGTGGAGCTTTAGAAAATTGGGCAGATGAAAAAATTGAGGGAGCAACTGCTCCTGTGGTTGTAGGGTTAAGAGCGCTCCAAGGTATTGCCTCTTTGCTTGCTGTTGCAGAAACTGTCATGTGGGTGGCTTTTTCTGTCTTTATGATCCCTGTTTCATTGTGTTGGTGTTTGGCGCCGGGCGCTGTTAAGAGTTTTGATACAATGGTGTTGAATCGATTGGCCGGGTCTTTTGCTGCGATTGTGACTCCGTGGAAGCGGGCAATAGCTTCGTGCTGCTGCAGTGGGTCGCAGGGGGGGCAGGTAGATGCTGCTGTTGAGGAATCAGTCTCTTCGGGTAGTGTTTCAACCGTAGGTTCGAACGATCCAAGGTATCTAGATCGACATGATGATTTTGATCCGGCTGAGGATTCGGAAATCTCTTTATAGGACCTACAGAACCTGAGCAACAAGGGAATATTGGAATGGGTAAAACTGCTTGGACTTTCGAGTTTGAAGAGTTTGCTCCCCTCGGTTGTAGTCAGAGGCATAGATCGGACCTAACCCAAGCCATGTAAAAAATGGAGCGTAGCGGGGTCGAACCGCTGACCTCTACAATGCCATCGTAGCGCTCTACCAACTGAGCTAACGCCCCAAGACGAGGTGCTGCTAATTGTAGCGCCTCCATCCAATTTTATAATAGCAAAAATCTTCAGAGGCTCGTTGTCCTATTAAAAATAGAAGTTGCTAAATTGGGGGAGCTTAAGACAACATAGGTTCCTCGACTCTGGGAGATTCGCATGAGACGGCCTGTTCGCTACTTCCCCTACATATCGTTAGCACTGCTTTTGTTACTTCCTTTCAGCCTATCGCAGAGGGCAACAGATCAGGTGCGCTCTTTTTTTGTTTCCGCACTTAAAACTCCTCCAAGCCTTTTGAGCGCTACGCCCTCTCTCAAAGAAGAGCTCTTGCAACAAGAAAATCTCAAACTCAAAAAAGAGCTCGCTCTTCTACATGAGCGGCTATTTGCTGAGGAGACGCTCGATCGGCGCCTCGCGCTTGTGCAGCGGCTTTCTTCAAAACAAGCAGAGTCACCTTACTGGGCGCGGCGAAAGCTGGAAGTTTTAGAACTTGCACAGATGCAACTCTCCTCACTCACGGGGCGCGTGATTTTTCGAGAGCCTACGTCATGGAGTAGCAGTTTGTGGCTCAATGTTGGAGAGGCTGATAATCGGCTACTTGGGAAGGAGATTGTCGCTAAAAATAGTCCGGTCTGCTCTGGCGAGGCTCTGATAGGTCTTGTTGAGCTAGTAGAAGAGAAAAAGTGTCGCGTGCGGCTCATCACAGATAGTCAGCTGACCCCTTCTGTTCGTGTGATCCGCGGAGAGAGTCAAGATGCTCTTCTTTTGCAGCGTCTTGAGTCGTTACTTGAACTTCTCTTTTTGCGTCCCACAACTCTGTCCAAAGAGGGGTTTGATTCTCTTGTGCGTCTAAAAAATAGTTTGCACAAAGAGCTGGGAGATCAGTATTTGGCAAAAGGCTCTCTTCATGGGAGCTCCCAGCCTCTATTTCGTGCTCGGGGAGATCGATTAAAAGGTGTTGGTTTTAATTATGATTTTGCAGATCTTGAGGGGGGGCCGCACGATATCCGGACAAAGACTCTTCTTTCCATTGGAGATCTCCTTGTCACAACAGGCTTTGATGGAGTCTTCCCTCCGGGGCTTCCTGTGGCGCATGTCGTTCATATCTCTCCTTTACAAGAGGGGGCTTGTTTTTATGAATTGGAAGCAGAGGCTGTTGCGGGTGATCTAGAAAAAATTGAAACAGTTTTTGTATTGCCGCCATTATGAACCGATCCCTTAATGAGCACATAGCTGATTTTTGAAGGATTTTTTCGCAGATTTTGGAGCAATAAAGCAGGACATACTTGAGTAAGTAGCACTGCTTCATTGCTCCGAAAGATGCGGGAAAAGACTCAAAAAGCAGCTATGTACTCATTAACTCGACTTTGCAACTTTTTGGGACCGCCTGCCTCGTCTATTTGCTCTTGGCCGTTTGGCCTATGGCCAAACTCGCTGATTTATTTTCTAAGGAAGGGGTTTTTAACCCCTTCCTTAGAAAATAAACAACGCCAAGAACAAATATCTCGAGGCCTTCGGTCCCAAAAAGTTACAAAGTCGAGATTACGCAAGAGGTTCTAATAAGTGTTTTTTGCGAAACGGCTTTGGTCTCGCCTCTTTCATATAGGGGCGAACACGCTCCGCGTTGCGGCACGCCTCACTACAGCAACCAAGTAACTTCTCTGCACAGACAGGACAGCTCAAAAAGAGATTGTTGCACTCCATGTTGGCACAGTTATAGTAGACATCAGAGAGCGTCTCACAATGAGCACAGTGGGAGATGACCTCATCGTGACCATCTTCAGCAATGGGCACTGCCATCCGGTCATCAAAGACAAAGAGCTTCCCTCTCCAATGCTGACTCCCAACCTCTTTTCCGTACTTAATCACGCCGCCTTCTAATTGGAAGACTTGCTCAAAACCCTCTTTTTTCAAAAGAACTGAATAGAGCTCGCACCGAATCCCTCCCGTACAATACATCATGACCCGCGTTTTTTTCGGATCACGCGTCTCTTTAAGCTCGCGCGCCCACTCGGGAAATTGTCGAAATTTTTCCAAATTGGGCAGGTCTGCTCCCTCAAAGTGGCCAACTTCCCATTCATAATCATTGCGCACATCTAAAAGAAGCGTCTCCTCTCCCTTTGTCTCTAGCATCTCCTTCCAGAGCTTGGGAGTTAGGCGCTCTCCACCATCGATAGGATCAACATTTTGATCAAGGGCTACCAGTTGCTCTCTGACTTTAACTGTCAGGCGCGGAAAAACGTGTTCGTGGTACTGATTCACCTTAAACTCCACTTTGCTAAAGCGCGAATCTTCATGCATCCACTCTTGATAGGCGATAGAGTCGGCAATAGAGGCGCTCATCTGCCCATTAATCCCTTCATGTGAAATGTAGATGCGCGCTGTAACATCGCGATCTTTAAAAAATTTCTTATGGCGACACACCTCAAGTTCTGGATCCTCAATCTTTACAAAATAGTAAAAAGCCAACACATGAATCATCTTTTTCTCTCCTTTGGCAAAGAAGAATACACGCAACAGAAGCCTCAATCAACAGTAAATATTTATTTTAAAAAAAATAAGCCAATCGACCTTGTCTATAATTCAAGTCTGTTCTATAATCCACAAATTCAACCGTGTTAGGAGTGAAAATGGTTCGTTATACCGGCCCTAAAAACCGCATCGCCCGTAAATTTGGAGCAAACATCTTCGGACGCCTCCGCAATCCACTATTGCATAAAGCTAATCCGCCAGGGATGCACGCCGCCAAACGCAAAAAGAAATCCGACTTCGGAATGCAGCTCGAAGAGCAGCAAAAACTCAAAGCCGTCTATGGAATGATCAGCCGTAAGCAGATCGTTCGTTACTACCAAGAGGCAGAACGTTCTAAAGGCAATACGGCTCAAGCATTTATGGAACGCCTCGAGTGTCGCTTAGACAATGTCGTTTACAGATTAAAATTTGGATCGACAATCTTTGCTGCACAACAGCTCGTCTCCCATGGCCACATCTTAGTTAATGGAAAAAAAGTCGACAGACGCTCCTTTATGGTACGTCCTGGGATGAAAATCTCTGTCAAAACAAAATCCCAACAACTGGGGGCTGTCAAGCAATCTTTAGAAATGGGATCTCGCGAAGTTCCAGAGTATTTAACTCTAGAAGCGGATAAGTTTTCAGGAGAATTAGTCACATCTCCACACCCAGATCAGATCCCGCTTTCGATTCCGATTAACATCCCGCTGATCTGCGAATTCTTAGCTCACACAAGCTAAGTAACTCAAGTTTCCTCCTTGTTTGTTTAAGGCAGCCCTCCGGCTGCCTTTTTTATTCAGGTGTAATTAAATGTTTTAGTTGATGAAAAGCACGACCATTTTTCTGTTATTTAAATTCAGTCTCATGCTATACTTATTAAAACAAACAACTTAATTCAATGGCTTCGATCAACAATCTTTTAGTGAGCGCTGCAGAACCAATACTTGTCTCCTCTGGCCCCAGAGCTCAAGCTTGCGCAAATAGCTTGTTGACGCGCGCGTCTTATCTTGCGCAATTACCTCTGACGCCTCTCTGGTCTGCTCTCCAGATCATCGCCTCTACTTGTATCATGGCCCTCTCCTGCGTAACCCTTGGTCAAGTCAAGTGGCTTTATCGAAAAAGCGAAGCAATTCACTCTTCGCGCATCGGCGCGCAGCATCTGATTGCAGCTCCCGTATTTAAAGCGCTCGGCGTTATCCGCCCTGCCTTTTGCACAATCCATAACAACGGCATGGAAGTCTTTGATCTGCAGGAAAATGGGCTGCTAACTCATAACGTACAAAAGATTTTTAACCTGATTATCATCATTTCCCTTCAATTTGGTCCCCGTACTTATGGCCTCCTTCCTCACATCCTTGGTCGCATTACTGCACTATTTGCACTCGTTATTATTCCGATAGTTCGAGTCATTGATCTTGTGATTGGCCTCGGGGCACTTGTTGTTACCATTATTACCTGTGGCCAATTTCCGGAGGTGAATAAAGTCGCCTATCGAGGGTTACAAATCACAGGTATTATAGGCGATCTTTTTTGGGCGATCAACTTGTTAATCTCTCCCTATTCCGTCGCTTCATTGGCATGTGGCATCTCCCTTTTGGGTGAATCAGCAACTCAAGTTATCTCAACAAAAGAGAGTATTGCAAATTACCCCCTCTTTCACTTAAAGCGTTTGACTGCAAACTTACAAGGACACTCCAAGGTTAGCGCGAGCTTTTTGGAACAGAATCTAAAATCCGGGATCGGAATAGGTCCTGGCCCTAGTCAAGAATATCTTACAGATCTGACTCTTGCACTCACGCGCACATACTCAGATCTCTTTAACTCAACTGGCGCACATCTTGCATCAGACCAAGAACTGGATCTAAATGGCAAGTACACAAGCGAAAGCGAAGCAAGACTTGTCTGTTACCGCCTAGGAGAACTCTTTGCCTGGGCAAGAAGAACTCGAAGACCGCTCGGCGACAGCTTCAGCCCTCTCTTATTTAAGATCCTGAGGGAAATGTCTGAACAAGAGGTGACGACCCCTCTTGAAACTGGCTCCTACCTGTCTCCTAAAGCCTTAACAGCTCTAGAAGAATTAATGTACCCAAGGCTGTGCAACGAGCCTGTTTACAAACAAATCAGGGCTTTTCTACGTCTGCAAGCCCAGGCATATGACTCTGAACGTAAAGAGGGAGAGTCCCGCGACACACTGCTCAATATACTGTTTCCGGATAACCCGTATAATGCTGAAACTAGCATCCTAACTATCGAGCAACTCAGACAACAGTATCAGCGGTTCCGTGAGGGGCTTATTATGATCCTATTTCCAGAGACTTATGATGAACACCCAAACCTATCTAACGAAGAGCTTAACCCTCTGCTCATCGTCCATTTAAGAAAGACTTTTGCAAGACAAGCTCGTTCGATCCAGTACATTGCCCAAGGAATGAAAGGAAAAGCCTTTTGGAACCTTGAAGATACAGCTCCTTCAGATCTTGCAGAATCCATTCAAGGCGTCAACGCTGTTGATCGAGAGGCAATCATCGATCTGATCAGGGGTGATCAAACTGATTATTTGGAAGTTCAAGTTCAATGGTTAAAAGAGTGGCTAAGAGATGGGGCGACAAGAGATGACGAAGTTAGACTCTTCATCCGATTCATCGCAGGAAGCTCTGCATTAAAACGAGAGATGGGAATTACCATTGCAGGGATCGGGACGATCTTGCCTAACGCCCACTCTTGCAGCCAAACACTCGATCTTCCACGTCAACCTATGAGTTCTGGCCCTCGCAGTAATAAGACAAAACCTGAGTTTATCAATCTGATGAAATACGTCATAGAGCAGCCACTCAATTACGGTTCACCATAACTCCTATCAATGCGCACAAGAGCAAGCAACTCCCTTGCCTTGAAAAGCCACGCAGAGCCCATCGTCCCCACAAAAAAGAGAAGTGCTAGCAGGGTGAAGTGAAAGAGCTGATCGGTAAATGCGCGTGGAAACTCTTCTCCCCTCTCTCCCAAGAGCTGCGGCAGCGTCATATCCCCAACACAATAAGATCCAACAAGCGCCAAGATCGCCCCAATCATGGCACAAAGGACTGTCTTCAGCGATGGGCCAATCATCTGCCTTAAGGGAACTGCCACAACACGCTGCAACCTACTAACTAAAAACCAGAAGTTACACCAAGAGGCCACACTTGTCGCAAGGGCAATACTAAAAGCGCCCCAGCCGAGAAAAAAGACAAAATAGGCGTTGCAGAGCGTGTTGAGCCCAACGGCAAAAACCGCTCCCCACATCGGAACCCGAAACTCTTTACGTGCATAAAATGCCGGCACAATGAGCAGAATCAGCACCGACGGTAAAAGACCGATGCTATAGCCCCATAAACAGAGCAGCGTCTCCACTGTATCGTGTGCTGTAAAGTGGCCCCGACCATAAATCAAGTTAACAGAGGAGAGTCCCAAAACAAGAATCGCAAGGGTAATGGGGAAAATCAGAGTAAAGCTCCGGAGAATACCGCGCTGCACAAGTACCACATATTCTGCAAGGTTCCCTTGCTGCATCGAGCGCGACAGCTGGGGCAAGAGCGCAGCTGACAGGGCCACACCACAAAGAGCCAGGGGCAATTGCTGCAACCGTATCGCATACCAGAGGTGGGCCGGTCCCTCAGGAGTCGCTGCTCGCGCAAAGAGCGCATCGAGCGCACTGTTAATCTGTACCGCCCCCACACCCACAACGCTGAGCAGGATTGGCACAAGCAGGCGCCGCACATCAGATGAAAAAAGACGTGGCATTAACTTTTCGCGGAAATCGAGGTGGGAAGAGAGGTAACGCGATGCAAAGGGCCACGTAACCGAGCATTGAACCAAAAATGCAGAGACAATGGCACACGCAAGATACGGCATCGCTTGATGCGGATCAAGGTTGTAGAGAAAAAAAAGAGCCAAAATCCAGGTGAAATTACAGAAGGCCGGGGCAAAACTTGAAAGAAAAAATCTCCCATGACACTGCAATAGAGCGCCAGAAAGACCATAGAGAGAAATAAAAATAATACTTGGAACCATAAGTAGGGTCAGAAAGAGAATTTCTTTCATCTCAACTGTCCATCCCCCCCACCGCATCATGACAAAAAGAATCCCCATGACAAGTATCGAAAAAAAAGAGAAAAAAAGAGCGAGTGAGTAGGCTAGGTCGCGAAAAAAAAGCGCCCCCTCTTTTGTTGAGGAGGAGCGGAGCGTCTCAAAATGGGGGATAAACGCTGTCGCAACACTCCCCTCCCCGAGCCTGCGAAAGAGGTTGGCAAAACGAAAAGCTACCATAAACGCTGCAAGGGCTGGATGGGCGCCAAAACAGAACGCCATCGCCATCTCGCGCCCAAGTCCGCTGATACGACTGAGCAGTGTC
>Ga0207080_1167_pt1 | contig 11100 bp, 9 predicted proteins | sample Alteio_BWMinHeat_58_FD_153532 | JGI IMG/M metagenome (GOLD analysis project Ga0207080, IMG submission 153532) | Enriched cells from forest soil in Barre Woods Harvard Forest LTER site, Petersham, Massachusetts, United States -... | ecosystem: Environmental > Terrestrial > Soil > Temperate forest >...
TAATTATCATGTGAAACCATACAAAAAAGACAATTCTGACAATGAAGATGATTCTTTCTATAATAGACTAGATGTTAAGGGAGATGGTCTTATTTATCAAAATGATACATCAATTTCGGTATATGACTTAAAAAAAGAGATGTGGATAAAGAAGAATGTGGTGGCTTTTGATAGCAAAAACATCTATTTCTACAATTTTTTCAATAACACAAACTCATCATTATATTTAGTTAAGGAGCGTCGTGTATACAGGGATAAGGATAGCTCTCTCAATTTTGGTTTATATAAGTTTAATTATGCTGATTCTAACTTAAAAAAAATTGTAATTAATCTTTCTAATAAAAACTATTACAGTAACAGGAAAGGTGCGAGATTTTTTACTTCCACTGCAATATACTATTATGATGATTCCAAATTTATAAGGTACCCATTTACTAAGAATTCTAACAGCTTTAATTTTTCAGCAGACTCTGTCACGTTTAAAAAAGGCAATATTATTGGATTAACAACACCCGTTTGGCAATCAAATAATTTTAATAACAAGATTTTTCTTATCAAAGAAGATTCGTCGAAATCACAGCTATCTATTTGTGGTTTTCAAGATGAATTTATGCCTTCTGATTCCGTCGACAACCAGGTTATTCCATACCCCTTTCCGGGCCTGAAACTAAATCGAACCAATACCGCAATTTCATCAATTTTAAACAATAAAAAACTTTATATCGGTATAGTATCGTCGATAAATAACATCACATATGTAAGTATACTACAGCAGGATAACCCATTAATTAGCAGTGGGTTTAAGGTCATCGCCCAAAATAAGTTCCCTAATGCTAATAACCCTTACTCAATAATACGCAACCCGCAACTATTATTCACAGGAGGTAATATGTGGTTGTCAACTTTAGGCAATATTTATAAAATTCAGCAACAAAATGATATAAAAAAAGGTGTGGAATTCAATATTCAACAAATACCTCTGGACTATTTGATTAACCAATCAAAATTATGGTTCGATGAAAATGGATTTTGTTCAATACTAAATAGGTCGAATTCACTTTTTTTATTTTCTAATACAGTTAAGCCTTTATTCAAGCCGACAAAGGATGACACCGCAAGCATGACATTAATGAAAGATTTTACTTTCTATGCCTATCAAAATACTGCGCAACCTGAATTTGTTGGATTATCTAATGATGTTAATAAGGTATTGGTTAGGGTTAGAAGACCGTATACAGGAAAAATGCAAATTTCGGTAATTGGCGATATACAATGGGAAGATAACCCATTTACTGTAATCTCAAATGTAGATTATTACTATATAATTATTTTGACAGCGTTTTTTATATCATTGTATTTTATCGGGTTTTCTTTGATACGAGTCTTAACCCTGATTCCCGCTCCGCCTTCGAAAGCCATCATATTAATTCCCACTCTTGGAGAAAAAATGAATGGAATACGATCAGCAGCGGAGGTTCTTCAGAAAAGATCAAATTTGATGTTGATATTGGGTATTGTTTTTGGTACTGGCGGAGTGATAGTCGCTTATATTCTCTTTACCACGACTGGAAGTAGTATCGATAGTTCATTTAATCCCAAAACTACTGTTAACATACTCAGACCGGTTATGCTCCTTGTATTTATTGAAACATTTACTTTTTTCTTTTTAAAACAATACCGCGTTGTCTTCAATGAATACAAACTTTTCTATTCAGTTTACCTCAAACTATTCAATTACTTGCACATACTTGAGTTAACTGTTGATGGGAAGGAGAAGAAAAAGATGATTGGAGAAATAACAACTGCGTTCTTAAAAGAAAAATATGAATTATATGAAAAAAAGGCAACTGCATCGATTAAGGAGTTTGAGCACCCTGATATGTTGAAGCTATTAGAGGCAGCAGCCAAGTTAAAATAAAAAGATTACCATTCCCGCAACCCAATTTTTCTTAACGCCTTTTTCTCTGGTTTTCAAGAAGGATTTGATTAAAACTTATAGTTTTACTATTTCTCCTCAAAAGTTTGTAATTTTTGCCCTGTTACTTACGTAAACTGAATTGTGAAAAGAACTACGCTATTATTCTATATTATCGTCCTGATATCAGCTGTTACAGCCGCTTACTCCAACCACTTTTACAACGGTTTTCATTTCGACGATAGCCATTCGGTATATGCCAATCCCAATATCCGGAATATAAAAAATATACCGTTGTTTTTTAAAGATGGGAGCACCAGCAGTGTGCTGCCGCAAAATCAATCGTACCGGCCGGTTACCACTACATCGCTGGCTATTGATTATTGGTTAGGCAATGGCTACAACCCATTTTTCTTCCACCTATCAACCTTTATCCTGTTCCTGCTGCAGGGGCTGCTGATGCTGTATTTTTTTAATAAGCTGTTCGGCCTGTCATCAACCAATAAAAATGTGATTTATATAGCGTTATTTGCCGTGGCCTGGTACCTGTTGCACCCTGCCGTCGCCGAGACAGTCAATTATATTATTGCCCGCGCCGATATACAATCCACGGTGGCAGTACTCGCTGGTTTTGCACTTTATATGGGATCGCCGTTCTGCCGCAAAACGTTTATTTACCTGCTGCCTGTAGGTATCGGCATATTGGCTAAACCGCCGGCAGTGATGTTTGCACCGATTTTTTTCTTCTATATCCTGCTTTTTGAAGAGGGTATAAGTTTGACTGATATTTTCAGAAAAGCGCACCTGGTACAATTGTGGAGCGCCATCAAAAAATCTATTCCGGCCTTTATCCTGTGCGGGGGTTTATATGAACTGGTAAGCAAACTCACACCAAAAACCTGGGAGCCCGGCGGCAATTCGCCCATGCATTATCTCATTACCCAGCCTTTCGTGATACTTCATTACTTCACTACGTTCTTTTGGCCGAGCGGCCTGAGCGCTGATAGTGACTGGGGGCCTTTAGACAATATCCGGAACATTCGTTTTTTTGCCGGCTGCCTGTTTATCCTGGTGATGGTCATCATTGCTTTTTATACTTCGCGTAAAGCATTGCTACGCCCAATCAGTTTTGGAATCCTTTGGTTCTTCATAGCGCTGGCGCCTACTTCAAGTATTATTCCGCTCGGCGAGGTATTGAATGACCACCGTATGTTTTTCCCTTTTGTGGGACTGGCCCTAAGCGTAGGCTGGGCAATCGGTTTGCTGGTATTTAAGTTGATTAAAGGGAAAGATTCCTTCTTAGCCAAAAACAAAAAACTACTTTGGGTGCCCGTAATCTTATTATTGCTGACTTGTGGTTATGGAACATGGAAACGCAATGTGGTTTGGCACAGCGAAGAGAGTTTATGGCTCAACGTAACCGTGAAAAGCCCTAAGAACGGTCGCGGCCTGATGAACTACGGCAATATACTGGTATCGGAAGGAAAGTATGCCGAAGCGCAGGATTACTTCAACCGTGCGATGCTGCTGCTGCCTAATTACTCCTATATATACGTCAATATCGCCATACTTAAAGAAAAACAGGGTAATTACGCTGATGCTGAAAAATATTTCCTCAATGGCCTTGTACTGGGCCCAAGCTATCCATCGCACTACGAACTTTACGGTGAGTTTTTGTACGACAGGAAACGCTACCGCGAGGCGGTTGTAATGCTGGAAGACGGGCTGAATTTATCAACCGCCGACCTGGATGCTCGCATTACCCTGATGAAAACTTTTGAAGCATTAGGCCAATGGGATAACCTGAAGTTACTGGCAAGCAATACCTTGCAAATGCTGCCCGATAATGAGGATGCAAAGGGCTTTTTGGAGGATGCTGAAAAACGGAAAAACAAAACCGATGTGGAAGCCGACCAGGTAAAACTGGCGCCTACCGCCGAAAAATATTTAGAGTTGAGCCTTCATTATTACCAGGATAGGCGGTACGACAAGTGTATTGACGCTGCACAGGCCGCGCTTATTCTAAAACCTAACTACCCGGAAGCGTATAACAATATCGGCAGCGGGTATATTGCATTGAAGCAGTTTGACAAAGCCACAGAGGCGTTGAAAAAGGCGCTGAGCCTTAAGCCGGGGTACGAGCTGGCAAAAAACAACCTGTTGCTGGCGCAGAACCACCATGAACTGACCGTGCCAGATACGCCTACGCCCGAAGAATATATCAATCAAAGCCTGGTTTATTATAAGTTCAGGCTATATACAATGTGTATCGCGGCATGCGAAAGCGCGCTGGAACTGAAGCCCGACTACGACCTGGCCTATAATAATCTTTGTTCAGCCTATAATGGAATGCAGGATTGGGATGATGCGATAAAAACCGGTGAAAAAGGCCTGCAAATTAACCCCAATAATCAATTGCTCAAAAATAACCTGGCGCAAGCTATTGCCGGGAAAAAGAAAAGCGAGGGAAAGAAATAAAATAGAACGTCATGGCGAGGAACGAAGCCATCTCTGAACTATGCCAGTCAACGAACCCTTATGTTTTCTAATGACGTAGTTCGCAACGCCGTAGCGCAGGGTTTTCGTCTTTTTTAAAGCATTTTCCTTATGGATTTGCAGCTTTGGAGATGGCTTCGTTCCTCGCCATGACGGTTGTGAATATTATTTTTTCTTAAAGAAAAACGCCTTTATATCCGGTTCCGAATTTAGTATTACGGGCTTCATTAGTGTTAAGGCTGTCGTCATCACGGCGGCTGTCAGTTTATTTACGCCCTTATCAGCGAGTATCCTTTCTTTCAAACTTGCAAAATCAAGCGTATCGAGTTTAAGTACCTGCCTGCATGAGAGCCTGTGTTTATCCAAAAGCATTTTCATATTGCTTTCGTTAAAGTAATTCATGTGCGGGCTATGGAAATTGAACTGCCACATGCGGGTCATGTTACTATTCAAACCTAATTTATGCTGTATTGTCGCCATCCGGTAAAAAAAGCCGGTGCTCATGGGTATATTGATAATGAGGATGCCATCATCCGCCAGGTCGGCCTTTAAACTTTCAACCAGGCTATTGATATCCGGGATGTGTTCAAAAACATCGTTAAAAATGATAAAATCATAGCCGCCTTCTTTCTGTGGACTTACATCCGGGTAAAAGCCATAAACCACATCCAGCTTATTTTCTTTATGATAATTCTCATAAATATGCTCGGGTTCGATGCCGGTGCATTTGATATCATTCGCTTTGCAGGTTTCCAGCCACCAGCCGTTGCCGCTGCCAATTTCGAGGCCGGTCAGTTTTCCGTTTTTTTCGGCTTTAAGTTCTTTGATAATGGTTGCGAAATTCTTTAACCGTAGTTGCTTCAGCCCGATATCGCGGGATTCGGATTCCAGGTCCGATTGAAAGGAGTGTTCAAACTCGGCATCCGAATGCAGCAGGCCGCAATTGGCACACTGGTAAACATTGAACCTTAATTTAAACTTTAATTTAAGCGGACTGCCGCAAACCGGGCAGGATGAATGGTCCATAATTATTTATTATCCAAATGCTTTTTAAACTCCTCTTTCAGCAGGGATACCTCCTGCGCCAGTTTTTTGTTATCGTTATACAGCTTCGACGCCACCACGCTGAGATGCAGCAGGTATATCAATATGGCGAAGATAAATCCGGTAAAGACAAGGTTCGGCGCTTCGTAAACGCCGGTTAGCCTTGCCATTACTTCCAGCCCGTTTCGCCAGAAGGCAAATACCATCAGGAACAGGGTACATATTACCCAAACGATGGCGTATTCCTCCCGCAGTTTACCTTTGATGATAAGGCGCGAGATATAATAAAGGAACAAAACGTTCGCGATGATGGTGATGATTTGAATCTTTGCCATAATGGTCAGGGTTTACGAATAAATGAAAATAACATAGCCAGGCTTACTTTAAAGCAATAATATAATGAACCAAAACTGCGAATGGACGACTGGCCGCCCTGCCGGGCTTCCATGATCACGGCAACTTCGGCAATTTTTAACCCGGCTTTGGAGAATACTACGAGCGATTCCGGTTCAGGATATTCATCGGGGTAGTTAAAGGCAGCCAGTTCGATCGCTTTGCGGTCGAACAGCCGGAAGCCGGAGGTGCTGTCATAAATTTGCAGGCCGGTCATTAGCCTGTTTACCCAATGAAAATATTTGATGCCCAGTCTGCGCGCAAATGACGACTGGAAGCCTTCTTTTTCTAAAAACCGCGAACCGATAACCACGTTGGCCCCGGTTTCGAGGTGATAACTAATCAATTTTGGTAATTCCTTTGGCGGGTGCTGACCGTCGCCGTCCAATTGTATAGCGATGTCATACCCTTGTTCGAGCGCGTAACGAATACCGGTTTGCACCGCCCCGCCGATACCAAGGTTAACAGGCAGGTCGATAACCGTAGCGCCGTTTTGCCGCGCAACAGCAGATGAATTGTCCTTTGAGCAATCGTTAATAACGGCTATCTCCAATTTATAACCGCCGGGCAATGTAGTACGCTGAAGTTCCTGTAATACCGCAGGCAGTGCAGCCTCTTCATTATAGCAGGGTATCACAATCAAAACTTTACCAGGCATTGGAGGAAACGGGTATTAACAGGGTGTTAAATTTTAGTGGTGAAATTAATGGTTTTTGGGGAAATATGGTGAGGAATTACTTTAAGTAATTACAATAAAAAACTTGTCATTCTGAACGCAGTGAAGAATCTATCACGGATCATGACGGGATTCGGGGTCGTGAGGGCATTCAGGAATAGATGCTTCGTTCCTCAGCATGACAAAAAACTACCCCAACACCTCCTCAAGCACCTCATGCGATTTAATATTCCCAAAACCCTCCACATGCAGGGAATAATATTCTAATAGTTTATTGAGTAGGTAACGGCGTTCATCATTACTGAAATTTAATTTGCCGAGGTTTTCAAAGGTGCATTGTAAAAGGGCAGAGAAATTCTGTGTGTGCGGCGGCGACAGGTAATAAAACCCTTCAGGTTTATAGCGACTGAAAACGCCATTCTTCATATCAAAAAAGTCCATGCCGACAGCAGCAATTTGTTCTGGGTAAAAGCCTAAATAACGCGTAAGTCTGGTCAAAAACAGCAAATGAAAATTGGCCAGGCCTTCACTTTGGTGGTCGAGCCACTCAATCGCGTTAAATATAAAATCGAACATGTTCTCATCGGCCGATTGCTGGCGGACGGCTTTATAAAGAACCTCGTTCAAAAAAATAACAAGGCTGCTTTTGATCACATCGTAAGGTATCGATTGCAATTGGGGTGAATTTTTCAGTTCGGATACCCGTTGCACCTGCCCGGTATTTTTATGATAAACCACCATATCCAGCAAATGCAGTGGTTGCAGCATATTGCGGCTGATTTTGGCCTTTGGCTTTTTTACCCCGTTGATGATATAGGATTGCAGACCGAATTTCTCGGTAAATACCTGTACGATGACACTGGTTTCGCCATAGTCGGTGGTTTTAAAAACGATGCCCCGGGTTTTATGCAGCATGATTGATAAGCAACAATAGCTTCGGCACAAAAATAACCAGGCCGATCACCAGGGCGGTGACGGCAGTGACCAACACGGCAGCGGCGCACATGTCTTTTATTCTGCCCGCCTTTTCGTTGTATTCGGGTGATACCAGGTCAACCAGCAGCTCAATTGCTGTATTGATGAGCTCGGTCAATAATACCATACCAATGCAAAGCGAAATCCACAGCCATTCGGCAGTCGAAATATGCAGCGTATAGCCAAGCAGAATAGCAATCACGGCACACACCAAATGCACCCTGAAATTAAGCTGCGTTTTGGCCGCGTGGCCCAGACCCTTGAATGCATAGCCAAATCCACGGATGAATTTATTCATTACAAAGTCACGAATTACACGAATTAAAAAAGACATGAATTAACACGAATCTAAATTAGTTTAATTCGCCTAAATTCGTGCAATTAGTGTTTTTCTTATGGATCTCAAACTCAAAAATAAAGTAGCCCTTGTGTTAGCCGCCAGTAAAGGTTTGGGCAAAGCATCCGCTTTGGCGCTATCTGCCGAAGGCGCAAAAGTGGTTATCAGCTCGCGCAATGCGGATGAGCTAAAGAAAACAGCCGCGGAAATTCATAAGCAAACGGGTAACCCGGTGGTGGCTATCCCGGCGGATGTTTCTGATGCAGCACAGGTAATCGACCTGATCAAAAAAACGGCGGAAACATTTGGCGGCATAGACATTTTAGTAAACAATAGCGGTGGCCCGCCTTTTGCCCATTTCGAAACTTTTGATGACGAAACCTGGCAAAAGGCATTTGACCTAACCCTGCTTGCCTTTGCGCGCACGGGCCGCGAGGTGCTGCCTTATATGAAGAAAGCCGGCAGCGGGCGCATCATCAATATCGTTAGTAGCTCAGCGAAATCGGTGCTGAATAATGCCGTGCTGTCAACCGCGATGCGGATGGGCGTAGTCGGCATGGCCAAACTGATGGCGGATGAATTGGGGCCCTATCAGATCACCGTAAATAACGTAGCGCCAGGCTTAATCCTTACCGACCGCGTGAAAGAAGTTTTGCCAAAAGATGTGGATGTTGAGCAGGCTTTGAAAGACAGGGCGAAAACAATACCCGTGGGCCGTATCGGCAAACCGGAAGAACTGGGCGCTTTGGTTGCTTTTTTAGCATCGGAACAGGCTGCTTATATCAGCGGTACTACAATATCGATTGATGGCGGGTCGAGCAGGGCGATATTTTAAAGTCTTAAGTTTTAAGCCCTGAGTCGGGAGTCTGCTTCGGCTGCTTAAAATATTTTACAATTGATATAATCCCACCAATATACATCGGGAACGAGAGACCAAGCAAAAAACTGCTCCATAATTCAACTTTAGAGTTTTTTGTATAAATAATTACAATCAATAGGCAGGTTCCCAGTACGATAAAAACAGCCGCCCGCATCAGGTTATTTTTCATGGATATTTAAGTTTAGTCTTTTTTGTTCGTCTTTAGGTACTCCACGATCGCGGATATACTGCTGATAACAGCCGCAAACATTAATCCGATTCCGGCGCCCATAACAAGTTCCTTATATTGAGAGCCCTGCAGGGCCGGAATAGCCATAGAGGCAGAAAAGAGTATTACCGCGATCAACATCAATAAAATAGTGCGCCTTACTTTACTTTTCATCGCTGCAATTTAACTTTTTAATGGTAAAAATCCCTATTTTTGCAACCTCTAAAATTTGAGGTCGAACATATTGATGTACAAGGAATATAAGCAGCTTAATTTATCGCAGATAGGCAAGGATATACTGGATTTTTGGAAGAAGCAAAACATCTTCGAAAAGAGTATTAACAGTCGCCCTGCAAACAACCCTTATACTTTTTACGAGGGCCCGCCCTCGGCTAACGGCATGCCCGGCATTCACCACGTGATGGCGCGCTCTATTAAGGACATTTTTTGCCGGTATAAAACCCTAAAAGGTTACCAGGTAAAACGCAAAGGCGGCTGGGATACGCATGGTTTGCCTATTGAACTGGGCGTTGAGAAAACACTCGGAATTACGAAAGATGATATCGGTAAAAAGATATCCATTGAGGATTATAACGAGGCCTGCAAAAAGGAGGTAATGAAGTTTACCGATGTATGGAACGACCTGACCGAAAAAATGGGTTACTGGGTTGACCTGAGCGACCCCTACATCACCTACAAAAACGAATACATTGAGACTCTTTGGTGGATACTGAAGGAGCTTTACAATAAAGGCATGCTGTACAAGGGTTATACCGTGCAGCCCTATTCGCCAAAATCGGGTACAGGTTTAAGCTCGCACGAGCTGAACCAGCCGGGTACTTATAAGATGGTGAAGGATACCACGGTTGTGGCACAATTCCATCTTAAAAACGACCAGGAGCATCCTTTGATGCCTTTGCTTTTTGAGACGCCAACTGAAGATACGGTAATTTTAGCCTGGACGACGACTCCCTGGACCTTGCCATCCAACTGCGCATTAGCTGTTGGTGAGGATATTGATTATGTTAAGATAAAGACTTTCAATCCATATACCTTTAAACCGGTAAGCGTTATCCTCGCAAGGGACCTCGTTACCAAATATTTTAAAGCTGATGGTGAAAATGCTTCTTTCGAGGATTATGTTGAGAACGATAAAGTAATCCCCTGGAAGGTAGCCGCTACTTTTAAAGGTTCCGACCTGCTGGGTTTGCGCTATCATCAACTGATGCCTTATGTAACGAATGACGATTTAGAAAAGAACGCATTCCGTGTTATCCCGGCTGATTTTGTTACAACCGAAGATGGTACAGGTATCGTGCACACTGCTTCTGTTTTTGGTGCGGACGACTTCCGGGCTTGTAAGGAAAACGGCGTACCATCGGTAATGGTGCTGGATGAAACCGGCAAGGAAGTACCACTGGTTAATAAGCAGGGCCGATTCGTTGATGAAGTAACCGACTATGCCGGGCTTTATGTAAAGGCAGAATATTATAGCAAAGAGGAGCGCGAAGCCCCCGGTTTCCGCGAAACGGATGTGATGATCGCCATTAAGCTGAAAGAAGACAACAAGGCATTTGACGTTAAGAAATACGAGCACAGTTACCCGCACTCGTGGCGTACTGATGAGCCGATATTATACTACCCGCTGGATAGCTGGTTTATCCGGACTACTGCGGTAAAGGATAAGCTTGTCGCCCTTAATAAAACCATCAACTGGAAACCTGAATCCACCGGGACAGGCCGTTTTGGCAACTGGCTGGAAAACTTGGTGGATTGGAATTTATCGCGCTCAAGATTCTGGGGTACCCCTTTACCCATATGGCGAGCCCCATGGAGTACAATTGGTGAAGATAGTGTCGACTTGTGTATTGGAAGCCAATCTGAATTGATGAATTATGGCGAGGAGTTTGTTTCTCGATACTTCGACATCGAAAAGGTCAAAAGCGACATAAGAAATCATTCGGATGTATTCTTTAAAAAATACAATACGATTTTTGGTGATAATGACACCAAGTCGCTTGGCGAGACATTTGAAGACGCATATTTTAATGCGATGATCGAACATGGCGAGTCCTTTAGGCAACAAATGAAAAAGGCTGTCGATAAGGGTGAATTTGGATTTGATGAATTCAAAAGATTAGTATTAAATCTAAAGGTAGATCCAGCTTTTGAGGAT
>Ga0207080_1168_pt1 | contig 11085 bp, 11 predicted proteins | sample Alteio_BWMinHeat_58_FD_153532 | JGI IMG/M metagenome (GOLD analysis project Ga0207080, IMG submission 153532) | Enriched cells from forest soil in Barre Woods Harvard Forest LTER site, Petersham, Massachusetts, United States -... | ecosystem: Environmental > Terrestrial > Soil > Temperate forest >...
GAATTAAAAAAAGCAACCTATCCTTATTTAGGGATTAAGGTCACAAATCAAAACCTGAATGTGGATGATCGCGTTGCTTTCGGCGCCGTTCTTGAATCCGGAACTTATGGGGCAACTCTCACCCGTCCCGATATTTTTTCTTCCTATTATAAGCAACAGATTGCTTTATTGATGGAACATCATAATTGCTCGGTCGTTGTCGGAGAAAGCGATTGGCCAATCCCCCTCCCCTTTGTAGATGAATGGGATTCTATTTCATTACAACCTGAAAAGCTCTGGCAAAGCCCTATTGAGTTTGCTCTGCCTAATCTCAGTGTTGTTGATGATAGTATTGTGAATGGACTTTATAAGATTAGAAAGGGGAATCCTCTTCCCTTGGCCCTCTTTACAGCTGAACGTGTTGATCTCTCCTTAGGCCGTCTTCATCACTATTGCGGGACGTCAGCAAAACACTTTCAGCCCTTTATTTTGCTAACCAACTATCAGTGGTATGTTGATGAATTCATTGCTTATGCAAAAAAATGTTTAGAAGAAAGTGATCAATATACATGCCTTGTCGAGCCTGGCGATCATATAACCTATAATCGTCGTAATAATACGGAAGACTCGGCTGGGGTCATCCCCGCAAGCCTCCCTCAAATGCCCGCCTATCACTTAAAGACCAAAAACAACCGAGGCATTACATTTATCAACATTGGGATTGGCCCCAGTAATGCAAAAACCATTACGGATCATCTTGCAGTACTCCGTCCACATTGCTGGATTGTGTTAGGTCATTGTGCTGGCCTGAGAAGAAGCCAAAGGCTTGGAGATTATGTCTTGGCCCACGCGTACGTGAGAGAGGATCACGTTTTAAATGATGATTTGCCCGCTTGGGTGCCAATCCCTCCAATTGCTGAAATTCAAGTTGCCCTTCAACAAGCCGTTGCTAATGTTACAGGTGAAACAGGTCAAGACTTAAAAGGACGCATGCGGACGGGAACTGTGGTCACCACAGATAACCGTAACTGGGAGTTTCGTTCACAAGAGCTGATGGGTCGATTCCGTCAGAGCCGTGCCATAGCTCTCGATATGGAATCAGCCACAATTGCTGCAAATGGCTTCCGTATGCGCGTTCCTTATGGAACACTCCTCTGCATATCGGACAAACCCATCCATGGTGAGCTAAAGCTTAGAGGCATGGCTCATAACTTCTACCGCCAAAGCATTGCCCAACATCTTCATATAGGTATTGAAACAATGCGGATTATTGAAGAAGAACTGCACAAAGGGGACATCGCAGTTCATTCACGGAAACTCAGAACCTTTGATGAACCGCCTTTAAGGTAATGGTTCACCTCTCCCCTGCGTGGGAGAGGTCGATCCGAAGGATCGGGTGAGGGGGATAAACACTGACTTTTCTAGTGTGCATCATCATGGTGTGTATGTTAATTTCAATCCAGTTTAATCACTAGTAATCTCCCCCCCCCTCACCCGCCGCTGCGCGTCGACCTCTCCCACGCAGGGGGAGAGGTGAAACACAAAAAAAAGGATGCAGCGATTTCTCACTACATCCTTTAAATTTGTTAAAGAAATAACGCTATTAAGCGATCGCTTCTTTAAGGCCTTTTCCTGCGCGGAACTTAGGCAATTTTGAAGCGCGAATTTTGATCTTCTCGCCTGTACGTGGGTTACGGCCTTCGCCAGCTGGGCGATGAGTAACCAAGAAAGTTCCAAAGCCTACAAGGCGAACTTCTTTGTTGGACTTCAAGCTTTTTGTGATTGCTTTAAGTACTCCGTCTACAGCTCTAGCTGAATCAGCTTTAGTGAGACCTGAGATTTCTGCGACAGTCGCAACTAAGTCATTTTTATTCACGAGATATACCCCTTTGTTGTTTTACATTAAGTATACTGCCCTGAATATCCAGGACAACTTCATGCAATATTACACGAATTCTTACCCCTCGTCAACCGTTGGAAACCCTAGAGATGAAATTTTGTTTCGTTTAATTTCAAGGCCTTAGCGTCAATGTGTAATTATTTCGTCATTTTTTCTTGCGTCAATCAACTGTTGTTGAGCCGCAATCGCTGTCATATCCTCAGTCCAGGTGATGGGGTGCAAAGATTCCTTCAGGGCAATTTTCAGGACTTCCTCAGCCCGTGAAACGGGAATGATTTTCATCCCACGCTTTACATTCGCAGGAATCTCAGCCAAGTCCTTTTCATTATCTTTTGGAATAATAACGGTCTTAATACCACCGCGTAAGGCTGCAAGGAGCTTTTCCTTTAATCCTCCAATGGGGAGAACGCGCCCTCGCAATGTAATTTCGCCCGTCATTGCAACATCTTTGCGAACAGGAATACCCGTGAGGACAGAAACGATAGAAGTCACCATGGCGATCCCCGCTGACGGACCATCCTTGGGCGTAGCCCCTTCCGGGACATGGACGTGAATATCCCGCTTCTCAAACAAAGGTGGCTCAATGCCGAATTGGGGAGCTTTCGATCTGACATAACTGGCCGCGGCCTGAACAGATTCTTGCATGACTTCACCGAGTTTCCCCGTAATTTGCATTTTACCTTTTCCAGGCAACATAACGGCTTCAATTGTAAGAAGCTCACCCCCGACTTCAGTCCATGCAAGCCCCGTCGTGACCCCAATTGTATCTTCAAGATCAGCTTCCCCATGACGATAACGGGGAATTCCTGAAAACTTTTCAAGTGTTTTCGTCATAATTTTAAGTCGAGTGTGCTTTGGTGAAGAGAGATATCTCACCGCTTTACGACAAAGGTTAGCTAATTCACGTTCTAGATTACGAACACCAGCTTCGAGAGTATAGGTCCGTATAAGGGCTCGTATGGCTTGATCCGTAATTGAAAACTCATGCTTCTTTAGCGCATGGATCTCCATTTGCTTGGGAAGGAGATGACGTCTGACAATCTCAACCTTCTCATCTTCCGTATACCCAGAGATCCGAATGATCTCCATACGGTCCATTAACGGTTGAGGCATATTGAGCGTATTTGCAGTTGTTACAAACATGACGTTTGATAAATCATAATCAATTTCTAGATAATGATCATTAAAGGTATTGTTTTGTTCAGGATCCAAAACCTCTAACAAGGCAGATGTAGGATCACCACGCCAATCTGTTCCAAGCTTATCGATTTCATCAAGCAGAAACAATGGATTCACGGTCTTTGCCTTCTTCATCCCCTGTACGATTTTACCAGGCATAGATCCGATGTATGTACGGCGATGCCCTCTTATCTCGGCTTCATCTCGTACGCCACCTAAGGACATTCTAATAAAATTCCGCCCTGTTGCTCGTGCAATGGATTTCCCCAAAGATGTTTTACCGACACCAGGTGGGCCTACTAAACACAAGATGGGGCCATGGATTTTTCCAACACGGTTTTGAACCGCGAGATATTCAATAATCCGCTCTTTAACCTTTTCGAGACCGTAATGATCCTCGTTTAAAATCTTTTCAGCGAGTTTCAATTCTTTTTTAATACGAGTCTTCGTCTCCCAAGGAATATCGAGAAGCCAATCGAGGTAGTTGCGTACAACAGTTGCTTCCGCTGACATTGGGCTCATCTGACGGAGTTTCTTGAATTCACTCTGCGCCCTCTCTAAAGCTGTTTTAGAGAGTTTCGTTTTCTTAATACGATCTTCGAGCTCAGAAAGTTCATCTTTTCCTTCTTCGCCTTCACCCAGTTCTTTCTGAATCGCCTTTAACTGCTCGTTTAGATAATACTCGCGTTGCGTCTTTTCCATTTGCCGCTTCACACGGCTGCGAATTCTCTTCTCCGCCTGCATAACGCCAATCTCACCTTCAATAAAACCGATGACCTTTTCAAGTCGATGGGCAACCTGTGGTGTTTCAAGGAGGGCCTGTTTCTCATCAAGTTTAAATCCTAAATGGGCCGCAACCACATCTGAAAGCTTTGAAGGATCAGGAATTTGTGTGATGGAAGCAATCAGATCACTTGGAATTTTCTTTTGAAGCTTAACATATTGATCAAAATGAGAAATAAGCGTTCTCATCAACGCTTGCATTTCTTGCGCGGGGCCAACCTCTTCAACAAATGGATCCACTGATGCCACAAAATAAGTTGGGCTGGCTATAAACTTAGAAACAATCCCACGCTTTTCTCCTTCTAAAAGAACTTTTACCGTTCCATCAGGCAAGCGCAGAAGTTGTAAAACCCGAGCTAATGTCCCAACTGTGTAGAGATCCTTTACCGTTGGATTATCGAGCGTGGGGTCTTTTTGACTGAGGAGGAGAATCTGTTGGTTGTTCCCCATGACAACATCTAAGGCCTGGATTGATTTTTCACGACCCACAAACAAGGGTATAACCATGTGAGGAAAGACAACCACATCCCTCAACGCTAGGGTAGGGAATTTAGTTTGTTGAGTTTCCTTAATCATCTCTAAAAGAATCCTCTCCCGTTTAATCTTGCTTTCTTATCTTAAGTATACCCTATTCCAGCCTGAACTTAAAGAAAAATGTTAAGTTTTGCCTGATATGCCAAAATTTTGGGGGAAGGAAATTAATCCTTCCCTCTATTTTATTAAGCAAGAAACGTCTTATTTCGTTTTAAAGCACCCAGCAGCAGCCATGCAGGCATGAATTTTGTCGAGTTTGTCTTTTACGCAGGCTTCGCCACGTGTATAATTAGCTGGGCTCGTCACTTCATTGGTGAAACAGCTTGTGGCAGCTAAGGCGTTATCGCTCCAACATTTATTGCAAGCGTCACTATTCGCATTCGTTGACATAGCTGTTGTGATAAAACATAAAATGGCCAAAGTTTGTAAAAAAAGTTTCTTCATTTTTAGTATCCTTTTTTTGTTATTCTTACATAAGGTGTTGCACCTTAAAAGTATCATTCATCTTAACGCCATTTTGTTAAGAAATCTTTAATTAAAATTTCTGAACTGAAAAAAACTCTGCACAAGCAATGCACTTGCACAGAGTCCCCCCTTTATAGCATTGATGTTTCAAGCATTATGAGTGCTGTTGCATCCATTGCAGGTGCAGAGGTATTAGCAGCTTCATTTGCAGCTTCATTTTTTGCTGCTTTAATTTCAAGCACTTTGCCGCCCTTTATAGATAGCGTAACTTCTGTTTCTGATTTTATTTCAAGCGCTTGAAGAATGGCTTTTGGAAGCACCATTTCCCCTTTTGCCGATATGATTGTCTTGAATTCCATAGTTACCTCCCCGTCAAATGGTTTAAAGGAAACACCGAAAAAGGAAATACAATCATTTACTTTATATATATTAACATAATTAAATTAAAATGAGGTTAATTGCTCAACAGTTTATGTATTAAAAACTGCTGGTAACCACTAACTACAGGGGACATAGCTTTTTAATTCCTTTTATGTTAACTAATGATAAGTAAGGAGGCTCTAATGGCACATACAGTAACACTGATAGAAGGCGATGGAATTGGCCCTGAAGTCGCAAACGCAGCGCGTAAAATCGTTGATGCGACGGACGTAAAAATTACTTGGGAAGTTTGTAAAGCAGGCGCTGAAATCTTTAAACAAGGACTCGAAACGGGCGTCCCTGAGGAAACCATTGCCTCCATATTACGTAACAAAATTGCTTTAAAAGGCCCCCTTGAAACGCCTGTGGGATATGGGGAAAAGAGTGCGAACGTAACCCTCAGAGCCCTCTTTGAAACCTATGCGAATACACGTCCCGTTCGTTCTCTGCCCGGAATCAAGACGCCCTTTGAAGGGCGAGCCATCGATTTTGTTGTGGTGAGAGAAAACCTCGAAGATTTATATGCAGGTATTGAATATCTTCAAACACCCTCAGTAGCTGAAGGATTGAAGCTGATTACACGTAAAGGCTCGGAAAAGATCATCCGATTTGCTTTTGAACTCGCCCGAGCTGAAGGACGTAAAAAAGTCCATTGCGCAACGAAAGCCAACATCTTGAAGCTCACAGAAGGGATGTTTAAGAAGACTTTTGAAGATGTAGCCCCTGATTATCCCGATATTGAAGCGCAACACATCATCATTGATAATTGTGCCCATCAAATGGTCCTCCACCCCGAAAACTTCGATGTCATCGTGTGTACAAATCTCCATGGGGATATCATCAGCGACCTCGGCTCCGGCCTCGTAGGTGGCCTTGGCGTCGCACCTGCAGCAAATATAGGTGACGAAGTTGCCATCTTTGAAGCTGTTCATGGCTCAGCCCCTAAGTATGCTGGCATGAATACAATTAACCCCACAGCCCTTATTTTCTCAGCTGTTCTGATGCTCCGTCATATGGAAGAGTTCGATGCGGCTCGCCTTATTGAGCAGTCTCTTCTCTATACACTCGGTGTACAGAGGGCATTCACACGTGATTTAGATAAGTCTTCAACGCTCACAACAACGGGCTTTACAGATATAATTATTAACAACCTTGGAAAAGAAACTGAATTTTGGCCTGCTCGGCCCTATAAGTCGCTTCACATAACCCATGTAGACTCCCCGAATGATAATGTCCCTCGGAAAGAACTCGGCGTCGATATCTTTATTGAGAGCACTCTGTCTCCTGATGAATTGGGTAAAAGTCTTGAAGCCATTGCCCTTCCGTCTCCTTTCATCTTAAAGATGATCTCAAATCGCGGCGTTCAGGTATATCCCTTTGTGGGAGGGGTTAAGCCAGATCCTGTAGATCATTGGAGAGCGCGGTTTTTCTTAAAAGAAGCTAACTCATTGAATGATAATGATATTCTGAATTTCGTGGCGACAATTGGTCAAAAGCACCGCTGGATGCATATTGAGAAGCTCTTTGAATTTAACGGGAAACCAGCCTTTACAAAAGCACAAGGGGAGTCGTAAATTTCCCCCCGAATTGAAACTGGATCAGAGGTAAACATGGACGATAGAGTCGCAAATATAATTGATGGAAACGCAAAAACACTCGTATTTGGAACCGATCATGGCGGATTTGAATATAAAGAGTACTTAAAAGCCATTGCTACGGATTGGGGATATACAGTCATCGACTGTGGAACCCACTCTGTGGATTCGGTTGATTATCCTGATTATATTGAACCGGTCGTCAAGGAAGTCTTGGCAGGCGCTAAAGGGGTCCTCCTTTGTGGAAGCGGCATCGGTATGAGCATTGGCGCGAATCGATATAAAGGGATTAGAGCTGCCTTATGTAATGATGGCCTGATGGCAAAGATTGCGCGTGAGCATAATGATGCGAATATCCTTGTTTTGGGAGAACGCCTGATTGGCAAGGAAGAAGCTGTTTCATGCCTTGAATCATTTCTTAATGCGACTTTCCAAGGAGGCCGCCATGCAAGGCGGGTCGAGAAGTTGGATGAACTTGTTTAAAGGATACAATCGTGGAAGATTTTAAAACGACAGCTGGCGATTTGGTGAACCCTATACCCATTGAAGATCGCTTCAAAAAAAATAGTTATATAAAACAAGCCTGTTTAATAGGAATGAACCTTCCTCAGCCCGTACTGATTGTGGTTTTATCTGAAACAACACAGAAACTTGATAGAAAAGAAATCGAGAAAAGCCTAAAAAAGACACTGAGCTCTGCGAACAATCAGTTAGCAGCCGCTGAAAAAGTCAGCCATATTTATATCGTTCAGGAGCCTTTGGCACCAGATAATCGTATTAGTATTGATGCAAAATATACTGATGCAGTCAATCTGCTCATAAAGAGCCCCTCCCCTATTCTATGGGAATAAATGAGTTCGGAGCTTGCAATTGTATTTACTTTTTCTGAATGGATTTGGTGACATTGATTCATAAAAGAAGTATACTTAATACAGAATATAGGTTAGCACCTCACAGTCGTCATTGCAAGGAGCCGAAGGCGACGCGGCAATCCACCTTAAGATGGATTGCTTCGTCAGGCTTCGCCTTCCTCGCAATGACGCAGGTGGGGGATAATTTACAGAATTAATAAAGGCATGTGTTGAATGGAATTAGACCCAAATAAGTTGTACTTCCTCCCTCTGGGAGGATCGGGTGAAATCGGGATGAATCTAAACCTCTACCACTACCGTGGTAAATGGTTAATGGTTGATCTCGGCATTACTTTTGATCAAACGCCTGGCATTGAGGTTCTCATGCCCGACACGAAGTTTATCGAAGAACATGTCCAGAATCTAGCAGGACTCGTGCTCACCCATGCCCATGAGGATCATATTGGTGCGATCCCCCACCTCTGGCCACGACTCAGATGTCCCATGTTTGCAACGCCTTTTACGGCTGCCCTTATTCGCCATAAACTACATGAGGCAGGACTCGGGAATGCCCCTATTCATGAAGTTCCCCTCTCAAGCGGCGTTGATATAGGTCCCTTCACGGTTGACTTTATTCGGATCACTCACTCCATTCCTGAACCCAATGTACTGGCCATCCGCACAGCAGCAGGAACCATTGTTCATACGGGCGATTGGAAGATTGACCCTGCCCCCATGATTGGAGAGCCTACGGACATTGAGGCCTTAAAGAAGCTCGGCAATGAAGGTGTGCTTGCCCTCGTCTGTGATTCAACAAACGTGTTTGTAGAAGGCCGATCTGGTTCTGAAGGGGTTATCCGCCAAAACTTGATTGATCTTGTTGGAAAATTCCCCGGCAAACGTGTCGCCATTGCTTGCTTTGCCTCTAACGTTGCTCGTGTTGCAAGTTGCGCTGAAGCAGCAATTGCTAGTGGGCGTTTTGTCGGACTTGTCGGCCGTTCGCTTCATCGGATGGATGAAGTCGCACGTAAACTCAATTACTTCAAGAAATATCACCCCTTCCTCAATCACCACGATGCAGGGTTCCTCGATCGAGGGAGTACGCTTCTTGTATGTACAGGAAGCCAAGGAGAACAACGCGCTGCCCTCCTCCGCATTGCCAAAGGAGACGACAGACACATTTTCCTTGAAGAAGGTGACGTTGTTATTTTCTCCTCGCGTCAAATCCCGGGTAATGAAAAGGCAATTCTCGACCTTCAGAACATTCTGGTCAGAAATGGCGTTATGGTCGTCACAGCGGATGAAGAAGACATTCATGTCTCCGGCCACCCCAATCGGGACGAGCTTGCAGAAATGTACTCCTGGATTCGCCCCCAGATCGTTGTGCCGGTTCATGGAGAAGATCATCATATTGATGAACAAGCCAATTTTGCTCTCCATCACAAAGTCCCCCATGTGATCAGGCCTCATAATGGAGATCTAATCACCCTTTCAGAAAAAGGCGCTGAACTTGTGGATCAAGTACCGACAGGTCGTCTTGCCCTAGATGGTAAACGCCTTATTCCTTTCAAGGGTACAGTAATGCATGACCGTCATCGTTTGATGAGCACAGGGCACGCGATCGTCACCCTCATCCTAAAGGGTGAGAAAACGTTTAAGGTATCACCTTCCGTCCTCCTTATTGGTGTCACAGACGGCGAACAACTGGATACCCTTACGGCTCATTGTATAGGCGCGATCGAAGAAGGATTTTTATCACTTCCCTCCGAAGATAAGGCCGATGATGAAAAGGTCGCTGAAATGGGACGCATAACGACAAGGCGTATCTTATCAAATTATTATGGGAAGAAAACCTTAACCCATGTGCAGGTGTATAGGGTTTAATAAATAGCGTGGGAGGAAGTCTATGCTCGGAAATCTAAATCATGTCGCCATTGCAGTACCAGATCTGGACGCAGCTATTCGGCAATACCAGGACATTATGGGGGTATTCGTCTCTTCGCCCACCGATCTTCCCGACCATGGGGTACGCGTTGCGGTGGCAAAAATCCCTAACACTACGATCGAACTTATCACCCCTCTTGGGAATGATTCACCTATCAAGGGATTTCTAGATAAAAACCCCTCAGGCGGAATCCACCATCTTTGTTATGAAGTGAATAATATTGAAAAAGCGAGAGATCAGCTAATAGCCGCAGGTTTACAAGTTGTTGGGGACGGTACCCCAAAGACGGGATACCATGGAAATCCTGTCATTTTCTTTAACCCAAAAGGGACCTTAGGCGCTCTCATTGAACTTGAGGAAGTCGCTTCAAAAATAGAAAGTCGTATTGAGATTGAACGCATTGGCCCAGCCCATACAGTCTCACCCGCCGTTGATTCCGATAGTATGCGTGGATATGATGCAGTTGGCATCGGCATGGAAGTCGACTTCAAAGTGGGCACACCAAAGGATAACAAGGAGCAAGAGTGACTTTTATGACCAGCATCCTTGTCTATGTCATGATTTGGGTGGTTGTGCTGTTTATGGTATTACCATGGGGAGTGCACATAGCAGAGAATCCCGAACCGGGACATGCGACAAGCGCACCTGAACACCCTTACATAGGATTAAAACTATTCATAACGTCAGTGATTTCCCTGTTCATTTGGGTTATCGCTTATATTATCCTATCCTATTGATCTTGTGTCAGCGTAAGTGGATTTTGTGATCTAGTCCTGCGTGGTGGAGGATGTGGAATATAAAACGAATCATCTTTCGTTGATTGAAGCACACGCGGAGTTCCATCATTTTCATCAACTCGCCGAAATGCGGCATCTTTTGGAAAACTTAAGATACACGCCTCCTGTCGAAATTTAGCTTCCTCTCTCCCTGAAGCAAAGAGCGCTTGTACTCTATCAACCTCACTTTGACTTAAAGCGTCCTCTGACGGCGTCATTGCAAATCCTGTAGACGGCACAGAAAAAAGTCCAGCAATAGCAATAAGGGTAATTTTCTTCATGATAGCCTCCATTTGTTGATGATCTAAGTCTAAGGATCTTTTCAGGGAGTTGTAAAGATAATAATTGAGATCAATGGGCAAACAGTCCGCCTACGCTAAAGCTTCGTCGGACCGGTCGTGTTCTGACCCAGCCCGCCGTCGCTACTTCGTAGCTATGGCGCGCAGCCTTCCTCCTACGCTACTTCGTAGCTTCGGCGGACAAGCCGCTCTAGTTGTAAACCTTGGCTGGCTTGCCAGCCGAAGCCCGTAAGGGCGTAGGCTGGTGCCGTCAGAGAGAATCGGACTCTCGACCTCACCCTTACCAAGGGTGTGCTCTACCACTGAGCTACGACGGCACGTGGACTGCAATCTGCCATAAGGACGAGCTAGGATCAAGT
>Ga0207080_1169_pt1 | contig 11078 bp, 17 predicted proteins | sample Alteio_BWMinHeat_58_FD_153532 | JGI IMG/M metagenome (GOLD analysis project Ga0207080, IMG submission 153532) | Enriched cells from forest soil in Barre Woods Harvard Forest LTER site, Petersham, Massachusetts, United States -... | ecosystem: Environmental > Terrestrial > Soil > Temperate forest >...
TAAGCTGTTTCATAAGCTAGTTCACTAAAAGCCTGATCAGCAAGAACATAATCTGCAATGATTTGTAGCTCTTTATCATATTCCATGTTTTTATTTCCTCAAAAAATTTCTTACTCAGAGTCGCAACCGTTGGAGCATATCTTTATACATAAGTGCAATAGCCTTTTAGTTTCTCCGAATGAGATAGGCTTATACTTTAAAATCCACCAGCTTTGCAGGCTGCTGCATACCGGCAGCATTTTCAATATCGTAAACAGCCATCATGCTTTCTCTAAACCATCGATCAAATGGATGCGTCGAAGTATCCCAGCCTTTCATTTTTTCTTCAAAATTAGCGCCAACTTCATGACAAACAAAAATATAATCGCGGTCACTGATATTTTTATGCCATATTTTTGCTGTATGAATATCATAGCATAATAACATTTCTTTATATTCTTTTTCTCTTTCTTTTTTAGTATGTTCTTTGGCAAAATTTTTATACTGCTCCAAACAACCCGCTTTAAGTGGAATACAAAATAATACGGTTTTAGTCATCATCTTCATCATCTCCATATATATTAAAAATGCTGATAACCTGATTTTTCAGGTATCCATAATGCTCCATCTGGCTGATAAATTCTTAATCCCTTCTGAGATTCCATCTGTCCAATACAGCTGATATTATATTCTGACAACTTTGGATCTGACTCTAAATTTAATTCAGCCCGCGCAGTAAAACATAACTCATAATCATCGCCACTGATCAAAGCATCTTGATGAACAACAGGAATTTTATCCATATAAATACTAGCGCCTAATTTACTGCTTTCTAAAATATGCGAAAGATCAGCAATTAACCCATCTGAAATATCAATACAGCTATGGGCTTTGCCTCGCAAAGCTAATCCTAAATTGATTCTGGGTTCAGGTCGATGATAATAATTTTTTAAAATAGCATGACCCAGTTTACCCGATATATAAATCTTATCGCCTATTTTTGCGCCATCTCTTCTGAGCGCTAATTCTTTAGGCACAAATCCGTGAGCTTGAATAGTAATGCTTAAAATTTTACTGCGCGTTAAATCTCCGCCAATTAATTCAATATGATATTGATTAGCCAGATCAAATAATCCCCGAGAAAATTCTTTACACCAATCTTCATCAAAATCAGGCAAGCTTAATCCACAAGTAAACCAGGCGGGTATCGCACCCATGGCAGCCAGGTCACTTAAATTCACGGCCAGTGATTTATAGCCAATCTCATAAGCTGATAAATCCTTGGGGAAATGCACGCCTGAAATTAAAGTATCCATGGATACAGCCAATAATTGATCTGGGGGTGATTTTAATAAAGCGCAATCATCGCCGCTGCCTAAGATAACATCTTTGCGATGTATGGACTGTTGTTGAAAAAATTTTTTGATAATATCAAATTCGTTCATCATAATAGATGCAATCCAAAAATACCAAGAAATTAGCGTCTTTGTCTCTACGGCGTTTAATCACCGCCAGCGTCGTAAGCATAGTGACAATCTGCCACTACAACCCATTTTTTTCCTATTGTATTTAATGACAGCTCTCAAAAACATCTGCCAAGGCTTCTGCTGCAACCAATTTATCGCCAAACTGAAGCAGCTTGTATGCGCCAGCCTTTTCTATTTGCATCAAATAGTGAGCAGGAATTTCGCCAAAGCGTCTCTCAAGCATTCTTATTAAAAGAGCTCTTTCGCCTTCAAGTTTACCTTGCTGAATCCCACGCTGAATCCCACGCTGCATGCCTTGCTGCATTCCCTTTTCATGGCCTTCATTTATCCATTGTTCTGCTAACGTCATAATTTCATTCTCCAGCTTTGGGGGTAAATTTTTACTTACCCAGGTTAAAAATCTTGGCTTGTTATCAATCTTTGATTTCTCATTGAGGTATTTTACCACAGAAATAACATGATTTTTATGTGGATTTTCTGCAATGAACCTTTTAAATAATTCACGTATCTCAAATTTTTCAAGAAAATCCATTATGTCTTTATCATGAATGTGTTTTAGCGTCATTTCCATTAAATATGAAAATTTTCGCTGTCGAATCTCCTCGTCAGGGATTGTGTTCATATCGACAAGGTGGAAGCTATTAAACATGTATTCCTGAGCAAATGCCTTGTTGTCCCCAAACAGGTCAAAAATGCTGATGCTGTCTGAAAACTTCCTTTTGCCATTGTAAATGACTGTAGGAATAATAACGGGCAGGATATTGCTGCCGGTATTCCTTATGTATCTATCCAGTATTTGAACGCAATATTGAATTATGCGAAATGAAATGATCGGATCAGCATAGCTCTGATGCTCGACATGCAAAAATATATACGCTTTTTCCCTGGCAGGGGAATCAAGAAGATCAACAGAATACAAAATATCTGTATAGAGCGGACTGAGTTCTGCGGTGGTGAAATTTCCGTCTTCCAGCTCAAGTGTCTCAAGTTTAATTTTCTTCTGGACAGTCAAAGGCAAATGATGTGTCAAAACATCTTTGGCAATATCCATGTCTTTCATCGATGCTTTAGTAAAGCCATCGTGCGCCTGTGGTATCTTAGAAATTTGTTTTTGCATAATTTCTATGGACATAATCACTATTCTCAATATTGTTAACTCTGGAAACTCAAAAAAAGAAACAAGGCACCTCTTTGTCTCTACGTCATAATAGTATAATAAATAAAACGCAATTACAACCTTGACTCGATACCAGCTAATCTCTAAGCTTATTCTATTTTGAGGAGAATGTTATGCCGGATATTATTCATCGTGTTGGCATTAAAGCTAAGCCACAAGCAATCTATGATGCCATAACAAGGCAAGATGGCCTTTCCAATTGGTGGACAAGAAATACAAAAGCGGATACAAAAGTTGGTGGCACCATCCAATTTCGCTTTGGCAGCGGCGGACCCGATGTTAAAATCATTGAACTTCATCCAAACGAAAAAGTTCAGTGGGAAGTCACCGCAGGCATGCAAGAATGGATAGGCACCAAAATGACATTTGTCCTTACACCTGATTCTACTAACAATCAACAAACCTATGTGTCATTTAAACATTCTGACTGGAAGAATGCCTCAGACCACATGACCCAGTGCAGCACTAAGTGGGCAGTATTTTTATTAAGCTTAAAAAGCTACTTAGAGACTGGAAAAGGACAGCCTTATCCTGAAGATATTCAGATTTCTGTTGGGTAGTGAAACTATACAAAAAAAAAGCACTCCAGGTTTTCACAAGGAGTGTTTTTTATATTGAAGAAAAATCAGATCCCCGCCTTCGCGGGGATGATGGATAGATAGAGACTTTACACAAGCTCAATCAATGCCAAAGGTGCATTGTCGCCAGCGCGGAAGCCGCATTTGAGAATGCGAAGATATCCGCCTGGGCGGGAAACATACTGTGGCCCTAATTCTTTAAATAACTTGGATACTGCATCTTTATTGCGTATGCGTGAATGCACCAAGCGTCTGTTTGCAACAGAATCTTCTTTCGCTCTGGTGATTAATCTTTCAACAACACCGCGCAGCTCTTTGGCTTTGGCTAATGTTGTTTTAATACGGCCATGCTCGACAAGAGATATAGCCAAGTTGCGAAACAATGCTTCGCGATGCGCTGTTGCTCGTCCAAAATGGCGCCCTGTTTTACGATGTCTCATGATTTAACCCTCTTTTTCTTTCACAACCAGTGAAGGTGGCGGCCAGTTACCCACATTCATGCCTAATGACAGTGAATGTAATGCTAATATGTCTTTAATTTCGTTTAAAGATTTTTTGCCCAAATTGGGTGTTTTCAATAATTCAGGCTCTGTTTTTTGTACAAGATCGCCAATGTAATAAATATTTTCAGCTTTCAAACAATTGGCTGAACGAACTGTAAGCTCTAAATCATCCACTGGCCTTAATAAGATAGGATCAATTTCTGGCTTATTGTCTGCAGGAGCATGCTGTAAGTTATGCTTCAACTCAACAAACACTGCAATTTGATCCTGTAAAATTGTCGCCGCACGTCGAATTGCCGCTTCAGGATCTATCGTGCCATTGGTTTCAATATCGATAATTAATTTGTCTAAATTGGTACGTTGTTCAACACGCGCATTTTCGACTGTGTAAGATATTTTCTTAACCGGACTAAAAGAAGCATCCAATTTAAGCGCATTGATAATACTTTTTTCTTTCTTTTCAGAAAGTTCATCTATGATCAAATCTTCTGAAGGATAATGCTCAATATTTGCTGGCTGGTAACCACGGCCTCTTTCTACTTTTAAAGTCATTGAAAGTTTGCCTTTTGCAGTAAGATGCGCAATGATATGATCTGGATTGATGATTTCCACATCATGATCAAGCTGAATATCTTTTGCGGTCACAACACCTGGACCTTCTTTATGAAGCTTTAAGGTCGCTTCATCTTTGGCATGCATACGAATAGAAAGCTCTTTAAGATTCAAAAGAATTTCTACCACATCTTCCTGTACGCCTTCAATGGCACTATAGTCATGCAAAACCCCATCAATAGAGGCTTCAACTACAGCACATCCTGGCATGGAGGACAATAAAATACGGCGTAAAGCATTACCCAACGTATGACCAAAGCCTTTTTCTAGAGGCTGTAGGGTAACACGAGAACGAAACTTATCTAATATGTTAACTTCAACAAATGGCGTTAAAAATTTATTCACCTGGCTCATAATATGGTTTACCTACCCTTACTTGGAATAAAGCTCAACAATCAACTGTTCATTGTATTCAGCAGGCAATTCATCCCGCTGCGGCAGTCTCTTGAATGTCGCTGATTTTGCTTGTGGATCTGTATCTATCCAGTCTATTGATTGTTTTTCCTTTAAAAATAGAAGTGCGTTATCAACGCGCTTATGTTGCTTTGCCTTTTCTGAAACTGAAATAACATCACCCGCTTTCAGCAAATAGGAAGCAACATTGACTTTCTTACCATTGACTAAAATGGCGCCATGACTCACCAGTTGGCGCGATTCCGGGCGTGTGACGCCAAAACCTGCGCGATAAACCACATTGTCTAGACGCGCTTCAAGCATTTGGAGCAACACAACACCACTCGCACCTTTCTTTTGTGCAGCTTTCACGTAGTAATTATAAAACTGACGCTCAGTCATACCATAGATGCGCTTAATTTTTTGTTTTTCGCGAAGCTGCAAACCATAGTTAGACAACCGCGTTGTTTTAACACCATGTTGACCAGGACGTTTTTCTGATTTTTTTGTTTTGATGCCCTTGGATTTAAGAAATAAATCAGTGCCTTCACGACGCGCAAATTTGCACGCTTTTCCGCTTGATCTTGCCATAAATTACACCCTGTCTCCTGTTTATTTAAATACGACGCTTTTTCGGCGGACGTGGACCATTATGAGGAATACCTGTTACGTCACGAATTTCAGTAATTTTAAATCCGAGCGCAATAAAGCTCTTGATCACTGATTCACGCCCCGGTCCTGGACCGTTGATATAAACCGCAATAGAGAGCATAGCAAAGTTTTCTTTCGCCACTTTTCCTACTTTTTCAGCAGCAATTTGTGCCGCGAAAGGCGTGCTTTTACGAGAACCTTTAAAACCCTCGCTGCCAGAACTCGCTTGTCCCAGCGCATTCCCCTGAGGATCAGTTATCGTCACGAGTGTATTGTTAAAAGAAGCCTGAACGTGCGCAATACCATGCGGAACCTTTCGCGTTTTTTTGCGTACAGTGCTGCCGCCTCTGGAGGCAACTTTTTTCTTGCTGTCCTCAGCTTTAGGAGTCTTTTTAGCCATAAATTTTCCTATCTGTCAATTCAACTTTCATCATTTAGCAGCCGTTTTATTACCCAGGCTTATCACGCCTTTTCTGCGACCTTTTCGCGATCGCGCATTGGTGCGTGTGCGCTGCCCACGTACCGGCAAGCCCTTTTTATGACGGGATCCTCGATAGCAGCCCAAATCAACCAAACGTTTGATATTCATGGAAACTTCACGGCGCAGATCACCTTCAACGATAAATTTGGCTACTTCCGTACGAATAGCTTCAAGCTGGGCCTCCGTGAGATCTTTTGTTTTTGTTTGATGATCAACATTTGCGTTTTTACAAATCTTTCTCGAACGGGCTATACCAATACCATAGATATCTCTCAATGAGATCACTATATGTTTTTGGGGGGCAATATTGACACCTGCAATACGCGCCATAAAAAAATTCTCCTTACTGATTAACCTTGTCTTTGTTTGTGTTTTGGATTAGAGCAAATCACCCTAACCACTCGTTTACGAACCACTACCTTGCAATTTCTACACATTGTACCGACTGACGCCCGAACTTTCATTTAAACATCCTCAAATTCTAAAGTGACACAGTATACATGATTTAGCGCATAAATCTAACTGGATTATTCATTCCTTTTAGATTTGCCTTTTTCATCAACGACTCATATTGGCGTGACATCAAATGTGCCTGGACTTGCGAGATAAAATCCATCACAACCACGACAATAATCAACAAAGAAGTCCCGCCGAAATAAAATGGAACATGCCATGTCAGCACCATAAATTCGGGCATCAGTGCGACCAGAACCAGATATGATGCGCCTACCAGGGTCAACCGCGTCATGACACCGTCGATATATTTTGCACTTTGCTCACCGGGGCGGATGCCTGGGATAAACGCACCTGATTTTTTAAGATTATCAGCTGTTTCTTTTGGATTAAACACCAAAGCGGTATAAAAAAAGCTAAAAAATATAATAGCCAAAGCAAAAAACAGAATATACAGTGGTTGTCCGGGCTCTAATGAAAGCCCAATATCTGAAAGCCAGCGCAGAGAAGTGCTATTTGAAAAAAATTGCGCCAGCGTTGCCGGCAGTAAAATAATACTAGAAGCAAAGATGGGTGGAATCACACCAGCCATATTAATCTTCAACGGCAGATGGCTGCTTTGTGCAGCATACATCTTTCTACCCTGCATACGTTGCGGATAATGAATGGCAATACGGCGCTGCGCCCTCTCCATAAACACCACAAAAGCAGTCACCAGCACAACTAACAAGGTCACGATGATCAATGCAAAAAACTGTATCTCACCTTGTCTCAACTGTTCAAAAAACCGGGCAATTGCTGAGGGCAATCCTGAAACAATTCCGCTGAAAATAATCAGGGAAATACCGTTACCTACACCACGCTCTGTAATTTGTTCACCCAGCCACATAATGACCATGGTGCCTGTTACCAAAGAAACTGTGGTCACAACATAAAATGGCAAACCACCCTGCAATGCAATTTGTTGGGCAATAAGCCATTTTGACACGCCTATCGCTTGAAAAAGGGCAAGCACAACTGTTCCATAACGGGTATATTGGTTAATTTTTCGCCTGCCCGCTTCGCCTTCTTTTTTGAGTTCTTCTAGCGAAGGCAGCACAGCCGCTAATAATTGCATAATAATAGAAGCTGAAATATAGGGCATAATACCCAGAGCAAAAACAGTTAACCTGGAAAGCGCGCCGCCGGAAAACATGTTAAATAAACCCAGAATACCGTTTTTTTCCTGATTGAAAAATTCAGCAAGCTTAACAGGATCCAAACCAGGAACAGGAATATGAGCACCAATGCGATAAACAATCAAACCCAGTAAAACAAATAAAAGACGTTGTTTTAACTCGTGTAAACCTGAAAACATTCCGGGCTGTGTTTGTGCTTGATTAAGCGCCATCTGTAGACTCTATCTTTCCGCCCGCAGAGAGAATAGCCTCTTTAGCGCCTTTGGTAACGAGAATATCGGCTTCGATAATAAACGACTTTTCGAGCTTACCCGCAAGTATAATCTTGACAGATTTTATTTTTGGCGAGATTAATTTTTCCTGGCGCAGGATTTCCAGATTAATCTTATCTGAGTTAATTTTATTTAATTGATGTAGGCGAATTTCCGCAGAAAATTTCGCCAGTTTTGACCTAAAGCCAAACTTCGGCAAGCGTCTTTGCAAAGGCATTTGTCCGCCTTCAAAACCAAGCTTGTGGTAACCACCTGAACGAGCATACTGACCTTTATGGCCTTTGCCGCAAGTTTTTCCTCTACCTGATCCAATACCACGACCAACACGTCTGGCATTTTTCTTTGCACCAATAGCAGGTTCAATTGTATTAAGATACATAAAATTACTCTTCTCTGGGTAATAAAATTTCAGAAATCTTTTTGCCGCGTTTATCTGCAGCATAACGTGGCGAACGCAGTGATGATAAGCCGTTCAATGTGGCTCTGACAACATTGATAGGTGTAGAAGCGCCAATGGTTTTAGCCAACACGTCCTGAACACCCAACACTTCAAATACCGCTCGCATAGCGCCGCCAGCAATAATACCCGTACCCTTGGATGCTGGCTGCATAAACACTTTTGAGGCGCCATGATCTGCAACAACACGATGCTGTAAAGTCGCGCCGTTAAGTTCTATTTTAACAATATTTTTCAATGCATGCTCGCGGGCTTTACGCATTGCTTCAGATACTTCAAGCGCTTTTCCTGAACCAAACCCTATGCGGCCTTTTTCATCTCCGACGACAATAAAGGCAGTAAAACTAAACTTTTTACCACCTTTTACAGTTTTTGCGTTACGGTTGATGCTGATAACTTTTTCACGCATTCCATCACTTGTTGTTGATTGATCATAAGTTGCCATTAATAAGTTCCTTAGAAATCCAGGCCATTTTCACGTGCCGCATCAGCTAATGCTTTCACACGACCATGATATTTAAAACCTGAGCGGTCAAAACCAATTTTTTTGATACCTGCTGTTATCGCCCGTTTGGCAATATGTTCACCTATCACTGCTGCTGTTTTGAGATTAACGCCTGTTTTTTCAAGCAGTGTTTTAATCTCTTTATCAAGCGTAGAAGCAACAGCCAATACTTTTGAGCCATCAGGCGTTAATACCTGCGCATAAATATGCTGCAGACTAATGTGTACAGACAAACGCGGCATATTCAGCGTTCTCAATTTCATTCGTGTTTTTTTAGCCCGGCGTACACGACGTTCTATGTTTCTATTCATCTATCTCACCTTACCTGATTTAGCTTACCTTACTTTTTCTTGGCTTCTTTTCTCACTACCTTTTGACCTGTATATAAAACACCTTTGCCTTTATAGGGCTCAGGAGGACGATAAGAACAAATCTCAGCGGCTACCTGCCCCAAAAGCTGATTGTCATGAGAAGACAATACAATTTCTGTTTGAGTGGGTGTTTCAACTGTAACCTGCTCGGGTACATCATAAACTACAGGATGCGAAAAACCCAGCGTAAGATTGAGTTTTTTGCCTTGAGCCTGAGCACGATATCCTACACCCACTAACTCAAGCTTAATCTTAAAGCCTTCACTTACCCCTACTAGCGCATTTTTAATCAATGCCCATACTGTGCCAATCATGGGATCTGCTTTTTTTAAATTCTTATTTTTTTGTGTGACACGAATTTCGTTACCTTCTGTTGTCACATTCATAGAGGAAAAAATTTTAATTTTTACTGTATTTTTATGTCCTTTTATTTCAGCATAATCCGGGTGAACAGTCACCGCTACGCCCTTCGGAATCAATATGAATTTATTTGCAAGCCTTGACATATCTCTATTACCCTAATTTAATTGACTTTAATTCACCCAGAATAACACTTCGCCGCCAACATTCTGTTTTTTAGCCTGGAGATGCGACATAACACCTTTTGGCGTTGACACAACCAAAATGCCAAAGCCATCAACTATTTTTGGAAGCATGGAAGACTTCTGATAGACACGTTGACTGGATTTACTCACGCGCTTCATACCCGAAATAACAGGCTTTCCAGAATAATATTTTAATTTGATATTTAAAAAAGGCTTGTTATCAACCAATTCTGTTTGATGATGCTCAATATAACCCTCCTGGGTTAACACTTCGCAGACGTTTTTATTCAGCTTTGAGCTGATAACTAATACATTCTGCTTGCTCATCATTTGAGCATTTTTGATTCTTACCAGCATGTCAGACAAAGTATCTTGCATTTCAATTTTCCTGTTTTACCAACTTGATTTCAAAAGCCCTGTAATATGACCCTGCGAGGCTAATCGCCGAATCATCTGACGACAGATACCAAAACGACTGAAAACACCGCGCGGCCTTCCTGTCAGTACACAACGATTACGTAACCGAGTAGGATGCGCATCTCTTGGCATCGCCTGAAGTTTTTTCATAGCACTTTCTCTAACATCCATTGAAAGTGATTTATTTTTAGCTATATTTTGAAGCTCGGCATGCATCTTTGCAAATTTATCAACCATTTTTTTGCGCCGAGCCTGTCTTGCAACTACAGATTTTTTTGCCATATTTTAAAAATCCTTAAATATCTTCTTTAAACGGAAAGCGAAATGCTTTCAACAACGCATAAGCTTCTTTGTCGGTTTTGGCAGACGTTGTAATGCACACATCAAGCCCTCTTAACATATCAATTTCATCATAATTAATTTCAGGAAATACGATCTGTTCACGAAACCCAAAACTGTAGTTTCCTCTGCCATCAAAAGAACGTTTTGATAACCCCCGAAAATCTCTTACGCGCGGAATAACAACGTTAATTAATTTTTTTAGAAAATAATACATGCGATCACGACGAAGCGTGACCTTACAGCCAATAGGCCAACCCTCACGAATTTTGTAAGTCGAAATTGATTTTCGCGCATGTGTAATAATAGGTTTTTGACCCGCAATCTTGGTCAAATCACCCACCGCTTTATCTAATACTTTTTTGTCGGCAACAGCCTCACCCACACCCATATTAAGCGTTATTTTTTTGATGCGCGGAACTTCCATGACAGATTTGTACTGAAACTCATCAGTCAATAACTTTATAACATCCGATTTGTAATATTTATCTAACATGACCATTTAATTTCACCTATTACCTATGCAATGTCCACAAGTTCATCATTGGATTTAAAATGACGCACTTTTTCGCGGATTTCTTTACCATCTGCGTCAACTTTACTGACAACTTTTATTTTGACTTTATCTGCTTTCTGCGTGACAGGATTTAAAATTGCAATATTTGAAAGATCAATCCACG
>Ga0207080_1170_pt1 | contig 11066 bp, 3 predicted proteins | sample Alteio_BWMinHeat_58_FD_153532 | JGI IMG/M metagenome (GOLD analysis project Ga0207080, IMG submission 153532) | Enriched cells from forest soil in Barre Woods Harvard Forest LTER site, Petersham, Massachusetts, United States -... | ecosystem: Environmental > Terrestrial > Soil > Temperate forest >...
TGCATCAGGTAATTGAACTGGGAGTAAATGGTGATAGTTGAGATAATAAGGAAAGTTGCCAAAGTAAATTGCAGAATCACCAAGCCTTTAGAAAGGTAGTTTTTACCTGCATATTGACTGCGGTTGTATAGTGATTGCACCGGGTTAAAGCCCGAAAGAACCAGCGCCGGGTAAAAGCCTGCCAGCAAACCGGTCAGCAGGAATATGCCAATATATCCCACTATGAGCTTAAAGCTTAACAGGTATGAGAAAGCCAGAGCCTTGTTAGCAAGCGTGTTAAAGAAAGGCAGTGCCAACTCGACCAAAGCGATAGCCAACACGAAAGCGATAAAGCTCAGGATGAACGACTCACCGAGGAATTGCATAATCAACTGACTACGCTTGCCCCCTACTACTTTGCGGATACCGATCTCCTTGGCTCTTTTTAACGAACGTGCCACAGTAAGATTTACAAAGTTGATACATGCAATAGCCAGGATAAACAAGGCGATGCCTGATAAGATGTATGAATATGTTGGGCTGCTTTGGTCTGAGAGGCCATTATCAGCAGGATAATCGGTATTGGTGTGCATAGCCAGTAGTGGTTGCAAACTGTAGACCACCTTATCCTTAAAGCCCCATTTATCGGCAGCTTCCTTGATTTGGCTGGCGGCATCTGTTTGGTATATCTTATTGATCTTGGCATCCAGTTGCTGGATATTGACATTAGGTTTTACAACAATGAAAGTATTTTCGAAGGAATTCATCCACCCATCATCAGCTTTATTTAATTTCTTCGGCAACAGCATTTGTATCTTAATCGATGAATTTTGGGGCGATCTTTTGATCACAGCGGTTACCTTGAATGGGTGAAAATTATCATCCGATTTCAGATCAAGCGTTTTTCCGATAGGGTTCTGCTTACCGAAATATTTCTCCGCTATTTCTTCCGAGAGTACTATGGAATGGGAATCATTCAACGGTGTTTGCCGATCTCCTTGTATTACCGGGAAGGTGAAAACTGAAAAGAAATTACTGTCCACCATTAGCGCCGGCTGATCAAAAACCTCGGTGCCATGTTTTACGGTAAAGCTGTTGGCTTGTATCCGCATAAAATCCTGTATCTCGGGCAATTGGCGTTTAAAGCTCGGCCCTGGAATATCGCCGGTGCTCGAAGTTCTGTGCACCTGCCCGTCGGAAGATTTCGAAGCAGTAACAAGGTGATAGATATTTTCAGCATTTTTATTGAAACGATCATAACTCACCTCATCCATCGTATACAGAAAGATGAGCATACAGCAGGCCAGCCCAACGCTTAAGCCCACAATGTTTATCACAGAAAAAGCCTTGTTTCTCCAAAGATTTCTGAATGCGGTTTTAAAATAGTTTCTGATCATATCTTTAAATTCTAATTTCTAAACTCTAAATCCCAATTAATCTCAGATCACTCTGAGCGCAAGCTTTTCACGGGGTTCATCAACGCGGCTTTCACAGCCTGGAAGCTCACCGTCGCCAGCGCAATTACAATAGCCGCTATCCCGGCCACAATAAACACCCACCAATTGATATTTACCCTATACTGATAGCTCATAAGCCACTTATTGAGTCTCCAGAAAGCTACCGGGAATGCAATTAAACAAGCTATGCCCACCAGCTTCAGGAAATCTTTAGAAAGCAATCCTGCAAGCCCGGATACAGAAGCGCCAAGAACCTTGCGTATGCCGATCTCTTTGATGCGGCGCTCTGCCGTGTAAGCTGCCAGGCCAAATAAACCAAGGCATGAAATGAAAATGGCCAATGATGCAAAAACGCCTGATAATTTGCCGGTTAGGGTTTCTGTAATAAACAATTTGTTGAAGTCCTCATCCACAAATTTATATTCGAATGGGTAGCCCGGGTAATCTTTTTTTACGATATCACCGGCTTTGGTTAACGCTTCCTGTATATCGGTGCCTGATTTAAAACGAATACTTAAAACACCGGTACCCGGGGGATGATTGTATAATAAAAGTGGTTCAACAGAGGCATACATATCATTGTACAGGTAGTCTTTCAAAATGCCAACTATTTGGAAAGCCTTCTTACCCCCATCTCTTATAATTCCGCCAATATGGCCCTCTTTACCCATTTGCTGCGCGAAAGCTTCATTGATGATCACATTGCTGCTATCTGCAGCGGCATTCTCATTAAAATTGTGTCCGGCCACCAATTTCATGCCCATAGTAGAAATAAACTGTGAGTTCACATTCTCCCAGGATATCAGCGGGTTCTTTGTTGCATCTTTACCAGCCCACGAATAGTTGTCGGTATTGCTGCCTACTGCCAGGGCGATATTATCGCTCAGCGCAGCATTTTCTACCACTCCTGATTGTTTAAGATCGTTGTAAACGACTGAAAAACGATCGGCCTGGTTACCCTGCAGGTTGATGTAAACCAGGTTATCCTTGTTATATCCCAGGTTTCGGTTCTTAACGTGTTGTATCTGCTGGTAAATGATCACTGTACCTATGATGAGAATGATAGAGACAGAAAATTGCACCACCACCAGGCTCTGACGGATAAATCCTGCACCAGACGAGGTTTTGATCTTAATATTTTTCAAAACCGATATTGGATTGAATGAGGACAGGTAGAATGCCGGGTAGCTACCTGCCAACAAGCCGGTAATTACGCCGATAGACAATATGTAGCCCAGGTGTGCCGGTTGTAGGATATCTACGGTTAGCTCCTTTTGAACAAGATCATTAAATGAGGGCAAGGCGAGATAGATTAACCCGACAGCGATCAGAACCGATATAAACGACATGATAACAGCTTCGCTAATGAACTGGCCGATCAGTTTACCTTTGCCCGCTCCCATTACTTTGCGTACGCCTACTTCTTTAGCGCGCTGTTCGGAACGTGCGGTTGACAGGTTCATGAAGTTGATGCAGGCAATCAGTAAAATGATCCAGGCAATGAATGAGAATAATCTTACATAAGTAATACGTCCGCCGTCAATTTTCCCGTCGGCAAAATGATTGCGCAGGTTCCAATCATTCATTGAATAAAGCCAGCATACGGTGTTATTAGGATTTTTAGTTTTGGAACCGATGTAATGGGCCAATTTCTGGTTGACAGCAGCTACGCTGGCATTGGGCTCCAGTTCAACTACTGTACGTACCCAGTTGGCCTCCCAGATGGTCATCCAGGGTTGTTTATGATCAATGCCGGCCAACGGGATAAGCCATTGAAACTGGTATGTTGAGTTTTTGGGCAGATCTTTAAACACACCGGTCACCAAATAATCCTGTTCGTTGTTTACCTTGAGCGATTTGCCGATCGGGTCACTATCGCCAAAGAATTTTTTGGACATAGTTTCGCTGATTACCACCGAATTTAATTCTTTAAATGCATTGGATGCTGAACCTTTTTCAAACGGCAGATCAAGCATCGAAAACAATTCAGCATCAGCGTAATTACCGGTTTCTGTAATAACTTTATCCCCAAGAGAGAATATCTGCCCCTGGTCGCCGCTCATCCTGGCCACATTTTTAATGCCGGGTATCTCCGCTTTCATCGCTTTGGCCATGGGGCCGGGAGTGCCGAAGAATGTCGCTATCTTACCCTCGTAAGTTTGGTTTTCATAAACCTTATACAATACATCTTTTTTGGCAAAATTGTGGTTGAAGGTCACTTCATCCTGAACCCACAAAAAAATGAGTGATGCGCAGGCGATACCGATGGCCAGCCCGGCTATATTCAGGAAACTGTATGACCTATTTTTTAACAAGCTCCGGAACGTGGTTTTGAGGTAGTTTTTGATCATGGCGTGAGAATGGTTGACAATAAGTGTTATGCGAACTACAATAAACGTTATACCAAAAAAATAATATATTGATTACCAACAAATTATATCATAGTTTAACTTACGAATATGTTCGTATATGTAACACTAACTGTACGGTTATGATACAGTTGAGGTTAGTTAATTAGAGATTAGTGATCAGAGAATAGTCTCCTTGAGATTAACGATTCATGGCTAGTCTCTAATCACCAGTCTCTGGTCATTCCGATCTCAAACTCTCCACCGGGTTCATCAGTGCGGCTTTTATTGCCTGGTAACTGATGGTTGTAAAAGCTATCAGAACCGCCAGCAACCCGGCAACGGCAAACACCCACCATTGGATATTGATATGGTACGCAAAATCCTGCAGCCATTTGTTCATTGCGTACCAGGCAAGCGGTGAAGCTATTACGATGGCGATCAAAACCAGTTTCAGGAAATCCATAGACAGCATAGCTGTGATACCCGAAACAGAAGCGCCAAGTACTTTTCGCACGCCGATTTCCCGTGTGCGCACCTGCGCTGTATAGGCGGCTAACCCTAATAAGCCGAGGCATGAAATGAAAATGGCTATTGCGGAAAAATAGTCGAATAAAATAGCCTGCTGGCTTTCACCTTTATAAATGCTATCGAAGGTTTCATCCAGGAAAGCATAGCCGAACGGATATTGGCCATTGTATTGTTTGAACTGCTTTTCAGCTGCTGCGATGGCTTCGGAAGGATCTTTACCTGCGATCCGGACATACATCCTGTTGAAATATTGCGGATGATAATAGAATACGGCAGGGGTTATCTTTTCGCGCATGGAAGCGTAATGAAAATCCTTTACCACGCCGATGATGGTTCCCTTGATACCGTGCATACTGAAACGTTTGCCGATCGGGTTCTTTATTCCTGTTTGCCTTATTGCAGCTTCATTCAGTATAAAATGTGCTGTATCAATCGGTGATCCTGTAAACGATGTACCTTCCAGCATCTTCATCTTAAAAAATGAAATAAAATCCTTGTCGATCGAAATTTCATGCATGATCAGGTTATCTTTCGGATCTTTACCGTCCCAATCAGCACTGCCTGTGAAACCGCCAAACCTCACAATATTCTGGTTCGAACGAGTAACGCCACTTATACCAGGGTGTTTCAACAACTCGGCCTTCATCGCTTCATAATGTGTCGAGGCATCACGCATCCAAACACTGAAGACGTGCTCTTTATTATAGCCCAAATCCCTGGAATGAATGTATCTTAGCTGACTGGTAATGACTATTGTCCCAATGATTAGTATGATAGAAAAAGAAAATTGTGCCACAACAAGAATTTTCCTGAACATCGTGTCGCCTATTCCGGTAGATATTTTGCCTTTAAGCGCCTTCAGCGGTTCGAATGAGGACAGCAATAACGCCGGATAAATACTCGAGGCTATCAGTGTACCGCTAATAGTACAGAGGACCACCAGCCAGATATGATAATCGGCCAGGTCAAATGCCATTTGTTTGCCCGAAATATTGTTGAACACCGGCATCAAAATATACGCAACACTTATCGCAAATACCGCCGCTATTACAAACAATAATGCCGTTTCGATAATAAATTGCAGGAACAAGTGTGACTTAGCCGCACCGACTATCTTGCGCATGCTGATCTCCTTTGATCGCAACATCGACCGCGCAGTTGAAAGATTTACATAATTGATACAGGCGATAACCAATATGAGCAATGCAATGGCAATAAATATGCGCACCGTACCTATGCCCCTGTCGCTCAAATCAGCATTATACAGGTGCATTTTAGTTAACGGTTGCAGCAGGTAGGATGCATCCGTATCGCCAGGGTTATGTTTCAGGTGTATCTTTAAAATTTTGCTTTCGAGTTCCTTTATGGATGAGCCAGGCTTCACCTGCAAAAAAGCCACGTAATTCAATAAGCCGAAATTATTGGTCAGATCCTGTCCCTGGGCGAGCATAAATTTATAATGATAACTCATAGGCAAAATGATGTCCAATTTAATATCCGAGTTTTTTGGCATGTCATTAATGATGCCGCTTATCGCAAAGTTTTGTTTGTCATCAGCTATGATCACCTTACCTATGGGATTAGCGTCCCCAAAGAATTTTTGGGCGGTGGTTTTAGTGATCACTACCGAGTTGTCATCCGTGAACGGTTTCGAATTATTTCCTTCAATAAGCGGAAAATCGAACATGGAAAATAACGAAGGATCGGCAAAAGCCACCGATTCGTCAGCAAAAACCTTGTCATGATACTTATACATCGAAAAATTGACGTCAAAGCCCAACCTGGTCGCATTGGTTACTTCAGGCAGTTCCTGTTTGGCAAGCGGCGCTATCGGCGCCACGCCGAACTCGAATATCTGTTTCGTTGCACCTGTGCCACCCTGGATATCCAGGCGGTAAATATTCTTCGCGTTCTTATGGAACGTGTTAAAGCTTAATTCATCCTGCACCCATAACAATATCAGGACGCCAATGGCCAATCCTAATGTTAAACCAGCGATATTGATAATGGAATAAAACTTATTCTTTACCAGGTTGCGCCATGCCGTTTTGATGTAGTTTCTGATCATGATGGGTAAATTCTAAACTCTAAAATTGATGACGGGTTATTCACTTCTTAAACTATTTACCGGATTAGCTATCGCTGCCTTGATCGTCTGGAAACTTAGCGTAAGGAATGCTGTAACCAGCATGCCTGTCCCGCTTAAAACAAATATCCACCAGCTTATCGTGGTTTTATCGGCAAAGTTTTGCATCCATTTGTTCATGGCCAGCCAGGCTAATGGTGTTACTATCACAAATGCGAGTATTACCAATAGCACCAGTTCGGTAGATAACAAAGTGACTATCTGCCTGACAGATGCGCCGAGTACTTTGCGAACCCCAATTTCTTTGGTTCGCATATTGGTGGTAAACATGGCCAATCCCAGTAAACCTAAACAGCTGATAAATATGGACAATCCAGTTGCCCAGGTAAGTAATCGTGAAATATGCTGTTCTTTGGTGTACATTTTAGCAATGGATTCATCAAAAAAATGATATTCGAAATTGTCGTCCGGGTAAATTTCCTTCCATGATTTCCCCATGCTTGCTAATGCACTTTTCCATTCATTGCCACCTGCTGTTTGAGGGTATAGGGCAATATGGACTGTTCCCTCCCATTGAGGATTTTGAGGCCAAATAGCCATTGGCTTAATGGCTTTATGTAATGATGACTGGTAAAAGTCACCAATTACGCCAACAACTACTTTTCTTTGAGTTTTTCCAAACTGAATGGTTTTACCAATAGCATCTGCAACGTTAGTAAAGCCCAGCGTGTGCGCGTAAGTGGCGTTGACCAGCATACCCGAAGATGTATCGCTCAATTTAATGTTCCTTCCGGCAAGCAGTTTTATTTGATATATTTTGATATAATTCTCATCTCCGGATTTGTGATACAGTTCGGTCTTGATCTCTTTTTTCCCATCGCTGTAAGTAACATCACTTGAACTCCATCCTTCAGACGAAGGTATATTTCCTCCTAAGCTTGTCAATTTAACTTGTGGCAGCGCTTTTACTTTATTTAAAAATACCTGTTTAAGCCCGGGACTCTTTTGCTTCCAGGGCAGCTCGATATAAACAATAGCATCTTTCTTGAAACCAAGATCTTTATGCAAGGCGTAATATATCTGCTTGCTTACCAGCAAAGTTGCCATGATAAAAAATTGGGCAATTACAAACTGGCTAACCGTCAAAGTTTTGCGAAGCCATGCATTACGCGTTTTGCTCGTACCGGTGTAAGCCTGGTTTTTGAGTACAGATACAGGCTTGTATTTTGAAAGAACCATTGCGGGATAAAATCCTGAAATAAAGCTTACCAGTACGACCAGTAACACCAGGAAAACAATAACAGCCGGGTGGCTGAGCAAATCAAATTTCACTTCTTTCGAAATAAAATCTGAAAAAAGTTTTAAGATGAACGGGACCATGACAACGGATATGATCACAGCCATCAAAGTGATTAAAAACGTTTCGCTCAAAAATTGCCCTATTAACTGGAAGCGGCTACTCCCCATAGTTTTACGTATGCCTATTTCCTTAGCGCGCTGAGATGCCTGGGCCGTGGTAAGATTAACAAAATTGATGCATCCTAATAAGAGCAGAAAAGCCCCTATTATCATCAGGCCATATAGTGTGGTTTTATTGGCAGCATCGTTATTTATGGCGCCGTAATTTTCATTAAAGTGGACATCACTCAATGGTTGTAAGCGAAAAGTAGCTTTGTAACCCCCGCTTTTAGCCTGGTCTGGCCGATATTTAAGCAGGATATGTTTTAATTGCTTTTCTATATTTACGGTAGTGGACCCGGGTGAAAGCTTTACAAAAAATTGGAAATTACCATTAGTTGATTCCCAGGATACCAAATTCTGTTTTACATCTTTAACGTTTTGAGCGGTCAGGTACGATATAAAATCACTGAATGTGAGATCGCTGTTCTGTCTGAATTTTTCAACTACACCAGTCACAGTCACCTTAATGGAATCATCATATATTACCTGTTTGCCCAACATTTCATCATAGGATAGTGAAGGGAAATACTTCTTTGCCTGATCTGATACCAGTACTACCTGGTTTGGTTGGTTTAATGATTTGGACGAACCAGCCAGCCATTTGTAGGAGAACATATTGAAGTAGCGCTGATCGGCGTAAACAATATTTTCTTCATTTTTGAATTTCGACTGCGTTTTTCCGGGTATAATCACATTGTAAGCCTGCATCCAAAAAGAAGCTGATTGCTGTACGCCATTGACCTCATTTTTGACAGCTTCCGGTAATGGGCCGGTGACGCCGCCATTGTAAAAAGGTTCACCGGAATAAACAAAATCGGTTACTACCCTGTATATCCTGTCATCATCTTTATGGAATTTATCAAAGGTAAAATCGCGGTAAACGATCAGGAATATGACCAGTGCTGCACTTATGCCAATTGATAAGCCAATAACATTGATAAATGTAAACAGCTTATGCCGTTTGAAATTGCGAAAAGCAACTTTAAAATAATTTTTTATCATGACAGACCGGGTTAAGGCAAATCATCATAAAAACTTGTACCAAACAGGCAATTGCCTGTAAATAAATTAATTACAATAGCAAACAATCCCAAAGTGTACGCTTGCGTACAATGGGTGTACGGTAATGATACAGTCGGGGTTAGTGATCAGTTAATTAGGATTAGAGATTAGTTGGCACGTATTATAACTAATCTCAAGTCGCCAGTCTCTGATCACTCGCTCCTCAGACTCTTCACCGGGTTAACTGACGCAGCTTTTATCGCCTGGAAACTGATAGTTAGGAATGCTATCACAAACGCTGCTATACCTGCCAGAACGAATACCCACCAGCTCAGATCGACCCGCGAAGCAAAATCTCGTAAAAACCATTTATTAATGCTCCAGCCGGCTATTGGCAGGGCTATTACAACAGCTATCACAACTAATACCATGAAACTCCGCGATAGCTCAGCAACGATCTGCGGGATATTTGCGCCCAAAACTTTCCGGATTCCGATCTCTTTTACACGCTATGATAGGTATAACGTTAACGCCGACCGAACCTATCGCGTTACGCGCATCTTCTATTCGCGGAATGGAGAGGAAAACCTGCACCTGAGCGCCGTAGCACCACCGTTTGGTCCGTTGCTGAAAACGGCTTTCCCAAATATTGAGAAAGTAACACGGGTGCTGCCCAATGGCACTACGATCTTCCGGTATAATGAGAAGCTGTTTAATGAACAGAATGGATTTTTCGCGGATGAAAATTTCTTTAAAGTATTTAGTGTAAATGTGCTGAATGGCGATAGGAAAACCGCGCTAAATGATCCCTACAGTGTAATGGTTACCCCTGAGATCGCCCGAAAATATTTCGGCAATACCGACCCGATCAACAAAATTGTAATTCTGGATAATACGAAGCATGGGTTTAAGGTGACCGGGGTTTTCAAGCCGTTCCCGGCTAATGCGCACATGCATCCCGAGATATTGATGTCGTTCAATACCCTGAGAGATAGCGTCATTTACGGAGAAAAGCAACTGGAAACCAGCTTTGGCAATAACGCCTTTTATACCTACCTGTTGATGCCGAAAGATTATAATATGGATATTATCACCAGGCAGTTTGATGCTTTTATTGATAAATACTATACTCCGCGGGGCTTACCGCCTGGCATAAAACCACACCAGACAACCAAGCTTACCATACAAAAACTGACCGATATTCACTTGCAATCACATCTCGATGATGAAATCGAACCCAATGGAGATAGCAAGCGGGTTTATATCTTTTCGGTCATAGCGCTGTTCATCCTGCTGATTGCCTGTATTAATTACATGAACCTTTCTACGGCTCGTTCCGCATTACGTGCTAAAGAGATCGGTATCCGCAAAGTGATTGGTGCACAACGTAAAGAGATCATCAGGCAGTTCCTTGGCGAATCAGTGCTGATCACCTGGGTGGCGCTGATACTTGCCGGTGCGCTTACCTGGTTTTTGTTGCCTTATATTAACTCGATATCGCATTTATCGCTGTCATTCAGCAGCTTATTACGGTGGAACATCCTTATCGGCGTACTGCTACTGCCATATGTTGTAGGGCTACTCAGCGGCATTTATCCCGCAATATTTATGTCATCATTCAGGCCGGTGCAAGTGCTGAAGGGCCTGCTAAAAGTTGGCTCGGGGAATATTTCTTTCCGCCAGGTGCTGGTTGTAGTCCAATTTTCGGTGTCCATTGTCCTGATCGTTGCCACTACTGTAGTATTTCAGCAGTTGCGTTATATAGAGAACAAATCCCTGGGCTTCAATAAGGATTTTATACTTACAACTGCGTACCCGAGCAGCCTTGATAGACAATTTCAATCGTTCAGGCAGGAATTGCTAAGGGATCATACTGTAAAGAACGTGGGACGGTCCTCGCGTATTCCTTCAGGGCGCTTGCTGGATGACTCTGGTGCACAGTTGATTGAGGGAGGAAAGACTGTTCCAACACAGATAGTACTAAAATACATTACTACAGACTACGATTTTGTGCCAACCTACGGAATGCAAATGGCTGCCGGCAGGAATTTTTCCCGCGATTACCTTACAGATACTGCCAATTATGTTATCAATGAAACGGCAGTGCAGCAATTGGGCTGGAAAAATGATCAAAATGCGATTGGTAAGGATCTAATCTATGGTGGTATAAAGGGAAAAGTAATAGGCGTAGTGCGTGATTTT